>Ga0209573_1001150_pt1 | contig 43206 bp, 65 predicted proteins | sample TNRBio252014_DNA_FD_185870 | JGI IMG/M metagenome (GOLD analysis project Ga0209573, IMG submission 185870) | Wastewater treatment Type I Accumulibacter community from EBPR Bioreactor in Madison, WI, USA - TNR Reactor_6/25/2014_ DNA (SPAdes)... | ecosystem: Engineered > Bioreactor > EBPR >...
CCACGCTGGATACCCGAGCGTACAGCGCCACTTCACCCTCGGGCGCGGCGACCGGGGGATGAACGATGATCGTCCCCGTCGGTAACTGTTCGGCAGGCACCGGCAATCGCCCTGTTTTCCACATCTTTCACGCCGTTTCGTACCGCAAGCCTTGTAATTTTGCCCAGACACTGAGTTTCATGCCTAATAAACTACCATAAAAAAATATAAATCGCTATATTATTTTTAATAGCTGTTAACCCCCTTTGCGGCGGCTTCTCGCCTCTCGCCGTTCCCGTCCTTTGCGCTTTGCCTCTTCCGGCGTCCATGCCGTCGCCGGCCCGCTGTTTAGCTCTTCCTGTATGTCTTGCCGCAGTTGCTCCAACTTGACGGTTTTAATTCTGTCCTGTTCTTCCATCATCCGCAGGGCTTCCCGCACGACTTCACTAGCCGAGGTGTAAAGGCCGGAATCAACCTTGCTCCTGACAAGCTCTTCAAGCTGGGGAGATAGATTAACGTTCATGGTCATGTTTTCCCCTCCTGTGTTCTTTAGAACCTATACATTAATATATCAAGAATTGTCAAACATTGACAATCTCGCAAACGACGTGCAAGGGCGGAAGGGTAAGAAAACAGGAAAAAACGGGCAAAAAAGCCCGCTTTTCGGGTATTTTTAGGCGATTTTTGGCTTGTGGATTCTGCACAACAATTTTGTGTTGCGTCACCACACAGCGCCAAAAGATACCGCTTTCGTTACATCTTGCAAGTGTGCCAGAATCGGCGGATGTTGCCGAGGTGGGAGACCATGCAACCAGACCCGAACCAATACGACGACCCGGACGACGACCTAGAGGAACAGACCGACGAAGGCGACGACGCCCACGAAGCGGACGAGGCGAGCTTTCAGCTTTCGGCGGAGGAAGAAGCCGAACTGTCGCAGATAAACGACCTACACATCAGAAATCATCTAAGGGGCATTCGGCAAAGCATTGAGCGCAAGAAAAAAGCCAGTGCCGCCCAATCATCCCCGAAGGCCACGGAGCGGCACGACATGGAAGACGACGAAAAGCAAGAACCGCTCCCGCTTGTTACCGAGGAGGAGTTAGCGGCGATAGCCGACCCCGCCGAACGCGCCCGACAGCGGGCATGGTATACGAAGTTTTACAAGGATTATCCGAACGGCTTGGAACGGGCAAAGGAGAAGAGCGCCGCCTTGATAGCCGAGCGGAAAAGACTTTTACACCTTCGCATTATTCCACAAGAGACGCGCCCCACCGTGAACGTCATAGCCAATTCCGCTTTATTTGCCGCCGTTCAGGGCAAAGACCGACAGCTTTTGCATAAGCCTATTGGACACCCAAGACGGCGTAGAAATCATTTTCAGCGGCGAGCAATTCAATCAGGACGACCATGATGTTTTGATGCAGCTTGTTTATACGGCGAGCCGTTACGAGCTAGGCACACCGGTAACGGTTTGCGCGCACTCGCTGTTAAAGGCTTTGGGGAGAGGCGCCAGCGGCAAGGAACACAACCAACTTAAAGCCGAGATAGACCGGCTTGTTAATGGAACCATCTATCTTAAAACCAAGCGGTTTGATTATATCGGCCACCTGATAGACGACGCGCAGCAGGATAAAAAAACGAAGTTCTGGACATATCGGGCGAACCCGACTTTAGGCAAGTTCTATGATGTCGGCAATTACACGCTGATAGACTGGGAAGAGCGTAAAGCCCTCAAGGGCAAAGACCTTGCCCGCTGGCTCCAGCTTCAGCTTCAACTTTCCACCCACGCCCGCCCCCCTATGCGCCAACTTAAGCCCTACCTCTCAGAGATTACTCAATTCGTTGGCACGACAATATTCGATCAACGGATTGATCCGCGTCGGCACCTATTGGAGTTGACGGCGACGGGGACGCTCCTCAAGAACCTTCACGGCTTCCGCCCAGCGACTCAGGTTCCACTCACGGACGCCGCTGATCGCCGTGTACAGTTCCTGTTGTAAGAGTTTCCACATGCGCCATGGCGTAGCGCGGCGCGGTTGATCGCGCCGATTCCAGTCATCGCCGTCAGTACCGCCTTGACCCAGGGCACACAGGCTTTTAACCGGTTATGGATCGCCGTATCACTGATCCGCTCCTCCAACAGCGTGAAACTCCCCGCCGTCTCGCGCAGTACCTCATCTATCCCACAATAGCTCATCACCACTTGCATCATCTGCGCCGGGGTCTTAATCTTGCGCGCACGGGTAAAGGCTTTGAACTCGAACGCTCATTCATGATAGTTCGTCGGCAACTCTTGCAAGCACCGGTCCAATGTCGTATCAGGGTTTCCCAAGGGCAGGCTCATCGTGGTCGGTCCTCCGATCACCCGGTGAGTGAATGAACTGGGAGCCTGCCATTTTTTAAATGTTTTTCAAGATTTTATCCCCTTAAGTTGGCGCATATGGGGTTAGGGAGAGGGGGGCGGTCGTTGAATCTCCAGCCCTCTCCCCCAACCCCTCTCCCGCCTGCGGGCGAGGGGAGTGAACGGTTACGGTTATGTTTGGTGATCCTCCCTTTAACCTTTCGCCTTTCTGTATGGTCATCGTACTTGACCTATTCAGGGACTTGATGAATGCAGGATCAGTTGTGCGATAACGCGGAACCGGCGCCCGCCGAGGAACGATCGGGGGACTATGATTCGCCGTGGAAGGAAGCGATCACCGCCTATTTTCAGCCCTTCATGGCGCTGTTTTTTCCGGCGGTTCATGATTGGATTGACTGGAGCCAGCCGTATGAATTTCTGGATGCCGAGTTGCGTCAGATCACTGGAGATGCGGAAATTGGCCGGCGGGCGGCGGATCGATTGGTCAAGGTCTTTGGCGTGGAAGGGGCTGAGGTCTGGCTGCTGATTCATATTGAAGTGCAGGGCCGGGCGGACGCGCGTTTCCAGGTGCGCATGTTCCAGTATTACTATCGGATTTATGATCGCTACGGCGATGTAGAGATTGTGAGCCTGGCGGTCGTAACCAACCAGACGCCCGATCCGGACCTGGGGACCTATCAGCGGGAGCGGGACGGGTATGGGATGCGCTTCCGGTTTCGCGTCCAGGCGCTGCGGGCCTGGAGCGAGGCGACGTTGATGCAATTAGCGGCCGGTAACCCGTTTGCGGTGGTGGCGCTGGCGCAACGGGCAGCGCACCGGCGGTGGAACGACGCGAAGCGCAAGGTGCGCAAATGGGAAATGATCTCGCTGCTGTACCGTTATCGCTATGGACGGGACGATGTGCTGAAGTTGCTGCGTTTCATTGACTGGCTGATCCGGTTGCCGGATGAACTGGAGCGGGAGTTGCGCGCTGAATTGATGGTGCTGGCGGAGGAAAAAAGCATGGCGTATGTGACGAGTTTTGAGCGGTTCGCCCGCGAAGAGGGCCGCGAAGAGGGCCGCGAAGAGGGCCGCGAAGAGGGCCGCGAAGAGGGTCTTGATTCGGAGCGGCAGTTGTTGTTGCGGCTGGTGCGGAAACGGTTTAACGCGGGGGTGATGGAGCACAGTCGACCGTTGCTGGGAGCAATTGCGGAGATGAAGGTGCTGGAAGATCTGGCGGAGGCGTTGCTGGATTGCGCAGATGGCGAAGCTTGGCTGGCGATGTTGGCGCGGCAGACTTTCGCCAATGAGCGTTATTACGATTGAGTTGCCCGATGAAGTTTTTGCCTCGGTGCGTTGTGATCCGGCGCGTATGGCTCGGGAAATGCGCGTTGCAACCGCGATCACCGGATGAACAGGGGCGGATTTCGCAGGACATCGCGGCTATGATGGTGGGGCTGGATCGCGTTGAGTTTCTGCTGGAGTGGGCGCGACGCGGTCGCGATTCTTTTCAGGTGGATTTTGCGGATCTGGATCGGGAGCTGGCGCGTGGCTGAGGCGGCGGTCATCAATGCCTCGCCGTTGATTTTTTATCCAAAGCGGGTCTGATACATTTTCTCCAGCAGGCGGCTTCCGACATTTTGATCCCGGAGAGGTCAGTGCCGTCAATGGGGCCGAGAGGACTGCTGATCTCGGGATTCGTTTAGAGGAATCAGTGACTCATGTCTGCTCAAACAAGTACTTTGGATCAATGGCTTCGATTGGAATCGCTTGATCGCCAAGGCTACCAAAGCGATGGCGTGGATCGAAGTTTAGATCAACTCATCGCGCTGGAGAATGCAAAAACTCGTCAGGAGTTAAACGCGCTTCGGGTTCATTTGGCAGCGATGGGATAACGCCAGGCATTTTCCTCATCTGCCCCATTTTCCGCATCATGTGCAGGTAGGCGACGAGAAACAGCTCGTACCCGGTCAGGCATTGAGTATCCTGGATCTGATTGATCTGATCGAGCAGGAATTTAGCGATGACTGAATATACTGAAGTTGAGTGGATCGGGTTCGGTGGAGGTCATTTTTTGATCAGGACTTTCGCTTTCCGTCATTCCCGCGTAGGCGGGAATCCAGTAACCCACTGAAAAAAATGGATACCCGCATTCGCGGGTATGACGAAAATCTATTGAGAATGGGTATGAGATGGCGGCGCTGATGGAGATTGCCGAGCGGTGCATTATTTGAGTATTCCTGAGCATCCGTTTTATCAGCAGACCTTGGGCTGGCGTCCGGAGGATTATCCTCATGCGCGGCGGATTGGACGGCAGACGGTGAGTTTGCCGATTTCGGCGAAGTTGACGGAGGGTGATGTGCAGGATGTGATTGCAGCAGTGTTTGGGGTGCTGGGGAAAGCGGGGAGATGAAGACGGATTCCTTGTTCTTCCGACTGTTTCAGGCCATGCCTGCGCTGGCGTTGGAGCTGGCGGGTCTCACGGTTTCCGAGCGGGCGGCTTATCAGTTCCGTTCCGAGGAGATTAAACAGACCGCGTTCCGGCTGGATGGGGTGTTGATGCCGACGGCTGAGGTCAGGGAAGCGCCGGTGGTGTTCGTCGAGGTGCAATATCAGCCCGACGAGGGGTTTTATGGGCGGTTTTTCGCGGAGATTCTGCTGTATTTGTATCGGAGTGCGCCGCCGCATCCGTGGCGGGCAATGGTCATTTATCCCAATCGGGCAGTGGAACGGCTGAACGAGCGGCATTACGGTTCTCTGCTGAAGCTGCCGGAAGTGCAGCGAGTGTATTTGGAGGATTTCACTGGGCGACCCGCGAAGACCATCGGGATGCGCCTGATTCAATTGCTGATCGGCGATGCGCAACAGGTGGTGCGGGAGGCGGTGGCGTTGTTGCAGCAGGCGCGGACCACGCCCAATACCCAACTGTCCTTTGAGCAAACCCTGGAGTTGGTAGAAACCATTCTGGTGTATCAGTGCCCGCAGTGGGGCCGAGAGGAGATCAAGGCGATGTTAGGCTTGGATACTGAATTGAAACAGACCCGGTTCTATCAGGAAGTTTTCGCCGAGGGTGAACTCAAGGGTGAACTCAAGGGTGAACTCAAGGGTGAACTCAAGGGTGAACTCAAGGGTGAACTCAAGCTGTTGCGGCGGCTGTTGATTCGTCGCTTTGGAGGATTGCCGGGGTGGGCGGAGGCGAAGCTGGTAGAAGCAGATTCGGCGCGGTTGGAAGCGTGGGGGGAGCGGGTGTTGGAGGCGAAGGCGCTGGAAGAAGTTTTCGTTGATGAGTCCTGATGCTGGCGTCCGGCAGATTATCCGAATGCGATGCAGATTGGACGGCAGACGGTGAAGCTACCGATTTCGGCGAAGTTGACGGAGGGTGATGTGCAGGATGTGATTGCTGCGGTGTTCAGGGTTCTGGGAGGGGATCAAGCGGTTCAACAAGCGTTTCGCTCGCCTGCGTCAGACGGCTGATCAGCGGTTGCGCGGCATTAAACACGGTGCGTTTTTCGGAGGGCATTATGGCGCTAACGCTCAGTATTCCGGATGAGATTGCTACGGCGATCAAGTGGCCAAGAAAGCAATTAGACCAGCAGTTGGTGATTGAAATGGCCTTTGCATTATACGGGCGCGGTTTGATGTCCATGGGTTCGGCCCGTCGTTTGGCGGGGTTAGATAAGTGGGCTTTCCTTGAAGAATTGGCGGCAAGAAAAATTGAAAGACATTATGGTGAGTGCGAATTAGAAGAAGATTTGGGCTATGCAAGAAATCATCATCAGTAATTCCTTACCGATTATCCATCTTGCGAAAGTAGATCAACTGGATTTGCTGCGGGATTTTTTTGGTGAACTCTTGATCCCGGAAGCGGTTTATGGATTAGGACATCTTGCATCAATTGCAGAAATTTTTAACCTTGAACCTTGAACCTTGAACCTTGAACCTTGAACCTTCTTCCCATGACTCATATTGCTATGGATTTACCTGATGAAGTTTTTTCGGCACGCAAGCAACCTCCTCGTGAATTTATTAAAGATTTGCGTTTGGCTGCAGCGATCCACTGGTATGCCCGGGGAGAAATCTCGATGGAAAAGGGCGCGATGATTGCGGGTTTGGATCGGGTCGACTTTTTAGCGGCGCTCGCTGCGGAACAGGTGGAGGTTTTCAACATCGACTGGGTTAGCCTGGAGCAAGAATTGAATCATGCCTAAATGCGCGGTGGTCAATGCCTCGCCGCTCATTTTTCTATCCAAGGCGGGCCTGATTCATTTTCTCCAGCAGGCGGCTCCCAATATTGTGATCCCGGAAACGGTGGCTTGGGAAATCGGTCGCCGGGGCGAGAAGGATAGGACGGCGCAAACGGTGGCAAATACACCTTGGTTGACGAGGGTAGAGACGCCCTTGATTCCACCCTTGATCCAGTCCTGGGATCTGGGACCGGGTGAATCGGCGGTTCTGGCCTACGCGGTTGTTCATCCTGGGGTGGTGGCTATCATCGACGATGGGGCAGGTCGGCGCTGTGCCGAAACTCTGGGTATCCCTTTGTTAGGAACGCTGGGGTTGGTGATGATTGCTAAAAAGCGTGGATTAATTGCTGTTGCTCGCCCAGTGATTGCGCTGCTGAAACAGCATGGCATGTTTTTATCTGAATCTACGATTGATCGCGCCATGAGGCTCATCGATGAATAGTGCAATCTATACAGACCTCTGTTCTTTCGCCTTTCGCCTTTCGCCTTTCGCCTTTCGCCTTTCGCCTTTCGCCTTTCGCCTTTCGCCTTTCGCCTTTCGCCTTTCGCCTTTCGCCTTTCGCCTTTCGCCTTTCGCCTTTCGCCTTTCGCCTTGAACCTATGAGCGTTATTACGATTGAATTGCCCGATGAAGTTTTTGCTTCGGCGCGTTGTGATCCAGCGCGCATGGCTCGGGAAATGCGCGTTGCGACCGCGATCACCGGGTATGAACAGGGGCGGATTTCGCAGGACATCGCGGCTATAATGATGGGCCGAGAGGAGTGCTGATCTCGGGATTCGTTTAGAGGAATCAGTGACTCATGTCTGCTCAAACAAGTACTTTGGATCAATGGCTTCGATTGGAATCGCTTGATCGCCAAGGCTACCAAAGCGATGGCGTGGATCGAAGTTTAGATCAACTCATCGCGCTGGAGAATGCAAAAACTCGTCAGGAGTTAAACGCGCTTCGGGTTCATTTGGCAGCGTTGGAGCGGAAATATCAGATGTCTTCTGCCGATTTCCAGCAGCGCTTTGACGCCGGAGAACTGGGGGATGCGGCTGACTTTTTTGAATGGAGCGCGTTCTACGGCATGGCGCAAAGCCTGGGCCAACGCTTGAAAACACTGGATATCGAGACGAGTTCATGCACGTCAGACGCTACCTCAACGAGGTGAAAGCCCGACTGGCGACCTCCGCAGTTATCGCAACGATTGACGTGGTGAGCGAGCAGGTTCTGGAAGATCGCGGTCGGGTTCGGTGGAGGTCATTTTTTGATGAATAGCGCGATTGATCCAAAAAGTCGTTATTTCACCTTTAACCTTTAACCTTAGGACTTTCGCTAAACCCGTAAATTCGTCATACCCGCGAAGGCGGGTATCCATTCTTTTCAACGAATGACTGGATTCCCGCATACGCGGGAATGACGAAAAGCGAAAGTCCTGAACCTTTAACCTCCTACATGAACCTCCACTCCCTCGCCGCAACCGTTTTGCCCATGCCGCTGTTTCAACGGTTGTCCGGTTCGTCCATCGCCAAGCGGTTGGCGCGGGGTTCGCTGTGATGGATGTCGATGACAGCACTCCGAGTTTTTAGAACCAGAACTTTTACCCGTTGGATGGATAGGGCCGGGTTAACGGATGAAGATTTGGGTCAGGCGGCCACAGAAATGGCCGAAGGGTTGATCGACGCTGATCTGGGTCGCCATGTGGTCAAAAAGCGAGTGGCGCTGGCTGGTCGAGGCAAACGCGGTGGTGCAAGGACAATAGTGGCAACAAATTTGGAGGATCGCTGGTTTTTCCTGTTTGGGTTCGTTAAAAATGAACGCGCCCATATCAACCGGGACGAACTGAAGTTTTTCCAAGAGGTGGCCAAGGATTTTCTGGAATTGACTGATCCGCAGTTGCAGGTGGCTATTTTAGCAGGTGAGATAACGGAGGTGCCTAATGGTGATCGCAAAGCGCAAGAGCCGCATCCTGGATGAGATGCATGAGACCGTGTCTGGGTTACACGAAGCCGGTTTGATCAACCCGCGTCGCATGGCGGAATTCGACGCCCTGCGCAGTTTCGCCATTGCCGACATGCCCCCTGAGAAGATCAAGCGACTTCGGGAGCAGGAGCAGGTGAGTCAGGCGGTTTTTGCCGCAGTACTCAACACCCGTCTCTCTACTGTTCAGAAATGGGAGATCGGCGACCAGCGGCCAAGCGGCCCTTCGCTAAAGCTGCTGTCACTCATCGAACGGAAGGGACTTGATGCGGTTCTTTAGACTTGCCGCCGGTCTCTGTTGAATGACCTTGGAATATGGACTCAGAGACTGTCGAAAAACTCATCATTGATTATTCAGAAATTGTTTTCTGTGGAGGCGGCTTCCAGCCGGCTTTTAGCTGATAGAGCCGGCTGGAAGCCAGCTCCACAGCCATACAGATCAAAGACTTATTTTTTAGACAGCCTCTTACACGATTTATGAGTCCTTACACGAAGTTGATATTTCCTCATTTCGAGGACATTATGACTAGACGGTTGTGTGGATTTATGACCATAATTTTTAACCTTTAACCTTGATTCACTAGAGATTACTCAGATGCAGTTTTATACGTTACAACAAGCTTCATCGGATTTGGGTCAAGTGATCTCCCGCGCGGTGTGCGACCATGAAGAAGCGTCGATTGTCTCGGAGAGCGGAACCGTGATTTTGGTGCCACAAGAAGAATTTGAGGCGATGCGGGAGACTTTACGTCTGCTGAGTGATCGACGTTCGTTAAATGCCTTGCTGGCGGGGCATGCTCAACGAGACGCGGGAGATTCACTGGATTATCCATCGGTTGAGCAAGTTTTTCATGACTTACAAGATTCGCATTCTTGAAAATGCGCAAGATGACTTGGACTGGTTTCGCAAGAATGACAAAACCAGCTATATCAAGTGTTTTGATCTAGTCCGCGAGATCGTCAAAGACCCTCGAACAGGTACGGGTAAGCCTGAACGATTGCGTTACTTTGAAAAAGAAGTCTATTCGAGAAGAATAAACCACAAAGACCGCTTGATTTACACGATTTATGAGTCATTACATGAAGTTGATATTTCCTCATTTCGAGGACATTATGACTAGACGGTTATATGGCAGTAATTTTTCACCTTTCACCTTTCGCCTTCAAACCGATGACCACCACCGTCGAGAAATTAGCAGAGACCGTGAAAGCCCTGCCTGATCAGGAACTTGATGAATTCCTGTCGTGGCTCGCTGATTATGGGTTGTCTCATCCTGATCGCTGGGATCAGGAGATCGCGCGCGATTCCCAACCGGGGGGACGGCTGGATGCCGTGTTGCGGCGCGTTCGTCGCGACATTGCTGCGGGAAGCACGAAGCCCCTCAATGAAATCATCCACCACCCCTGATTTCTGGGCGACCTATCGTGCTTTGCCACCTGAAATTAAGGCGAGGGCTAAAGTGACTTACCGCTTGTGGCAACAGAATGCGCGCCATCCCTCGCTCCAATTCAAGAAGACGGGCAACGTGTGGTCTGTCCGTATCGGTGGAGGATATAGAGCGCTTGCCCTACTTGAAGAGGATGTATTTTATTGGTTTTGGATTGGAGTTCACGATGAATACGAACGATTGATCGCGCTTAACCTTTAACCTTTCCCCTTTAACCTTTAACCTTTAACCTTTCACCTTTCACCTCTCCATGAACCTCCACACCCTCGCCGCAACGATTTTACCCGCGCCGCTGTTTCAACGCCTGTCCGGTTCGTCCATCGCCAAGCGCTTGGCGCGGGGGTCGTTGTGGAGTCTGGCGGGATCGGCGACGTCGCGGTTGTGGGTGTTGCTGGCGATGATTTTGGTGGCGCGGGTTTTGGGGAAAGCGTCTTTTGGGGAGTTGGGCCTGATTCAGGTGACCTTGGGGATGGCGGGGCTGGGGGCGGAACGGAACCGCAACCTGCCTGGCGCACTTTCTTAACGCGGTGCTGGCGAGCAAGCGCGCTGAGCATCAGGCGCTGTTGGCTGATATTGAGCAATTGCGCGCCGAGGTCCAGGCCACTCCGCCGGGGGCCTTTGAGTGGGGACTCCCGCAGGAGTCTTGAACAGGGGTCTTTGGCCGATGGAGCTTGTTGCATGACGACCTTGCACAACCCGCACGACCGGTTTTTCAAGGCGGTGTTTGGCCGGACCGAGGTGGCGGCGGAGTTTCTGGCGCGCTATCTGCCGGCGGAGGTCGCCGCGACCGTGGACTGGACGACGCTGCGCGCGGAGAAGGAGACGTTTCTCGATCCGCAACTGACCCAGCATCCTGCGGATTTACTGTACGCGGTGACGCTGCGCGGCGGAGAAGCGGGTTATGTGTACCTGCTGTTCGAGCACAAGAGCTATGTGGAGGCGCGGATCAACCTGGATTTGCTGCGCTACCGGGTGCGGATTTGGGAACAGTGGCTCCAGGACGGGAACAGTGGGTGGTTGCCGGTGATCATTCCGGTGGTGTTCTATCACGGCGCGGCGCGGTGGGGGGTGAAACGGCAGTTTGCGGAGACGGTGATGGACGCGCCGGGGTTGCAACGTTATGTGCCGGTCTGCGAGTATCATCTGGTGGATTTAAGCGCCTATCGGGACGAGGAACTGCGCGGGGCGGTGTTGTTGCAGGTGGCGTTGTGGACGCTGAAGTACGTCTTTCGGGACGAGCTGCGGGAACGATTGCCGGGGATTCTGGGGTTGTTGCGGGCGTTGGAGCAGAGTTCGAGCGGCCTGGATTTCATTCGGGCGCTGTTGCGCTATCTGGCGCAGGTGGCGAGTACGGACCGGTTGAGCGCGACGGAGTTGCGCCAGGCGGTGACGCAGGCGTTGAGCGGTGGAGGTGAACTGATGATGACGATTGCCGAGCAGTGGGAACAACAGGGCATGGAGAAGGGCGAGGCCAAGGCTCTGCTGCGACTGGTTCAGGTCAAGTTTGGCCTGGCGGAACCGGCGGTGGAGGCACGGATTGCAGCGGCGGAATCGGCGCAGGTGGAACGCTGGCTGGAGCGGATTCTGACGGCGAAGAGTCCGGATGAGCTGTTTGGGTGATGCGGCGCCCGACCGTTTGCCTTTGACCTGATCGGGATGCCTTCCTGCAAATTGCCTTACTTTTAACCTTTAACCTTTAACCTTTAACCTTCAACCTTCAACCTTCAACCTTTAACCTTTAACCTTTAACCTTTAACCTTTAACCTCTCCATGAACCTCCACACCCTCGCCGCAACCGGTTTACCCGCGCCGCTGTTTCAACGGTTGTCGGGTTCGTCCATCGCCAAGCGGTTGGCGCGGGGTTCGCTGTGATGGATTTCGATGACAGCACTCCGAGTTTTTAGAACCAGAACTTTTACCCGTTGGATGGATAGGGCCGGGTTAACGGATGAAGACTTGGGTCAGGCGGCCACAGAAATGGCCGAAGGGTTGGTGATGATTGCTAAAAAGCGTGGATTAATTGCTGTTGCTCGCCCGGTGATTGCGCTGCTGAAACAGCATGGCATGTTTTTATCTGAATCTACGATTGATCGCGCCATGAGGCTCATCGATGAATAGTGCAATCTATACAGACCCCTGTTCTTTCGCCTTTCGCCTTTCGCCTTTCGCCTTTCGCCTTTCGCCTTTCGCCTTTCGCCTTTCGCCTTTCACCTTGAACCTATGAGCGTTATTACGATTGAATTGCCCGATGAAGTTTTTGCTTCGGCGCGTTGTGATCCAGCGCGCATGGCTCGGGAAATGCGCGTTGCAACCGCGATCACCGGGTATGAACAGGGGCGGATTTCGCAGGACATCGCGGCTATAATGATGGGCCGAGAGGAGTGCTGATCTCGGGATTCGTTTAGAGGAATCAGTGACGAATGTCTGCTCAAACAAGTACTTTGGATAAATTGCTTCGATTGGAATCGCTTTATCGCCAAGGCTACCAAAGCGATGGCGTGGATCGAAGTTTAGATAAACTCATCGCGCTGGAGAATGCAAAAACTCGTCAGGAGTTAAACGCGCTTCGGGTTCATTTGGAAGCGTTGGAGCGAAAATATCAGATGTCTTCTGCCGATTTCCAGCAGCGCTTTGACGCCGGAGAACTGGGGGATGCGGCTGACTTTTTTGAATGGAGCGCGTTCTACGGCATGGCGCAAAGCCTGGGCCAGCGCTTGAAAACACTGGATATCGAGACGAGTTCATGCACGTCAGACGCTACCTCAACGAGGTGAAAGCCCGACTGGCGACCTCCGCAGTTATCGCAACGATTGACGTGGTGAGCGAGCAGGTTCTGGAAGATCGCGGTTATTTTCGTGCCCGCTTGTCTTTGGCTAACGGTGATTTTCTCGAGGTATCGGAATACGTTGTTGTACAGGCGGGCAAGACGACGACTGCGGAATATCGCTATCAATGGATGGATTCGGCGCAACGGGCGTTGATCCGGCGATGGGATAACGCCAGGCATTTTCCTCATCTGCCCCATTTTCCGCATCATGTGCATGTAGGCGACGAGAAACAGGTCGTACCCGGTCAGGCATTGAGTATCCTTGATCTGATTGATCTGATCGAGCAGGAATTTAGCGATGACTGAATTCCCCTTTAACCTTTCCCCTTTAACCTTTCCCCTTTAACCTTTCCCCTCCCCATGAACCTCCACACCCTCGCCGCAACGATTTTGCCCGCGCCACTGTTTCAACGCCTGTCCGGTTCGTCCATCGCTAAGCGGTTGGCGCGGGGTTCGTTGTGGAGCTTAGCGGGGTCAGCGACGTCGCGGTTGTTGGTGCTGGTCGCGATGATTCTGGTGGCGCGGGTTTTGGGGAAGGCGTCGTTTGGAGAGTTCGGGCTGATTCAGGCGACCTTGGGCGTGGCGGGTCTGATGGCGGGTTTGGGGTTGGGGGCAACGGGTACGCGCTTTGTGGCGCAGTATGCGGCGACGGACCCGGATCGGGCCGGTCGGATCATCGGGCTGGTGATGCAGATTTCCTGGGGAACAGTGTTGGTGGCTGCCGGGGTGCTGGTCGCCGGGTCGTCGTGGATCGCCAGTCGGATGCTGGATGCGCCGCACCTTGAGAGTGCGCTGGTCTGGGGCGCGTTGTTGATGGCGGCGAATGTGTTGCGCGGCATTCAGTCGGGGATTATCGCGGCGGTGGAGCGGTTTGATCTGATCGCGAAGCTGAATGTGTTGGAGGGCGTCGTTTCGTTGATGACGATGGTCGTGCTGGCGCATTACTTTGGTGTGCACGGGGCGTTGCTGGGGTTGGCAGCGGCATCCATGGCGGTTTGGATCGTCGGGCGGGTGATGCTGGGCGGGGTTCTGAAAGCGCGGGGCATTAGGGTGAGTTATCGGGATTGCTGGCAGGATTGGCGGATTTTGCATGGCTACAGCCTTCCGAGTCTGTTATCGGGTTTGGTGGCGACGCCGGTGTTGTGGTTTTGTATGACGTGGGTGGCGCAGCGCCCGGAGGGTTATGCGGAACTGGGCTTGTATAACGCGGCGTATCAGTGACATGGCCCGATGATCTTTATTCCGGTGATTTTGATGTCGGTGAGTATTCCGGTTTTGGTGCAGGAGTGGGAGTCGGGGCGGATCGAGCGCTTTCGCAAGGCGACACTCTGGGGCAAGGGCGCGGGCTGGGAGCAGGAGGGCGGTACGCACCCACACGAGGCGCACTATCTGAAGCTGGATTATTGCGCCAAGGCCAAGGCGCGGCTGGGCTGGGCTGGGCGCCGCGCTGGGATTTAGGGCGGGCATTGACCGCGACGGCGGCCTGGTATCAGGCCGAGCGGGCCGGCGCGAATATGCGAGCCGTAACGCTGGCGCAGATCGAACAATTTCAGGAGAGCGGCGAATGAATGCCATACAGCAAATCGTGACGGTCGGGGAAGGCGGGCAGGTGGCGTTGCATGTCGCTAAACCGGTGGGATCCCGGATTCGAGTGTGGGTGTTCGAGGCCGACGATGCGCCGCCCGATGAGGGGTTGGAATGGGCGCGTTGGCAGGAGGCCACCGGGTTTGCCAGAACGGTGTTAGCCAATCCTGCCGAGGATGTGTGGAATGACCTTTAGCATTCAAGCGGGCGGCATTTACCGATCTCTCGGGAAAGAAGGCGCGGCCGGCGTTGGCGCTGAACGACCCTGACCGCAATGGCGATGTGCGGTTTCTGTTTATTACCACGACGCCGGTGGCGCACTGGATTGATGAGATTTCACCGTATATGAACAAAATAGCGGCTTCGGATATTTTTTTGTCAGCCGATCTGATCGCAATGGTGATGGACATTGCCGGTGAAGAGTGGTCGCTTTGAACATCAGTTTTTTTACCTTTAACCTTTCGCCTTTAACCTTCATCAAGGAGCCATCATGCAAGTCGCTATTAATCTGCCCAGTGACTTTGTTGAGATGCAAACAGCCGGGGTGATCGAGCGAGAAATGCGGGTGAGTTACGCGCTGGCGCTGTTCAAGGCGGCGCGGGTGACGTTGTCCAAGGCGGCTGAACTTGCGGATTTATCGATTTATGATTTCATGAAGGTCTGTAAGGAAAATCAAGTATCCGTGATCAGCGCCACGCGGGAAGAGCTTTTGCAAGAGCTTGAATCCATGAGGTCGGCATGATCCTGGTTGCGGACTGTTCGGCGTTGATCGCTTTGGCGTGCTGTGATGGCCTGCCTTTATTGGACGCGCTCTTCGGCGTGGTCGTCGTACCTGGCGCGGTTTATCGCGAGGCGGTGGTGGGTGATAAACCCGAAGCACGTCAATTAAAGGATGATCTGCAGGATAAGATCCGGAAAATCGATCCGAGTCATGCCGTGCTATTAGATGGATTTTCTGATCGTGGCGAAACTGAGGCCATGATTCTTTACCAGCAGCTTTCGGCGGATAAGCTGTTGATCGATGACCAGCGAGGACGCAGGATGGCTAAAATTAATCGTATCAATACGATTGGCTCACTTGGAGTTCTGTTGGCGGCTCGGCAGGCGCACTTGATCGCTGAGATTTCACCGTATATGACCAAACTCGCGGCTTCGGACATCTTTTTGTCAACTGATCTGATTGAAATGGTGATGGACATGGCTGGTGAAGAATGGCGGCCCTGAACATCAGTTTTTTGACCTTTCCCCTTTCCCCTTTCCCCTTTCAACCGGAGAAAGCGCGATGAATTCCGTAGAGCGACTAACCGAACTGGCGAAGACCTTGCCAGAAGCTGAACTGGCGCGGGTGATTGGCTATATCGAGGGGTTACAAGCCCTACAGACTCGGACGGTCCGCACTACGGATGATGACTGGGATTTGTTCGAGCAGTATGCGGGCAGTTGGACAGGGCGCTTTCGGCGTGAGGACTGTTATGATCGTGCGTCCCTTCGCTGACACGAATCTTGCCGTGTATTGTCTCGATGCCGATTTGGCCCGGCGGGCCAAGGCGCTTTCGGTGATGCGCGCCCGCCCGTTGATCAGCGTCCAAGTCGTTAATGAGTTTTTGGCGGTCGTGATCCGCAAGGGCCGTCTGCCGCGAGAAACCGCCATGCGACTCGCCCGCATTTTGATGAATCGTTGTGAGGTGGTGTCGGTCACCCGGCAAACGGTCGAGATGGCTCTTGAACTGGGCGACCGTTATCAGCTATCGCATTGGGATGCGCTGATTGTAGCGGCGGCGCTGGCTGCGGGTTGTGATACGTTATTTTCTGAAGATCTACAGCATGGGCAAGTTTTCGGTGGGCAACTGACCGTAGTGAATCCGTTTCATTGAGAATCCTTGCTCTACTTGAAAAGAGTGTATTTTATTAGTTTTGGATTGGAGTTCACGATGAATACGAACGATTGATCGCGCTTAACCTTTAACCTTTAACCTTTCCCCTCCCCATGAACCTCCGCACCCTCGCCGCGACCGTTTTGCCTGCGCCGCTGTTTCAACGGTTGTCCGGTTCGGCCCTTGCCAAGCGTGGATTGTTGTCATGATCTGTGATCCATTTATTTTTAAGGTAAATTTATCTTGAAGCCCTGGCGTTCAACTTTTTTAACAAATGGTGTTATTTTCGCGGCTGGTTTAGTCGGTGGGGTATTAGCTGCTCGATTTTTAGGTGCCGAAGATAGAGGACTGTTGGCCGCAATAACCTATTGGCCGCATTTTATTGCAGGCGTTGCGGCAATGGGTCTGAACGAAGGAATTGTTATTCGAACAGCTAAGTCGGGAACGACTGCTACTTTAAGGGCCACAACTTTCGCGATTTCTCTTGGATTAGCTCTTCTTTTAGGAGTGATTGGCTATTACCTGATGCCTATACTTCTGAGCGAATCGAGGCAAGATTACTTGCTGTTTTCTCAGTTGTATTTTCTTGTATTCTTGCCATTTACGTTTTTAGCTATGAACTTCCTCGCGGTAGATCAGGGGGAGTTAAAGTTTCACCATTTTAACCGCCAGAGAATTATTCAAGCGGTTGCTTATCCGTTATTGCTGTTAGGTCTTTGGCTGGTAGGGATTCTGACCGTAGAGTTTGCGGCGATCGCCGTGCTGTCTGGAACAGTGATTGTTGCCTTGCTACGAGTTTGGAATGCCCGATCCGGTTTGACCAAGCGTCCATCGCTAATAGAGGCGCGTCAATTGTTTGTGATGAGCTTTCGCTTACATCTGGTAAATATGGTAACATTTCTTGCCATGCAAATTGATCAGATGACACTGGTGTTTTTTTCAAATAACACCCAGCTAGGACTATACGTCGTTGCTTTTACGTCTGCGGGGGCAGTTCAATCGCTCTTCGTGACAACCTATATCAATATTATGTTGCCTACAGCGGCAAAAATTGGGTCAGAAAAGGAAAACATTGAGGAAATTCTTGTTCCACTACGCAAGCTATTAGGTATTATCATGCTTTGCAGTATTTTTCTGGTTTTTTTTGTGCCTTACCTCATTTATTTTATTTTTGGTGCTGAATTCAAGTCAGCGGGAGTTTATGCGCAGATTCTTGTTTTAGCTTTTTTATTTGTTGGAACTAAAAAAGTTTTAATATACTTATTAAGATCTTGGCGATTAAATCAACTAGCAATTTTTAGTGAAGGCTTTACGGCACTTGTCTTAATTTCTGGTAGCTATTTGGCAATACATTGGTGGGGTACTATAGGACTCTGTGTTCTGGTGCTATTGGCACATGCAACGGGAGCTATGCTTTTAGTTTATTACTTCTTAAAAATAACAGGACTGAGGTTAAAGAATTTCGTACAAGTAGGCCCAATTATTATCAAGAATAAATTATGATCGATTGCAATATTAAATAATGCCAAGTACTTATAAAAATTCTGAGACTGGGACGTGAAAAAGCCAATTCATTTTTATTTCTTGGCAGTACTCGTTTCGTTCAGCGTTTTTGATCTGGGCATTCACCTGTCGTCTTTGCTTTTCTTGAGCATCGCCGGTCTGGTGGTTTTGATCGCCAAACGCCGCGAGGTGCTGATTCCGCCCGTGGCCTTTGTTGTTGTGGCTTACGTCTTGGCTTTTCCTGCGCCGGCGCTCTTGCCCGATCTGTATCCGGGCCTGTGGACGAAGGTATCGCCTCATGCTTTGGAATATGGGATGTTGTGGGCCGTGCGTGGTTTCGGCGCGTTTGCTTTGGGATATGTACTTGTTGAACAATTCGGACTACGCTTGAAAAACCGAGGTTCACGGGGCGAGACTCTTTCCAAGGAACGGGCGAGCTATACTATTTATATGCTCACCAGTATTGGCTGGCTTGCCATGCTGGCTTGGGTCGCATCGGTCATGCTTTTTGGAATCTCACTGAGTTTCATTGAAGGAGATCCCGGCGGTATCGATCGAGGCGAAGAAACCTTGGTGCAAATCTTCACCTTGCTTTCCAGTCTGCGCTATTCATTTCTTCTGGGCTTTCTGATTTTGTATTACTGGAAAAAAACCAATCAACACCTTTTTTATCTGCTTGTTGGGTTAATGATTGCTTTATTCATCGAAGTTATTATAGCTGGCTCTAAAGGTTGGATTATTCGTGGGATAGTAGTAGGCTTACTAGCGCTGGCCTTTCTCCCTGTCAGGATCAATTTAAAACAGACTACTATCGGTGTATTAGCATTAGTTGCAATTTATGGCTCCTTTGCTGTTATCACAGAATATCGCTCAGTCATGCAGAACGAAATGCAATCCGGGCGGAATGTATTTGATTTTACCGTGCAGTTGGAATCTTTTGGGGCTGCCCTAGTGGGCAGTTTGCCCTTTACCGAGTCCGCTAAGAATCGACAAACTGAAGTCGATCATACGGATGTTCTGAGCCGTTTCGGCTCAGGAATACTCAGTTTCGCCAATCTGCTGGACATGACTGGCCGGCAGTCACTGTATGAAAATGCTTGGAAGAGTTTTCTAATTCCTGTTTATAGCATAACCCCACGGGCATTAGTCCCGGATAAACCCATATTTTTTGGTTCCGGTCGCTATGCTCAGGAGTATTATGGATGGAATTATGGAGGTATTTCTGTAACACTATTGGGTAGTCTTTATTACGCTTGGGGATATGTGGGTATCATCTTCGGTATGGCATTCTTTGGTGGGGTACTCGCGTATGTAGTCAAGCAAGTAAAAATGATAGAGGGGTATTCATTGCACTGGTTAACCTTGCTAACAATACTGTTGTTGCCAATGCTAGATGTCGGAGCAACCTTTGATGCAATCATAAACAACTTCATTCGTGTAGCCGTATTACTTTGGCTGCTACATCTCCTCTATCCTTGGGTGCGGGGATCGAGACGGCGGTCTATTGCAAATAGAAGTCAAATTGAATATGGAAATCGTTCATGAGTCGGCTGGCTAAGTTTTCCTCGATTTTTGGCGAAAATTGGGTCATTGGCCGATACTTGTTGCCGGCGTTGACAACGCTAGGGCAAGAACAGCGCGGCGTACTCTTAGATTTGGCGTGCGGTGAAAGTCCATTTCGTGAGTACTTTCCTGCTGTGCAAGCCTATCTGCGGGTAGACCGGAATCCCCTTGATCCGGAGGTCACTCCGGGAGACATGCTGGCCATTCCGCTAGACAGCCAGTCGGTAGATGTGATCTTGCTGTTCCAGGCCATCACCGATGTGCCCTATCCCGTTGAGGTATTGAAAGAAGTCAAGCGGGTGCTTAAACCGGGAGGAAAACTGCTGGTATTCGAGAGCATGGCTTATCCCGAACACGACGCACCGGATGACTTCTATCGGTTGATGCCGGAAGGTCTACGGGTACTGGCGGCGGATGCCGGGTTGCACTTGGAGGAATGTATACGCTTAGGAGGGCTGTTCACCCGCTTTGCGTCATTATGGAATACCTTTGTAATGGGCGGACTAAAACAGCATGGCTTGCTGCGGCCGTTAGGTCATTTGGGCGTGGCGGGTGGCAACCTGCTGTGTTATGGCCTGGATCGTTTGGCACCACACCCGCGCCTGGCGTCCGATTATCTGGCGGTTTTGGCCCCTGACGGCGGAACGGCCAAGCGTTGTTCCGCTATTACACGAGATTTGAATCCATGACCCTCGGCGGGTTGGGAGTCTTGCGCGACCGTCTCGCCCGGCGCTATCTGGAGCGCTGTGGCTACGGGTCCGGACGGGAGTTTACGGCTCGGCTGGTGGCCAGCGTAGGTCCCGGCGAGGTGTTGTTGGACGCGGGCTGCGGCGAGGGCAAGTTGCGCCGAGCGCTTGCGCCAGCGGTACACTATGTCGGGCTGGATCGGTATGCGGGCGAACAGCGCAACGAGTACATGGACTGGACCATGCGGCCCAGCGTCCTCGGCGATGTTCACCACCTTCCCTTGGCCTCGGGCTGTTGCAAGACGGTGGCGCTTTTGCATGTGCTGGAGCATGTACGCGAGCCGACTCAGGTTTTTGCAGAGATTTTCCGCGTCTTGCAGACCGGTGGTTATCTGTTTGTGGATGTGCCGTTCCTGCATGAAATCCATCATGCGCCCCACGACTATTTCCGCTACACGCCTTATGCCTTGGCGGTCTTGGCGGAATCTTCGGGACTGGAGGTCGTCGAGATCCGCCCTTCCGGTGGTTACTTTCGCGCCTTGTCTCATCTGCTGGAAGCGGCCCCGACCATCCTGCGCGGTGCATCGGCGGGCGCTTTTCTGGCGCGGATCGTGGTCGCCTACCCGTTGCGGGGATTGGGCTGGATACTCCGCAAGTTGCAATACCTGCTGGATTTACAGGATGTCTCCCAGACCTTTACCTGCGGCTACCACTGTGTATTTAGAAAACCGACCGATGATTCCTGCTGATCCACCACGCTCGCCCCTGCGGTTGGCCGTCCTCGCGCTGGCGATTTCGCATTTTGAGGCGCCGCTGTTCCGCCTTTGTGCGCAACTCGAAGAACTCAAGTTCAAAGTGTTCTACATCCAACCGGTCAAAACACAGCGGTTCGATTCCGAGTATGCCCAGCCTATCGATTGGGGTGGCGATCTCTTGGCCGGTTACGAATCGGCGCAACTTGCCAGTGCCGAAGAACTCGACCGGGCGGCGCGGGAATGGCGGGCGGATGTGGTGCTGCTCTACGGCTATAGTTGGTCGGGTGCGCCCCAGATTATTCTGCGCAACTGGTGGCGCGGGCAGGCGCAGATTCATCGAGGTACGCTGAACTACTACCATGATCCGCGACGCCCGATCAAAGGGCGACTGCTGCGACCGCTGGGGCGTTGGTTACTCTGGTTATTTCATGCTCACCATTTCGGCGGTGAGTACAGCCGAAAGGTTCTTCTGGATGCTGGCGCGAAGGAATCGGCGCTGTTTTTTGTTCCTTATTCGGTCGATACGCCTTATTTTCTCGCGGCGGCGACGCACCCGAACCAGCAAGCGGCGGCGATGGAGATTCGCGCTTCCTTGGGCTGGGCGGCGGATGATCATGTGATCCTGTTCATTGCCCAACATAATTGGTTCAAGGGGCCGGATATCGCCATGCAGGTCTTCCGGCAGGTGGCGCAAACCGACTCCAAGGCCCGTTTTCTGGTGGTGGGTTCCGGTCGCATGACGGACGCCATGCGAGCCGACGCGCAGACCTTTGCCGACCCAACGTCCATCCATTTTACCGGCTTCGTACCCAGCGCCCAAACGGTGGCTTATTACCTCGCCAGCGATCTGGTGCTTTGCACCTCCCGTTATGAAACCTGGGCGCGCATGGTCAACGAAGCCATGCTGTGTCGGCGTCCTTGCCTGGTTAGCCGCATCGTGCCGTCGGCAGGCGGCTTGATCGTGGATGGCGAGAACGGCTATGTGGTCGAGGCCCCTGAAGCCGAGCAGTTTGTCCCGGTCATTCACCGGCACTTCGCGTTGTCGCAGCCCGAACGCGAGCGCATGGGCGAGGCTGCCTGGGAAAAGGCGCAGACCTTCGCCTACGAACCGCATATCGGCAATGTGGTCGCCGCCGCTCGCTACGCGCTGGCGCAGACCCGGCGCGGTTCAGCCGGGATGGCTTCCGCGTCATGAACCGCTGGCGTTTCGCGGTCAAGTCGCTCGTGCATGGGGCCATTGATTGGAGCGGGCGGCCACGCCGTTGCCGTCAACAGTTGCGCGGCAAACTGATCATTCTTACTTACCATTCCTTCTGCACGGATTGGCCGCGTGGTTTGTTCAACTCGCTGCCCATTCATCGCTTCGAGCGACAGGTTCAATTTCTCAAGGAACATTTCAAGCTGGTCTCCCTGGAGCAGGGTGTGGAGTGTCTTCAGCAAGGCGTTATCGATGATAAACCTTGGATCGCCATTACGATCGATGACGGCTTCCGGGATAACTACGCCCATGCTTGGCCGGTACTGCAACGCTACGGTGTACCCGCGACTATCTTTCTGGCGACCGATTTTATCGATAACAATCGCCCGCCGTGGCCGACGCAACTGGTCGAAATTCTGGAACGCACTCCAGTACGAGTTATGGAAGCGCCCTTTCGCGCCGATTTGAAGAATTTAGCCGCCCGGTCATTAGTTGCACGGCAGCTTAAAAAAGACTGGAGTTCTTTACCGCCACTGGAGCGTTTTGAGAGATTGGCTGCACTCCGTAAGCATCTTAAAGTGAATGAAGAGACGCACTATCCAGCATTAACCTGGGATCAAGTTCGGGAAATGCGCAAAACCGGCATACATTTTGGTTCACACACGGTTTACCATAGTATTTTACCAGCGATCAGTGATCAAATAGCGAAGGAAGAGATACGAAATTCTCGACAAAGACTGGAAAATGAATTACAGGAGCCTTGCCAGATATTTGCTTATCCAGATGGGAAATATAGTGATATAGTAAAAAACATATTGATGGCCCAAAAGTTTTGGCTTGCTATGTCTCAAGATTCTGGAATTAATGTAAAAGACAGCGATTTTCTGGTTCAAAAGCGTATTGAAATACCATTTCATGACCCAATGTCCAGTTTTCGCTGTAGGTTAAGTTACGCTTTGTCGCCTCTAAATCCAATTGAGATAATTCTATGATGGGTTTAATTAGATGGGTAGGTAAAAAAGTATTTTTCATTATAACATCGGTAACTTTTTCTCTACGCATCTTGTTTGTTTTAACTCGCTATTACTTATTTAGTATAACTGTTGGATGTGATAACGCTCTTCTTGATACCACTGATATTATGCGCGGTTGGCGAGGATTTTTTGGTATGCAAGCTCGTCGCCAAGTACTTAGCTTAATTCTCGGGCAAGCGTTTGGAGATCATGTAACAGTTTACAGTTCGCTGTTTTCAAAAAAATCTATCACTATTGGTGACAATTGCTATATTGGATTTGATTGCAACTTTGGTGATGTGCGAATTGGATGTAATGTCATTATCGCTGATAGTGTAATCATCATGTCGGGAGGTCATCAGCATGATGTCAGAGTTAGAAATAATGACTACGATTCTTGCCATAAAGTTAATAAATTTCAAAAAGTTGAGATCGGCGATGGTGCCTGGATAGGTGCGGGAGCGATCATAATGGCGGACGTAGGAAAAGATGCGATTGTAGGCGCCGGTAGCGTTGTAACTAAGCCGGTGCTAAATAATCATATTGTCGGCGGTGTGCCAGCAAGACTTATCGGTATGAATTCGCAGTAATATTAACTAAATTTTTGTGAAGCCCAAATATTAAAAATTATGAGTTTTCTAAAATGAAATCCAGCATATCGTCCCCTTCAGTTAACCCAAAAGTCATAATTGTTGGACCAAGTTTTACCGGAGGTGGTGCGGAACGACGGTTTGCTAATATTGTGAAAAATTTATTTTCAGGAAAATGCGATGTAGCGGTTCTTGTGCCTAGTCAAGCCCCTGAAACAGGTTTAGGCAAGGTTTTTTACTTGGGTTGGTCTAAATCTAGTCGGATAAGCTATATCAAGGCTATTTGGATTCTTAGGCAGCGGATTAACCAAGGGCAGTATGATGTGCTAATGTCGTTTGGCTTATTTCCTAATTTAGTATCGATTATTGCAGGCTTACTTGCTTCATTTAAAACGAAGGTTATTATTAATGAGATTACCCGTCCAAAATTGCTCGTTAAACAAAAAAATTTGCGTTCTATCTTTTATAGAGAATTACAGAAATGGTTTTATGGGAGAAGTTTTTTAATAACCGCGAACTCAATAGATGGATTGAGAGAAGCATGCGAGTTAGGTGGAGTCGTAGTCGAACGTGGATTCAGGGTTCCCAACGTAATCGATCATGAGTACTTAAATAGTAAATATTTAGAGCATAAAAGAAAATTAGAAAAAAATGGTAACTCTATTATTTGTCTTGGGCGCTTGGATTTTATGAAGCGCATCGATACCGTAGTTTATGCTTTGCATCGATTAATAGATCGCATGAATTGTAATCTTTTTGTTGTTGGTGATGGCGAAGCCCGTCCAGCACTAGAAGCCCAAGTAGTTACACTCGGTTTAACAAAATCTGTAATATTTACTGGAAAACTGGAAAATCCATTTCCATTATTGAGAGAAGCATCTGTATTTGTTCTTGCTTCTGAATACGAGGGCTACTCCAATTCAGTGCTTGAAGCAATGTTCTGTAATGTCCCAGTGATTACCAGCCTTTGTAGTTCTGATGCGCGCGAAATGTGTGAGCAAGGCGCGGCATTAGGTTTCGAGGTGGGGGATGTGGAGCAGCTTGCCGAACATATTGCTGAGATTATCAGCGACGAAGCGTTGTCGCAAAAACTGATCTGCCGAGCGCGCGAATATCGTGCGCCCCACGCCTTGGAGAACGCCATACCGGTTTATGAGAATCTCATTCGTCGGGTAGCCGGTTACGAGGAATTCAGCGGATGATTCAAGTCCTGCATTGTGTGGGTAGTCTTGCGCTGCAATCGGGGGGGCCGGCGCAAACCGTCACCGCGCTGACCGATAGCTTGGCGGCGGAAGGAAGCTGTTCGGTCATCCTGCTGAGCCAAAACCTCCGCAATGGTGCCGTGGTTGCGGCTGATCCAGAATCACGGGTTGATCGACGGTTGGCGTGTTCCCGCTCCACATGGGTGCTAAAGGCCGGCTGGCCTCTGAAACGCTTGCTCGATACCGTCATTCCTAAAACCGCGCCGGCATTGCTACACGATAATGGGTTATGGATGCCCAGTAATCATTATGTCGCGATTGCGGCGCGAAGGTTTCGGATTCCCTTGGTGATTCATACACACGGGATGCTCGAACCTTGGGCGCTGCAACATCGCGGATGGAAAAAGCGTCTGGCACTGTGGCTGTATCAACGCCGGAATCTGGAAACGGCGGCGCTGCTCTTTGCCACGGCGGAACAGGAGGCGGAAAGCATCCGAAGGTTGGGATTACGACAGCCGATAGCGGTCATCCCCAACGGCGTCAAGTTGCCTGTACTCCAACCAAATAGGGCATTGGATGAGCGTGTGCAACCCGTTCCCCGAACAGCATTGTTCCTCAGCCGCATTCATCCCAAAAAGGGCCTGTTGAATCTGGTGGAGGCTTGGAGTCGTGTTCGCCCGGCCAATTGGCGCTTGTGTCTGGCCGGGCCGGATGAAGGTGGGCATCTGGCCGTGGTGATGCGCCGAATTCGGGAGTTGGGCTTGGAAACAGCGGTGGAATATGTGGGTGAAGTGGAGGGCGATACGAAAACCGCGCTGTTCGCTAACGCCGAGCTATTCGTCCTGCCAACCTTCAGCGAGAATTTCGGGGTGGTGGTCGCTGAGGCGCTGGCCTATGGTGTGCCGGTCATCACTACGCACGGAACACCTTGGCAAGGGCTGGTCACCCGTAGTTGTGGCTGGTGGATCGAGCCGACAGTAGAGGCGCTGGTTGAAACGCTGCGCGAGGTTTTGGCTCTGGATGCGGCAACATTGCAGCAAATGGGGATGAAGGGTCATGCCTATGCCCGTGAATTCGATTGGACTTCTATTGCCCAGCAGACAGTAGAGGTTTACCGCTGGGTCTTGGGGCAAGGCGATAAGCCGGATTGCGTGATCACTGACTAAAAAATCAACCGATGGAACCGAGAATATGCGCTCATTTCGACATTGGACTCCTCGCTATATTTGGGATAGCCAAAATATACTTAATGTTTTTTTGCTAATCTTGGTATTAATAATATATTGGGTTATTTTAAGTACTGGTGACATTCAAGAGGATGCATTTATTACTTTTCGGACTGCATTTAACTTGTCTGATCACGGTGAGCTATCTTTTAATCTTGGTGAAAGTCATAGTGGCGCAACAAGTTTTCTATATCCATATTTTGTTGCTTTTGTTAGAATTTTAACCGGTGAATCAGCAATCATTAGTATTTTGATCATAAACTCTATTGCATTAATAGCTTCATCTTTTTTATTTTCTATTATCCTTATTGAATCGTTAAATATTTCAAAAAAAATGATTCCTATTTTTTGGACTATAATCGCTATCTCTCCCGTCACTCTTTTGATGGCTGTTCGTGGAATGGAAGCTGTATATGTTGTAACTCTATTCGTAATTGGCATTTGGAAAATCCATAAAAATTCTGAGGATCTTAATTTTTTACTGCCTGTTATTTTTCTGCCTCTGATTCGCCCGGATGCTATTGCCTTTAGTCTGATTCTTGCGGGCTTTGCATTCAGTAAATCAACTGCTATCGGGCTGCGATATTTTATAGCAGCCATTTCAGGCTTGATATTACTATTAATGCTAAATTACTTTATTTTCGGAAATATATTTCCCGCAACTATGCAAGCTAAAGCGTATGCAATCCTGGATTCTAGATCTTTATTAAAAGTTTTTCATGATGAAGTGTTACTTTATTTTCAATCGCCGTTATTTTCTCCAGTCAATACAAAGTTTTTTTCTTTCTTATATCCTTTAACTTCTTTGGTTGCTTTGATAGGATCTGTGATATTATTGAATAGATTTTGGATATATAGAAGAAACTATTTTTTCTTAATTTTAACGATTATTGCTGGTATCTGGTTAGTGCCAGGTGCCTTTGGATTAGGAGGCATTATTTATCCATGGTATTTATGGCCATCACAATTTTTTTATCAAGGACTATTCGCTGCTCTTTTGCTTTATGGAAGCTTAATAATTTTTAAAGATAATTTTATTCGCTACGGTTTCCCGATAATATTGATAATTTTATTACCTTTCATATTGATTCAGCTTATCAATTCCATTAACTGGGGGACTCAGGAGATGGGTTATCGTGCCTCAGTGGGTAAGTACCTTAAAACACAAGCTAAAGCTGGGGATGTATTATTCTTGGAGCCAGCCGGCTATATTCCATATTTCTCAGAAATGAAAACAATTGATGAAGTTGGGTTAGCAAGTTCCGTAATTTTAAGCTATAAAAAAATCTCTAAAGATCGTTGGTGGATAGACTTCGTTAAATCGGAAAAGCCAACCTTTATGGTTCAGCGAGATCATATTTTAGATTACAAGACTTATCAGGGCTATGAATTTAGTGAAGAAGAAAAAAAATGGTTTAATCAAAACTACGAAATAATAAAAAAATTTGAGTACAATCCAGAAAAATGGTCTCAATACTCAGTTATAAAGAAGATATTAAAATTTGGATCTCACTCAGATTATTATGTGCTTAAAATTCGACAGAATTAACAAAGCCCGCCACGATTACTCCCACCTTGCAAGGCCCCACATCGCCCAGCAAATGCTGTTGGTCTACCGCTGGGTCTTGGGGCAAGGCGATAAGCCGGATTGCGTGATGAGCGACTGATCTTCCAACTATCCAGGAAAAGCGATTTTTAGCGCGTCATTAAGGATATAAAATCATGTCAAAAAAATTAACTGCCTATTCAATTTTCGCCCTCGTGTGGTTAGCGTTTTTAATTATATTTACATGGGGTTATTGGGAAGATGATGCATTTATTCATCTGGAGTTTGCGAGTAGTCTTTATGAGGGAAGAAGATTTTCTTTCAATGGATTGACTACATACGGCGATACATCGCCTGCCTGGGTATTTATGCTGGTAATTTTTCATTACTTCATACAAGACTGGTATATTGCTGGAAAAATACTTGCTTTATTAGGCGTGGCATTCGCTATTTCAGGGATGTTCTTCTTTGTTAGGCGCATCACAGATAAAGACCCAAGAGGCAACGAGATTGCTGCAATCAGTATCTTACTCATTTTGATTAATCCCTACTTCATTTTTTGGGCATTCTCAGGTATGGAAGCAGTTACTGCATTTGGTCTGATCTTTTGGCTACTCTACCTAATCTTGCCTCCTGCACCATCATCTCCCAATCAAAATTCAGAAAATTCATCAGATTTAAAAGTACTCACTAAATTATCAGCAATCGCGGCGCTGATTGGCATTGCTCCTTTACTAAGACCCGAATCGATTCTCATTTCATTCATTGCCTTCATTTACTCATTCATTTACCCCGCATCTGATTTCAAGCGATTAAAGGATATCAATATTATTACGGCGCGTTCAATATTCTTGCTCATTGCCATCGCTCCTGTCGCCCTTTGGATAGCTTATGCATTCAGCGAGTTTGGAAAGATTCTCCCAAATACCAATGCGGCAAAAAAAATACAAGGCGGAATTGGCGAAACTTTCTTGCGAATGATTCACGTTTATCTGCTCGGCTTTGGCGTACCTCTTGTAATAATTGCGCTCGCTCCATTAATTAAGATCTTTTGCAGAGATAGTTCCAAACCTCGTGCCGATTCGACACTCTTTAGCCGCGATGCCTGCATCCTGGCGATATGCTGGATCGTACTGCTGAGCGTTTTTTATCTCCTTAACAAAACCAATGTTCAAACGCGCTATGCATTACTGATAGGTCCTCTTTTTATTATCTTCAGTACATTGATTTTATATGAATATTCAACATCTGCCAGGGGCAGACTACTCTTCAACCTCGGACTGATCAGCATGGTATTAGTTAATCTCCTCCTATTTGCCGTGAGTGTAGCACCTCATCTGCTAAACAAAGTAAAAACCGTTGATCAGATAAGACAGCTCACCTCATTTATTAATATGAATATTCCAGAAAAAGAACCTATCGCAGTTTATGCTATCGGTCAAATTGGTTTTGAAACGAAAAATCCAATTATTGATACGGGTGGCATCACAATGCCGGAAGTAGTGCAGTTTTTGGGTAGCGAAGAAAAGGTAAAGAATTGGGCTATCGCTAAAGGAGCCAAGTATTTTATTGGGGACAGCCAACATGGATTTAATAAAATCTTTGAAAGAGAAGGATACTTTCTCGGCTGGTCGCTCAACCCGAATGCCTACAGGCAAACACAGACTGTTTACCTATACCGTATTGACTGACTAAGCTGCATGATGAGATTAAGGTTCAGGCGCAATACCGGGGTATTAGTATCAACCGTCTCCTGGATGATGCGACTGCATGTCGCCTGCGCGATTGCCGCCCGTGCTGATCTCTTTGTCACCACCGACGACGCCCTGTTGCGTAAGCTACGCGCCTTTCCAAAACTTGCGGTAGGGTCACCGGGCGAGGCGCTCGCCAAAACGGAGGGCGAGTATGAAGACTGAAGCCGAAATTCGGCAAGTGGGCTTGCGCGCCCTCATTGAAGCACTGGGCGCCGTGGACGCCGAGCGGTTCATCGCTGCGGTCAATCGTGATCGCTTCGATTACACCGAGTGGCGAAAAACCGGCCTGCCCGATGGGGATATTGAAACGCTGAGCGCCCAAGCCGTCGAGTACTCCCGAAGTCTGGATCATTAACGCTGGCCCCACATCGCCCAGCCAATGCTGTCGGTCTATCGCTGGGTATCGGGGCAGGGCGAAAAGCCGGATTGCGTGATGAGCGACTAACACTTAACTCTCAAAGAATAATCTCTGAGAAGGGCATTCTGAACACGCTGCCTTTCCTTTTGAATCACCCACGCAGCCAAGCCCGAAAACTGGTTTGATAATATTCGTTTATAAACGATACTAAGCCATGTATGAAATCCGCCATCACCTGGCTGCTGACGGCCAAGATGTGTTTATTAGCTGGCTCAAGCAGGTGCGCGACCCCATTGCAAAAGTTCAGATTATCAAGCGCGTCAACCGTTTGGAACTGGGTAACTTTGGCGATCATCAATTCTGCCGCGACGGCGTGTGGGAACTGCGGGTGCATATCGGCCCCGGTTATCGCATTTATTACGCGCATGCCGGGTTGCACAGGGTGCTACTGCTGGGTGCTGGCGACAAACACACCCAAAACGCTGACATTGACCGAGCGGTGCGATACTGGCAAGACTGGCAACAAAGGCTCGACGATGAAAGATAGAACACACGATGACGCCATGGCCGAACTCTTCAAAGAGGATGTGGCCTTTGCGACCCAGTACCTGAATGAAATTCTGGAAGACGGCGATCAAGCCGACCTGCTGATTGCGCTGCGGCAGATGTCCAAGGCGCTGGGTGGCGTTGCCAGGATTGCCGAGCAGACGCATCTGCACCCGACCCAGCTTTACCGCACCCTTTCACCAAAAGGTAATCCCGAACTCCGTAGCCTGATGGCGATCCTAAAGGCGATGGGCCTGCGCCTTGCCATACAACCGCTCCATCACGCCTGAGCGCGAGGAATGCGTTTACCTGCTGACGTGGAACTGCCGGCACATTGCTAATCCGGAGATGCAACGTGGCATTGCCGCCTACCTTTCTCGTATCGATCGATACCTGCCATTCATTTGTACCCCGGAAGAACTTCTTGGAGAAGAAAATGCTGGATGATGAAATCGTTTCTGAAGTCAGGGCTATTCGGGAAGCTCACGCGGCCAGGTTCAGTTATAACTTGCGGGCAATTTACGAAGATTTGAAAAAGTCCGAGTCGGAGCGACTGATCACAGGCCATCCTTTTGTTTCGCCACCCGCCACCCCGCCAGCGTCTCACTCGGTGTTACCGCAAATGCGCTTTGCTGGCGGATTTAGCGGCCCTCTCCCGCCACCCCTCGGTTCGTGAGACTTCGGCGTGAGCGCTCAGTCGAACGCTTGCCGAATGACTCCCGCAAGCGGGCGAGGGGAGCAAACGGTCTATCGCTGGGGGTTGGGGCAGGGCGAACGGCCGGATTGCGTGATGAGCGATTGACTCAGGACTTTCGCCAAACCCTTAAATTCGTCATACCCGCGAATGCGGGTATCCATTTTTTTCAGTGGGTTACTGGATTCCCGCCTACGCGGGAATGACGGAAAGCGAAAGTCCTGTGACTAAAGCCAAAGGCCAAAGGGAGCTTGCGTTAGCAGAGGGTGAGTGCTTATATAGTGCATGATCAGTGCAAATAAGGAGGCCGTCATGCCCAATCTTGCCGAAACGTCTTTCCCGCCCCTCGCCCTGGCTCCGAACTTTGCAGCGCTGATGGAATTTCTCCGGGAACCCGAACTGGGGCTGGCGGCCATTTCGCCGGCCCGCTTTATCCGCCTGGCCGGGATCGATCTCCAAACCCTGGCCACCCAGGCGCATGTCCATCGCAATACCCTTGCCCGATCGCCCGCATCCGAGGCCATACAGTGTTTTCTACGCGAAGCCCTCCGGGTCATTCGAGCCGCAACCGACATTTCGGGCGATGTCAACCGGGCGCTGTTTTGGTATCGCAATGAACCGTTGGCGCCGTTTGGCTACAAGACCGCCGAAATGCTGGTGTCCGAGGGGCGAACGGAAGATGTGCTGCGCTACGTGATGTCCCTTGAAGCGGCGGCGGCGGGATGAACTTCACGCGCCTGCGGGAAGTCACGGCTTACAGGATGCATCAACCGGTTTGGGCGACCCGACCCACCAGTGGCGCGGGCGCGGGACGCCATGGCGGCCGGGCTAACCGGCCGGGCGTGGATGCGCTGTACCTGGCACTGGATGAACCCACCGCCATCGCGGAATATCGGCAACTATCGAGCTTATTGCCGCCGGGCACGCTGGTGGCCTATACCCTGTCAGTGGCGACGGTGGTGGATTTTACCGGGGGTTACACAGCGGCGTGGACACCGCTGTGGCAGGAATTCCATAGTGATTGGCGCAAGCTCTGGTTCGATGAACGGATCGAACCGCCGAGTTGGGTACTGGGCGATGAGGCGATCGCGGCTGGCGCAGGCGGAATTTTATTCAATTCGGTCCTGAATCCGGGAGGACGAAACCTGGTGTTATTTACCGAGTATCTGGATGCAGACGACAGAATCGAAGTCTTTGATCCCGGCAATTTCTTGCCTAAGAATCCAGATTCCTGGAAGTAGGATCGGATATGACTTCAGCAGCTCAGGCGAAAAACCGCAGGCCAAAATGACCGACCTCCATATCATCCAGACCGCCGGTTCGCTGCGCCCATCACTCTCGGCAACCAAGCCTGGATCACCGCTCCTGGACGGTCGCCAGCGGCAACCCCGATCCATCAAACCCCGCCGGTTCGATCCGGCCACAACCCCAACCGGAAACGCCACGACCGATGGATACCGCTGATCTCTCCGGCTACTGCTATGATCGCACCGGCTTGATTGAAATGACCCACCCCGACCCCATCTTGGCCGAACTTTGGGACGTCAAGCGCCCAATCAATGTAGAAGCCGAATATCGCCTTGAAGAACGCACCCGCATGGCCAGAGCATCGGCGGAAAAAATTCGGCATCAATGGCAACAGGAGGGGTTGAACGCGACCCGCCAAGAGCAAAAAAGACCGGCCACCTACGAAGAGTAATGGACGAACGCCGACGGGCGCTGGTCGCGCAACGCTTCACCTGGCCCCATATCGGCTAACACATGCTCTCGGTCTATCGCTGGGGGTTGGGGCAGGGCGACCAGCCGGATAGCGTAGAAATTGCGGAGAAACAAGGATTCAGGTGACTGAAAGTGAAAAGAAGCAAAACGGTCAGTCGGGATGATTACGATACGCCCTGGAAGCAGATGCTGGCGCAGTATTTCCCGGCGTTTCTGGAATTTTTCTTTCCCGAAGCGTATCACGGCATTGACTGGCGACACGGGTATACCCTGCTGGATAAAGAATTGCAGAAGGTCGTGCGCGACGCCGTATTGGGGCAACGGCGAGCCGATGCGCTGGTGCAGGTCACCAGCATGGACGGCGAAGAAGATCGCATTCTGGTGCATGTTGAGGTCCAGGGCGAAAAGGCGTCCGACTTCCCCCAGCGAATGTTTGTCTACAATTATCGATCGTATGACTTATACGGTCGACCGGTCATCAGCCTGGCGGTTCTCGGCGAGCCGCATCCCGCCCGATATGGAAAATTTGGTTATGGCCGATGGCATTGCATGATGCGCTTGCGCTTTCCGGTGGTCAGCCTGACCGCCTACCGAGAACGGTGGGCAGAACTGGAGGCGTCGGCTAACCCGTTTGCGATGGTCACGCAGGCGCATTTGAAAGCCCGTGAGACCGCCGGTTCGGACGAAGCGCGCTACCGGGCGAAACGGGAGCTGATTCGTAGTCTGTACCGGCGTGGCTATGCGCGGCAAGATATTCTGGAACTGTTTCGGTTTATCGACTGGGTGCTGGCGCTGCCGGAGTCCCTCGAACATCAATTATGGAGCGAAATGCGACAACTTGAGGAGGAAAAGCAGATGCGATATGTGAGTAGTCTCGAGCGGATTGCCATTAAAAAAGGCATCGAAAAAGGCATCGAAAAAGGCATCGAAAAAGGCATCGAAAAAGGCATCGAAAAAGGCATCGAAAAAGGCATCGAAAAAGGCCGGGAGCAGACGCTGTGCGAGTTGCTGGACGAACTATTGACGGCGCGGTTTGGGCCATTAGCTGAGCCGGTTCGGGAGCGCCTGACGGAGGCAGGTTCAGCGCAACTCTCGGTCTGGTTCCGACGGGCGCTGACTGCGCCATCGCTGGATGCCGTGTTTGTCGCCGAATAAGAAACCCCTCTCCCCCAAGCGGGCGAGGGGAGCGAACGGTTACGAACGACCGATGAAGCTCGAATTTGACCCTGAAACCGATACGGTTTACCTGGAATTGATCGATATCGAAGTCGAAGCATCAAAAGAAGTGCAGCCTGGCGTCATTCTCGATTACGACCTTGAGGGGCGGGTTGTAGGGATTGAGTTGCTTCACACCCGCCAGCAAACCAATGAGGGTAAGCAATCAGTCCCCTCTCCCCTGGCAAAGGGGAGAGGGTTAGGGAGAGGGGTGAACCCGCCAAGTCAAAAATAGCGTGTCAATGGAATGGCAAAGGATTAGACTCAAACGAGTCATCTGATCGACTCATTTAAGGAGATCCCCATGGAACAGGTCTCTGGCGGGAAAGCAGCGAAGCACCCGACTCAGCCTCGCGTCGTGGTCAGCGCGGCGACGACCAAACACCGCTCGCCGGGTTCAGGTCCGGCCCTTCTCCCGATTGGCGCGCGCTACCATCAATCCCCGACCGAAGTGATCGAAATCGTCCGCCAGGGGGTGCCGGCCGAGCGGCTCATCGAGATCGGCGTCTGCCTGCACCGCTCCAAAGAATGGCTGTTTCACACCCTCAAGCTGCCACGCTCGACCATGGACCACAAGATTCGCCAGCACCAACGGCTATCGCCGGAACATTCGGAACGGGTCGTCGGACTGGAGCGCCTCATCGGCCAGGTCCAGGCCATGGTCGAAGCCGCCGAAGCCGCCTCGGATTTCAACGCCTGCCGGTGGGTCGGACAATGGCTCGATCGCCCCGTGCCGGCGCTGGGCGGCGCCAAGCCCGCCGATTTCATGGACACCTTGCAAGGTCAGGCGCTGGTATCCCGACTGCTCGCCCAATCCCAAGCCGGCGTCTTTGCTTGATGCGGGTTTGGCGTATCGCCACCGACACACCGGATTTCATGGCGGACGATCTCACCGGTACGGGCGCACGCCTCACCGGTGGGCGCTGGAACCGGCCGGGACAACCCGTCTTGTACTGTGCGGCATCGCCCGCGCTTGCCTGCCTGGAAACCCTCGTCCATCTGGGTACCGGCAGCTTGCCGATGAATCGCTATCTGGTGGCGATCGATATACCGGACGCCGTCTGGGCGGCGCGCGCGGTGGCGACGCCCGCCTCCCTGCCGGTGGGATGGGATGCCGTACCCACGGGCAAGGTCAGTCTCGACTTCGGCGATGCCTGGCTGAACGGACGGCGCGACGCCGTGCTGGTCCTGCCCTCGGCGATCGTGCCGGAAGATGAGATGATCCTCATCAATCCCCAACACCCCGATGCGGTCACCTTGGCCGCCATCAAACTTCGCAAATGGCTGTACGATCCGCGCTTGTTCTGAAAAGGCGAAAGGTGAAAGGCGAAAGGCGAAAATATCCCGATGACCGACCATGACCACGGCTACAAACGGCTGTTTTCCCATCCCGAAATGATTCGGGATTTACTGCTGGGCTTCGTGCGCGAACCCTGGATCGCCGACCTCGACTTCGCCACCCTGGAGAGATACCCCGGCGAATTCATCGACGACCGGCTCCAGCAACGGCGCAACGACGTCATCTGGCGACTGCGGCGCGGGGCGGACTGGCTCTACCTCTACGTCCTGCTCGAATTCCAGTCCGGCGTACATCGTTTCATGGCCGCCCGGCTGTCCACCTACCTCGACCTGCTCTACCAAGACCTGATCCGGGGCCGGCAACTCGAACGGCGGCAACCGGGCCAACCGCGCTGCCTGCCGCTGGTCCTCCCCATCGTCCTCTACAACGGTCGGCGGCGCTGGACCGCCCCCACCGACCTGGCCGACCTGATCGAACCCGGCCCGACCGGGCTGGACGCCTACCGGCCCCGGCTGCGCTACCTGCTGATCGACGAAAGCGCCTATGCCGACGCCGAGTTGGCGACCATGCGCAACCTGGCCGCTGCGGTGTTCCGCCTGGAGAACAGCCGGACACCGGAGACCGTGCATGACGTGCTAGCCGCCTTGATTGAATGGCTCAGCGCCCCGGAACAAATAGAATTGCGTCGCTCTCTACTGCTCTGGCTGCGCGAAGGATTTCTGCAAACCCGGCTCCCGCAGGTATCATTCCCCGAACTCAACGACCTGGAAGAGGTGCGCATTATGCTCGCTGATCGTGTGCTCGACTGGACCCAGCAATGGAAACAGGACGGCCTGCAACAGGGCCTGCAACAGGGCTTGCAGCAGGGCTTGCAACAGGGCTTGCAACAGGGCTTGCAACAGGGCTTGCACTCGGAACGGCGGGCCTTGCTGCGGCTGATCCGTCGCCGTTTCGGCGAAACCGCCGCCGCGCATAGCACCCCCCGGCTGGAGCGGATCGACCAGCTTGCCACGCTGGAAGACCTGTTTGAAAACCTGCTCGACTGCCCGGATGAAAGCGCTTGGCTGGCGCGGCTGCGTGCGGTCGCCGGGGAAGGTTAAAGGCGAAAGACGAATCACCATGCCGATTAAACCCCGCATCCAACAGCTCTCACGCCGCAATAAACTCGCTCGCGCATTGTGGAATGGCGTCTGGCTGCTGCTCTATCGCCCCAGCCCGGTCCCGCTGCACGGCTGGCGGCGGTGGCTGCTGCGGTTGTTCGGGGCGAAGGTCGGGCGCGGGGCGCATCCTTATCCTTCAGCTAAAATCTGGGCGCCGTGGAACCTGGAAATGGGCGAACACAGTTGCCTCAGTCATCACGTTGATTGCTACTGCGTGGACAACATTGCCCTCGGCGCCTATACCACGGTCAGCCAATACAGCTTTCTCTGCACCGCCAGCCACGATTACACCGACCCGGCCATGCCGTTGACCACCGCGCCGATCACCCTCGGCGAGCGGGTCTGGGTTACTGCCGATGTGTTTGTCGCGCCGGGCGTCACGATCTGCGACGGCGTGGTGATTACCGCCCGCTCCAGCGTGTTCCAGGACATCGAACCGTGGACAGTGGCCGCTGGTAATCCGGCCCAACCGATTAAAGCCCGCCTATTACAATCCTTAACTCCCACGGTGAAGGGATCATGACCGACATTTCTACTGACATTTCCGGCTATCGCTACGATCAAGCCGACCTCAATTCTTCCCACGACTACCTGTTGCCGACGGTATTTCGCCTGCTGGACGGGTTGCATCTGCCGACAGGCGAACGGCGACTGTTTGAACTGGGTTGCGGCAATGGCAGCGTCGCCCATGCGTTGACTCAGCGCGGATGGGACATCACCGGAGTTGATCCTTCAGCGGAAGGGATTGCCCAAGCCCATCGCGCCTATCCCGACCTCAAGCTTTATTCAGGCTCAGCCTATGACGATCTGGCGGCGCAATACGGTCAGTTTCCGGTCGTTATCAGTCTGGAAGTGGTCGAACACGTCTATTCTCCTCGCCACTATGCTGCAACCGTATTTTCTTTGTTACATGGGGGGGGTAATGCCATCCTGTCCACGCCCTATCACGGCTACTGGAAAAACCTGGCAATGGCGCTCAGCGGCAAAATGGATGCGCACTTCACCGCGCTGTGGGATCACGGCCATATCAAGTTCTGGTCAATCAGGACGCTCTCCGTATTGCTCGAAGAAGTTGGCTTCCGCGACCTTCAATTCGAGCGAGTTGGGCGTATCCCGCCGCTGGCAAAGTCCATGATCGCAGTGGCGCAGCGTCCGTGAAGTGGACTACGCCCTCTCCCCCACCATGAACCCACCGCGATGAACGACGACTACGATTCCCCTTGGAAAGAAGTGCTGGAACGCTACTTCCCGGCCTTTCTCGCCTTTTTCTTTCCCGCCGCCCACGCCGACATTGCCTGGGAGCACGGCTACCGCTTTCTCGACAAGGAACTGCAAAAAGTGGTGCGCGACGCCCAGATCGGGCGGCGCTGGGCCGACAAGCTGGTGCAAATCACCACCCGCGACGGCGGCGAAGACTGGCTGCTGGTGCATATCGAAATTCAGGGGCAACGCGAAACGGGTTTTGCCCAACGGATGTTCAGCTACAACTACCGCCTGTTTGATCGCTACGCCCGCCCGGTGGTCAGCCTGGCCGTCTTGGGCGAAGGTTGCGGCGAAACGGTCGGGCAATTTGGCTATGGACGCTGGGGCGGAGAAACCCGCTTCACTTTCCCCACGGTTTGTCTGCATGACTACCGCGACCGGCAAGCCGAGTTGACCGAATCCACCAACCCGTTCGCCGTGGTGGTGCAAGCCCACCTTCAGGCCCAAGCCACCGCCGGCGATCCGGCCCGCCGTTATTGGGGCAAGCTCGAACTGGTCAAAAGTCTGTACCAGCGCGGCTGGGCGCGGCAAGATATTCTCGAACTGTTCCGCGTGATCGACTGGCTGCTGCAACTGCCCGCCACCCTGGACGATCAACTCTGGATAGAATTACAAGACCACGAAGAGGCGACCACCATGCGTTATGTGACCAGTATCGAACGAATCGGCCTGCGCAAAGGCATGGAAAAAGGCATGGAAAAAGGCATGGAGAAAGGCATGGAAAAAGGCATGGAAAAAGGCATGGAGAAAGGCATGGAGAAAGGGCTACAGCAAGGATTGAATTCGGAGCGGCGAGCCTTGCTGCGGCTGATCCGCCGCCGTTTCGGCGCAACCGCCGCCGATCACAGCACCCCGACGCTGGAGCGGATCGCGCAACCGCCCGTTCTGGAAGACCTGTTCGAGAACCTGCTCGACTGCCCGGACGAAAGCGCCTGGCTGGCGCGGCTCCAGGCGGCGGCCGAGATCACAGGCGAAGCGCCGTGAAATGGGCTACACCCTCTCCCCCCGCCCCTCTCCCGCACGCGGGCGAGGGGCGCTTTACTGCGCCGCCTCCGGCGTATGGGCGAGGGGAGCGAACCCCTCTCCCACAAGTGGGAGAGGGGTCGGGGAGAGGGCGCATTCCCCCCACCATGAACCCACCGCGATGAACGACGACTACGACTCCCCTTGGAAAGAAGTGCTGGAACGCTACTTCCCGGCCTTTCTCGCCTTTTTCTTTCCCGCCGCCCACGCCGACATTGCCTGGGAGCACGGCTACCGCTTTCTCGACAAGGAACTGCAAAAAGTGGTGCGCGACGCCCAGATCGGGCGGCGCTGGGCCGACAAGCTGGTGCAAATCACCACCCGCGACGGCGGCGAAGACTGGCTGCTGGTGCATATCGAAATTCAGGGGCAACGCGAAACGGGTTTTGCCCAACGGATGTTCAGCTACAACTACCGCCTGTTTGATCGCTACGCCCGCCCGGTGGTCAGCCTGGCCGTATTGGGCGAAGGTTGCGGCGAAACGGTCGGGCAATTTGGCTATGGACGCTGGGGCGGAGAAACCCGCTTCACTTTCCCCACGGTTTGTCTGCATGACTACCGCGACCGGCAAGCCGAGTTGATCGAATCCACCAACCCGTTCGCCGTGGTGGTGCAAGCCCACCTTCAGGCCCAAGCCACTGCCAGCGACCCCGCCCGCCGTTACCGGGGCAAGCTCGAACTGGTCAAAAGTCTGTACCGGCGCGGCTGGGCGCGGCAAGATATTCTCGAACTGTTCCGCGTGATCGACTGGCTGCTGCAACTGCCCGCCGCCCTGGACGATCAACTCTGGATAGAATTACAAGACCACGAAGAGGCGACCACCATGCGTTATGTGACCAGTATTGAACGAATCGGCCTCCGCAAAGGCATGGAAAAAGGCATGGAAAAAGGCATGGAAAAAGGCATGGAAAAAGGCATGGAAAAAGGCATGGAAAAAGGGCTACAACAAGGATTGAATTCGGAGCGGCGAGCCTTGCTGCGGCTGATCCGCCGCCGTTTCGGCGCAACCGCCGCCGATCACAGCACCCCGACGCTGGAGCGGATCGCGCAACCGCCGGTTCTGGAAGACCTGTTCGAGAACCTGCTCGACTGCCCGGACGAAAGCGCCTGGCTGGCGCGGCTCCAGGCGGCGGCCGAGATCACAGGCGAAGCGCGGTGACAAAAAAACCGTGAAGCTCGTCGCCGTCGTCCTGACCCTCAACGAAGCGCAACACCTGCCGCGCTGCCTCGCCAGCCTCGCCGGCGTCGCGGACGCCGTACTGGTCGCCGACTGTTTCTCGACCGACGACACCGCGCACATCGCCCGGGCGCACGGCGCGCGCGTGGTGCAGCGCGAGTGGGTCAATCACGCCACCCAGTTCAACTGGGCGCTGACCCAGCTCGATGCCGATGCCGACTGGGTGCTGCGCATCGACGCCGACGAAGTATTGACCCCGGCGCTGGCGGCGGAAATCCGCGAGCGGTTGCCCGGCCTCGGCCCCGAAATCGACGGTGCGTTCTGCGGGCGGCGCATGACCTTTCAGGGCCAACGCATCCGCTTCGGCGGCCTGTTTCCGATTCGGGTGCTGCGCCTGTTCCGCGCCGGGCGCGGCCAGTGCGAAAACCGCTGGATGGACGAACACATCAAGGTCGCCGGCCAGACCGTCGATTTCCGGCACGAACTGATCGACGACAACCTGAACTCGCTGACCTGGTGGACCGCCAAGCACAACAACTACGCCAGCCGCGAAGCGGTGGACTTGCTGAATCTGGAATACGGCTTCATGCCGCGCGACTCGGTCGCTAGCCTGCGCGGCGGCTCCCAGGCCGGCGTCAAGCGCTGGGTCAAGGAAAACGTGTACGCCCGCCTGCCCGGCGGCTTTCGCGCGCTGGTCTATTTCCTCTATCGCTACGTGATCCGGCTGGGCTTCCTCGACGGCCAAGCCGGTTTCGCTTTCCACTTTCTGCAGGGCTTCTGGTATCGCTATCTGGTGGACGCCAAGGTCGCCGAGGTCAGGCGCCAGATGCGAACGACCGGTTGCGATGTGGTCACGGCGATGGAACAGGTATTGGGGATTCGAGTCCGTTGAACCTCTACCTCTCCAAACTCCTGCCGCTGTTGGTCTACCCGGTCAGCCTGACCCTGCTGCTGGCGGTTTGCGCCGGACTGTTCGGATTATTCCACTGGCGACGGTTGGCCGGATTCAGCAGCGTCCTGGCGGTCCTGGTGCTGTGGGTCAGCGCAACCCCGATCGTGGCCGAGTTCCTGTACGGCTCCCTCGAACGCCAATATCCGCCGGTCGCCCTCGCTGCCAGCCCTACCGCCGACGCGGCCATCGTCCTCGGCGGCGCGATGGGTCAACCGCTGCCGCCCCGGTTAACGCCCGACTTGAATAACGCGATTGACCGGGTGGCGCATACCGCCCGGCTGTACCGCGCCGGCAAGGTCTCTCGGATCATCATCGCCGCTGGCAATCTGCCTTGGGGGACCACCCTGCAACCCGAAGCCGAGCTGATCGCCGATCTGCTGGTCGAATGGGGCGTGCCGCGCGCCGTCCTGATCCTCGATCCGGCCAGCCGCAACACCGCCGAAAACGCCGCTAACGCCCGCACGCTGATGGTCCAGCACGAGCTGCGCACCGCCTTGCTGGTCACCTCCGCCGGCCACATGCCCCGCGCCTTGGCGCTGTTCCAGGCCGCCGGCGTCGCCGCTATTCCCAGCGCCACCGACCTGCGGGCGGTCGGCGAAGGGCAGGGCACGGTCTTCGCCTGGTTGCCCGATGCAGCCGCGCTGGAATTGACCACCCTTGCCCTCAAGGAATGGCTCGGAATGCAGGTGAACGCCTGGACCTTGCCCCTACCCGAACCGCCCCCTGGATCCTCATGAAAATCTCGATCATCACCGCGACGCGGAACTGCGCCAGCACCATCGCCGACTGCCTGGCCTCAGTGGCCGGGCAGTCCTACCCCGACCGCGAGCATATCGTCATTGACGGCGCCAGCACGGACGGCACCTTGGCGGTACTCGAAGCCCATCGCGCCCAGCTTGCGGTGCTGATCAGCGAGCCAGACCAAAATCCCTACGATGCGATCAACAAGGGGATCGCCCGGGCGAGCGGCGAGGTGATCGGCTTTCTGCACGCCGATGATCGCTATGCCGACGCCGAAGTCCTGGCCCGCATCGCGGCTGCCTTTGCCGACCCCACTGTGGACGCGGTCTATGGCGACCTGGTGTATGTCAGTCAGACCGATACCGACCGGGTGATCCGCTACTGGCGGGCCGGGGAATACCGGCCGGCCCGACTGCGCTGGGGCTGGATGCCGCCGCACCCGACGCTGTACCTGCGCCGCGCGCTCTACGAACGCCATGGCGGTTTCGATCTGCGCTACCGGATCGCCGCCGATTATGACCTGATGTTGCGACTGCTGAGCCGACTGACGGGCCGGGTCGTCTATCTGCCACAGGTGCTGGTGCGCATGCGTCTGGGCGGGATCAGCAACCGCTCATTGCGCCATGTCCTGCGCAAGTCCTGGGAGGATTACCGGGCGCTGCGAAACAATCGGATGGGCGGGATCGGCGCGCTGGCCTGGAAGAACCTGTCCAAACTGCCGCAATTTTTTCTCAAAGACCGGCACGGTTGAGTCGCCGCCGTGCGAGCTTGCCAGTTAACCGGCCGTGACGGCCCGATAGCGCGAGATCGCTTGGCGGCAGACGCTTTTTGGAACCGCTCGGCGGCGAGCTTCCGGCATCGGGCGCCGAGGAAAAAACGGATCGGACGGATCAGGACATGGCGGAATTTGATACAGTGACCGAAAATGGGGCCACCGGCCAAACCGAACGCGAAGCCCACCGAAAGGGAGATCGAACCATGCACAAAACCGCACTCATCACCGGCATCACCGGCCAGGACGGCGCGTATCTCGCCGAGTTCCTGCTGGACCAAGGCTACATCATCCACGGCGTTAAACGCCGCTCCTCCTTGTTCAACACCCAGCGGATCGACCACCTCTACCAGGACCCGCACGAGACCGACCGCCGGTTCATCCTCCATCATGGCGACCTGACCGACACCACCAGCCTGATCCGCATCCTGCAACAGGTCCAGCCCGACGAAATCTATAACCTCGCCGCACAAAGTCACGTCGCCGTCTCCTTCGAAGAACCCGAATACACCGCCAATTCCGACGCCCTCGGTACGCTGCGCATTCTGGAAGGCCTCCGCATCCTGGGCCTGGAGCGGAAGACCCGCTTCTACCAGGCGTCCACCAGCGAAATGTTTGGCCAGGTGCGGGAAATTCCGCAGAAGGAAACCACCCCCTTCTACCCGCGCAGCCCCTACGGCGCGGCCAAGGTCTACGCCTACTGGATCACCGTCAACTACCGCGAAGCCTACGGAATGCACGCCAGCAACGGCATCCTGTTCAACCACGAATCACCGATTCGCGGAGAAACCTTCGTCACCCGCAAGATCACCCGCGCCGTCGCCCGTATCTACTTGGGCGTGCAACAAACTCTCTATTTAGGCAATCTCGACGCAAAGCGCGACTGGGGCCACGCCCAGGATTACGTGCAGGCCATGTGGCGGATGTTGCAACAGGACCGCCCCGACGATTACGTCATCGCCACCGGAGAAGCCCACACCGTGCGCG
>Ga0209573_1001151_pt1 | contig 43191 bp, 31 predicted proteins | sample TNRBio252014_DNA_FD_185870 | JGI IMG/M metagenome (GOLD analysis project Ga0209573, IMG submission 185870) | Wastewater treatment Type I Accumulibacter community from EBPR Bioreactor in Madison, WI, USA - TNR Reactor_6/25/2014_ DNA (SPAdes)... | ecosystem: Engineered > Bioreactor > EBPR >...
CTTCATTCACCCTGCTTATTAATGGTGAAAAAACTGAAGCCGGGTTTAACCTGAACAGACACAATATATATGATGGCAACTGGTTTGATCTGAAATTAAGCGTTGACGCACAAACAGGTGTAGCCCGTGTTTTGTTTCAGGGCATATCAAAAGAAGTGAAACGGAGTGAATTAAAAACATCCGGTGGATTAGATATCAATTTTGGGAAGCAGTTACCTGTAAAAAATTGTCTTGCGATGATCATCAAGAATCTGCAGCTTAAGATCGACGGAAAACTGAGTCATAAATGGCTTTTTACCGAAATGACGGGCAACACAGCATACGATTCGGAGGGCTCTCTTGATCTTGAAACAGAAAATTGTGACTGGTTAATCAATAAACACTTTTTTTGGGAACCCGTTGCCATTGGCGCAGAGGTTAGAAACTCTGAATATTCAAAAAAACCTCTAACCCCTGAACATTTGGTAATCACTGCTGACAAAGTAACCACCTACAACCTCCGTAGAAAGTTTTACACAACTCTTTATTTTGAACCGATGGCAGGAAGAAATGTCAGTACTCCTTCAACTCTTGTAAGAGACACATTTGTAGCTTTTCAAAACGGCTACCCCGATGAACCGGGTATCTTAAATATCAGAACAGGTGAATGGCTAAAAACAAATATAAAAAACACTCCTGATGGTCATTATTATGGAGCTACAACCCTTCTCAACCCCCTGTCTCTTGATGTATATCTGTTTGGCGGTTATGGATGGTACACTTTTAAAAACAACCTGTTGAAGTTTAATAATACAACTCAAAAATGGGATACTTGCCAAACCACGGGTGAAAAACCAATCCCCTGTTATTTAACTGCAATTTTTACAGGGGCAAATCCAACTGATTATTTTATATTTGGTGGAATGGGTGTGGCATCAGGCAGGCAGGAGGACACTCAACATCCTGTCTGGACATTACACAAGCTCGATCTGAAAGATTTGAATTGGAAAAAAGTTTGGCAGTGGAAATCATATAAAAACATTATCAGCTATTATACCGCTGCCTGGTCAAACAACAACATGAACGAGTTATATGCAATAGCCCTGAATTTTGGGATCAATACTAATTCCACTGTTCAGCGGTTGGCTCTCCTGAGTTTGAGCGATAGCAATATAACATTTGTTGGTAACACACTGCCAAGACCCAGAAAAGGAATGGCTCCTTATCCACTTTATGTCGATAATGAAACCGGAATTGTTTATTTTATAGATAGTGAGCTACATCAAAAAGACTCTACCCCCGTGGTTTTTGCAGCCAGAACACCCATTCTCTCTGAATCTGAATATACAAGACTGCTCGAAAATACTTATCCTGCAAAAATTGCCAGACTGAAGGATATGTTAAAGTATTCAATGCTCTTTTTTGCGGCGATTGTTCTACCGGTCGGATTTGTGATTCTGTTTAAGAATAAACGCAAAAAAAAGATGTTGGAGGCTACACAAAAACTTATATCTGCCCCATACAGTGTAAAATCAAACTATATCACACTTTTTGGTGGACTGACAATTATCGACAAAAACGGGACATTAGTAAAAGACGGTTTTACACCAAAATTGATCGAACTTTTTTCATTAATTCTGCTTTATTCATCTCATGGTAAGACGAGAGGGATTTCATTTGCCCAACTAGACAACCTTTTATGGTTTGATCTGCCTCCTGAAAATTTAAAAAACAACAGGAATGTGGCTTTTTCACGACTTCGGGCAATTATTAAGAGCGACAGTGGCATAAGTTTGATCACCGAACAGGATTCCGTGCGAATTAAACTGCCTCCCGGCATGACAAATGAGCCGGAGTTGTTTTATAACCTGACATTAAAACACCCTGATCCTTTAAATATTCGGAAGACGAGTAAATTTTTCACAATTATCTCCCGTGGTGTTTTCCTCCAGGGCATCAGATCCGAATGGGCACATGAAGCAAGAGAAGAAGTAACCTCAAAAATAATTAAAATCACTCTCGAGTTGATGGCTTTTTATTGCGAACATGGTGAGTATCATAAATGTCTCGATGCGGCTGACGCCATCTCTATTCACGCACTTTTATCTGAAGAAGTTCTGCGTTTCAAAATCACTGCCCTTATTAGACTGAACAGAAATGAGGAGGCTTCCGGAGCATTTAAAATCTTTTGTGCAGAGTATAAACTGCGTTACAAAGAAGAATATGGCTATGACTTTGAAGAATTTTTAGGCTTGTAAACCATGCTATATCGATTTATTACAACTTTTTTGTTCGTCCTGCTTCTAATTTCCTCATCCGGCTACTCTCAATCCGCTACCGGAGCCGAATTTACAGGACTAAAATTTAGCGGAAATTATAAAATTGAGGCTGGTGATACCGGAATTGTTAAAATTTATCATAAAGGGTCAAAAACAAAGTTCGAGGCAGGTGGAACCAAGGGGATAGACCTTGGAGATGTTTACAGCCTTGGTTTTAAATTTTGTGTTTACCTCAATAAACATTTTGCGAGCATATTTGAGATTGAAAACAGTAAATACTCCATTCGTCTCAGATATATGTATCATCCCGATTCTAACATGGTACACTTACAACTTCGTATAAACGGAAAACATAATATCATTAGTTTTGCCCGACCTCTGAATGATTTTACGGAAGGAAACTGGTACGACCTAAAACTTGATGTGGATGAGATCAAACAAAAGATTGTCCTCACCCTGAATGGTTCACGAAAACAGGCTGTGAATAAATACATTGCCACCGAGGGACCCTCGGTAATTCGTTTTGGTCAAATGTTACCCGATGGCGATTGCCTCGCAATGATTATAAAAGACCTCGCAATTTACAAAAACGGGAAACTGAATCACCTCTGGAAGTTTAATGAAGCAGGGGGGAACATTGCTTTTGATAGTGAGGGGAAACTCGATGTTGAAGTTGTTGCTCCCGACTGGGTGCTGGAATCTCACTTTAAATGGCGAGTCGCTCAACTCCCTTCGGTTTCAGGGTTAAAAAATGTAATGCCATTTTACAGACTCGTTACTAACAGCAGAAAGGCGGTTCTGGAAGAAAAGGGAACAGGCAAAGTTATTGGTGATTTGTTGCCGGTGGAAGGCGACAGCATCGATTTTGTGGCTTCATGGCTCGATACAAGCACATCAAAACTATATACCCTGGTTGCAGTGACCAACAAAGACAGATGTGTGATCCACCCCTTCTCAATTGTTTTGCCTGTTGTATCCGAAAAGACTTTTGCAAAACTTGGTGCTGTTCCACCCTCAATTTTTACAAGAACTCCGGGAACAATAATCGTTTATTCTGCATTATTTGTTCTCGCTTTAGCAATTCCTTCAACTGCATTTTTTATGATCAGGAAAAGAAGGCCTCAAAAGAGGAGAGCCGCTGAAGATGAAAAAGAAATTTATCACCATGGTGATATTCAGCCACGAGAGATTCAAAAGAACAGGATTCTTGTTTTTGGAGGATTAAGATTGATCGACCCCGATGGGGTGGATATTCATGGTGATCTCTCCGGAAGATTACAAGATCTCCTTGCTGCTCTGTTGTTTTATTCAGCGACTGACGATAACGGAGCTGTTCCACTCAGAAAACTTGAAAAAATTATCTGGTCTGACATCCCTAAAGAAAAATTAAAAAACAACAGGAATGTTGCATTTTCCAAATTGCGAAAACTCACCTCCAAAATGAACGGGATAACTTTTGAGTCAGACAGTGAAAATGTAGTAGTTAAAGTATCACCACAAATTATAAATGAGGCCGTTGAGTTTTTTAAACTCCTTAAACTTCTTTCTATCACAGCAAAAATTTCAGCCGATCAACTTGTTGAAAAATTCATCAATATAATCAAAGGTGGAATATTGTTACAAGGAATCACTTCAGTTTGGATTGAAAAAGAGAGATTTGTGATTGCAAACGATATAATCGAGATTCTTCTCAGAAGATGTGAATATCTTTATCTTGAAGGACAATATGAGAAATGTAACGAAACAGCCGGATTGATAAATATCTACGACCCTGCAAACGAAGCGGCATTCCGTTATAAACTTAAGTCCCTCTTCTATTTGGGCAGACACTCACTTGTTGAAGAAACATACAACTCTTATTGCCAGGAATATCAGTCCGTTTACGGACAATCATATCCCCACCATGTTCGTGTTCTCCTGAAGGACTAATCTTCCCGATCTCACATTTTTTTTACTCAAATTAATATTTTTAACAAAAAAAATATGTTATTTATTGATTTTTAATCGGTAAACCTCTTTCAGTAATCGTTTTGGTAACCCCCCCCGCATATATTTCCGTCAGATTTTTTAATTATTAGGGCGAAAAATTTAGATCGACCACTTTGGATCCGGTATCGATACCGCAGAGTGAAAATATTTATAAGCAACAGGGAATTTAGAAGGACTCCGGAATTAGAGCCGGATATAAGTTAAAACTTCAGGGTATTGTGATCGGAGTTAATTCACTTCGTGTAAATTATTAAGCTTGTTCAAAGGTGAATGTTAAACAGGTGATATGACTTTGCAGGGTAAAATTAAACTAACCATCGACGAGGGATGTCGGGGATAGACATCCCGGTACCATATTATTTGGGTTTCCCAAAAAAGTTCCTGGCAGGGTCAAAAATCGGAGTAATGTAGCATTTTGAGGGGTGTTTTATAAAAACACCCCCCAAAGCTATTTAATTTATATTATACTCTGTTGAGTGCTGCATTAAAATCGGCATTAACCATAATCTTCACAAGTTCCGCTAATTTTGTTTCGGCTTCCCACCCAAGTTCGTTTTTAGCTTTTGTTGCATTTCCGATAAGCAGGTCAACTTCTGTAGGACGGAAATATTTTGGCGACACTTCCACCACAACTTTTCCCGGCTTCAATAAAGAGATATCCACGGTTTGTGAAAACCTGGTGGTATATTTTTGTACGAGTGAATTTAACATCTCTGTATCCACTGACTTAATCACACCTTTTTCATCAACGCCTTCTCCCTGAAACTCAATTTCAACTCCAAGTTCAGCAAAGGTCATTTTGCAAAAATCTCTTACGGTGTTTGTTTCACCCGTTGCGAGCACAAAATCATCCGCTTGTTCAGTCTGAAGAATCCGCCACATTCCTTCACAATATTCGGGAGCATATCCCCAGTCTCTTTTTGATGAGAGATTTCCGAGGACAATTGAATTTTCTTTCCCGAGTATTATGTTTGATGCAGCCATGGTGATTTTGCGGGTTACAAAAGTTTCACCCCTTCTTGGGGATTCATGGTTGAACAGGATACCGTTGGATGCAAAGAGGTTGTAAGCTTCACGGTAGTTCACTATGATCCAGTAGGCGTAGATTTTTGCAACTGCATAAGGTGATCTGGGGTAAAAAGGTGTTTTTTCATCCTGTGGAATTGCCTGCACCTTGCCATAAAGTTCACTTGTGGAAGCCTGATAAAATTTCGTTTTACTTAGCCCCGTCTCCCTCATTGCATCGAGGAAACGGAGAGTGCCAAGTGCATCAACCTGAGCTGTGTAATCAGGGACATCAAAAGAAACTTTTACATGACTCTGGGCTGCAAGGTTGTAAATCTCATCGGGGGCAATTTTTTCAAGAATCCTGTTGAGGTTGCTTGTGTCAACAACATCACCATGATGCAGAAAAAACTTTTTGCCCCTGTATTCAGGGTTGTTGTAGATATGATCTATTCTACCGGTATTAAAGGAACTGCTGCGACGGATAATTCCATGCACAGTATATCCTTTTTCAAGAAGTATCTCGGTCAAATAACTTCCATCCTGACCGGTTATTCCTGTGATTAAAGCTGTTTTCACTATTTTTTCCTGTAATATTTAATAAAACTATTCTTTCCAGATGAAATCGAACAACATGTAGCTAACTGCAGCTATCACCACATTGTAGCTTACAAGTGCAAAAAACTCCGGAGCTATATCTTCAAATTTAACACCCTCAGAACATCTTTTTGTGATTTCAACAAGCATCAAAAGAAGTGGAAGCAGTATCGGGAACGAAAGCACGGGATAAAGTGTCCCTTTTGAGTTGGCTTTTGCAATAATTGATGCGATAATTGTTGAAGCGAATGCCAGCCCCGTGTTACCGAGAACAAAAGAAAAAAAGAAGATATATACATTTTTAAGGACAAAAGCATCAAAAAGTGCCGAATAAAGTACCAAAATCACCATATTCATCGCGAAAACCAGGATAAGGTTGTAGAACAACTTTCCTGTTAATACAACTGTTGGTGAAGCAACCAATTGCAGTAATAAGGAAGTGCCTCTCTCCTCTTCAGAAACAAATGCTCTTGAGAGACCCGACATTGCTGAAAAAAATATTACCACCCATAACAATCCACCTGCAAGAGCTGCGCTGATTGTTTCCTGACCAATTGCAAACATAATAACAGAAATTGTAACGATGATAAACATCGCCAGAGCATTAATCGCATAACGGGTTCTGAGTTCAGATGTAAGGTCTTTGTTAAACAGCCAGAGAGCTCTTCTAAACATCTTAATTCCTCCCAGCCGGCTGGTAAGACAATATCTTAATTATCTCGTCGCACATGGCGAGTTCTTCTTCTTCGTTGGTGGCAAATATCACCATTTTTTCTTTGGCGGTTTGTTTCACCAGATCGTAAACTTTTTGTTTCCCTTCGGCATCAAGATTTGCAGTTGGTTCATCGAGAATTATCATCGCGGGATCATGAATAAATGCAAAAATGATCTTTAATCTCTGTTTCATCCCCGATGAATATGCTTTTACAAAGTCGTTTTTCCTTTTAAGCAGTGAAAAATGTTCAAGAAGTTGATCCATTTTTGCTTCATCAAGCTGCTGCCCACGGATGTTTACAGCAAATTCCAGATTTTCCTTTGCCGTAAATTCATCATAAAGTGTCAGGTATGGTGAGGCAAAACCGATATAATCGATTGCAGTGGAAGGTGACAACTTTTTACCGCCAGTCTCAATGGTTATTTCACCGGCAGTGGCTGATATCAATCCTGTTACAACCTTAACCAAAGTTGATTTACCCGAACCGTTGGGACCAGCAATGCCAAACAGACCGGGGCCATTCCACTCGAGATTAATATCTTTGAAGATCACCCTTCTCTCGAAAGTTTTGGTAAGTCTTTTAAGCAGCAGTTTTGTCATTTGATCTGTGGTTAGTATGGTTTTCTTCGGTTTGATTGTTAATTGACAACAACAATTTTGCCGGTTTTTTCAGTATTTGTCGATTTTAGATGGTAAATATAAACACCGGAGCCCAATTTCTCATTTGAATTGTCACGAACTCTCCATTTTACGAGGTTTCTTAAAACACCAAAAGGTTGTTCGATTCCACCGTAGAGAAGTGAACCATTCATATCATAAATGTAGATATTTGTTTCGTTTTCTTGCAAAAATTTAAATGGGAAGTAGATAACATCCTCCCTGTGTTTCCCGTAAAAGAAGGGAGAAGGCCAGGGGGTTTCATCAAATTTTTGTGGTGTCTCACCACGATTTATCGGAATTCCGTTGATAATTACTGACAATTTGGCGTTATATTCAGCATTGTACGAGAGTTTGTCGTAATAACTTCCATAAACCAGGGATGATCCATCCGCCTGAAAATTGTAAAAATTATAGTTGTATGTCAAATTTGAGGAAGCGGAGGCGAACCATTTGTCCAACGAATAATCAGAAATAAATGAAATGATGGTATCGTTCGCAATAAGAGATTTATTTACTATCTGAATCATGTTGTTAGAGACAGGTTGTGCCGTAACAACCACATTTACACTGCTCCCAGCCATGTTACTTTTCATTCGCGGTTGAAGAACTGGATATAGAGCCGCATCGGCGAAATATTTCCCGGGAATGGTTCTGTAGTTGGTAAAATAACTCCACAAAGCAAACTGCGAAAATTCTTCAACTGCAGAGGAACCGGACTCGGTTAGTGAATTGGCGATTGCCTCCACTGCTCTGTCTCTTATCAAAATTTCCCACTGTCTTTTTAAGATGTCGAAGCCAAATCTCTCTCTCAACATCAAATGAAAGGGGGCGAGATTGTAGCCGCTGTAACTTGAAATTGACTTCCATGGTTCATCGTAATATGTATCGAGATAACCGGGATAATCGTTTATTTCGGGGAAAACAAACTCTTCCATCGCCGTTGATGCAAGTTCATGAAAAAATGAATCCGCATAACGCAGGATATAATTACCCATTTGAATTGCATGGTGAAGCTCGTGTGCAGCAGTTACCATTGCAGCTTTTAGTCCTGTGGTCTGGAATCCCGCAAAATCGTTGTCAATTTTGATGAAAGAAGTATAAATATCCCTCACAGGTGATATCTGCACCTCGGGAATTGTTTCACCGTATAAAAATTGGAATGAGACGATATAAAAATCATAGAGGCTATCGCCTCCCTCACTTCCGTCTGATGGCGGAGGTGGATATTTTAAATAGTTTACCTCATATTCATAAGCAGAGTCGAGAGCAACAACAAGACTGTCAACTGAATAAGCCGGTTTTTCAAAACCTGATTTGTTGAAGTGTAGTCTGAATCTTTTTTGGGGGGAGACAATACTTGTATCACGAACAGGTCTGTCAAGCATCACTTTTAAAATAGCCCGGTTTTCAGCGGTGAGTTCATTTTGGCGCTGAATTACAGGGGAAAGTGACGGAAGTCCACATTTTTCAACATCTGTCGTTAGGCTGCTGTTGATTTGTTGAGTTCTGAGTTTTAAAAACGACTCAAAAACCGAATCAATGTTGGTGGTTTCCTGAGCAAAAAGCAAAAAGGGTGAAAATAGAAAGAAGAAGAATAAAATTCTTAATGTTGGCATGCCGGCTCTGATTGTGTGCCGGGGGTTATTTAATGCGATTTTTGAGTCGCTGTTCCCGTCTAACGCCTGCATGCTCAAATCTTCGTTTTTCATCCTCTGTTTCGGGTATTATTTTAGGAGCAGGTACCGGCTTCCCCTCGGAGTTGATACTCACAAATGTAAGGTATGCGCTGTTACTGTGAATTTTTACACCCGAATAAAACGACTCGGCGTAAATCTTTACTCCCACTTCGAGTGATGAGTTAAATACTCTGTTCACAGATGCCTCAAGCGTGACCACCTCACCAAGTTTTATCGGGTGATGAAAGTCGATCTTGTCAACCGACGCAGTTACACACACAGCATTGGAATGCCTCGCGGCACAAAGCGCAGCACAGATATCCACCCACAACATTAATTGCCCACCCAGGAGATGGGAATGTGGATTTGTGTGGTTTGGCAGAACCAACTCGGTCATTATTACCTGGGAGGCTTTTACCGTTTTAACTGACATCTATTGCACCGATAACTGTGGAAGTTTTAGAAGATCGGCTCTGATCGATTCAACTTTTGAATAATTTGAATCACCTTTGTAGCGGGAGAGGAAAAGATCTGTGTCTTTTAAAGCTTCTTTATATCTTTTTCTGTCAACCAGCAATCTGATTTTATCATAGGCTGCAACAGGGCTCAATTTTGAATCGTGATATTTTTCCACCAGATAACCGTAATAATCGATGGCAGCTCCCAACATCCCCATGTTTTCATAAGTAACCGCATTGGAATACATCTTTTGTGCAAGTTTATCGTTTAATTCAAGAATTTTTCTTTCAGCTTCTTCAACTTTGGGATCGGCAGGGAAAAAATTGATAAACGCTTGAAACTCCTCAATTGCCTTTTCAGAATACTTCTGATCCAGTGAATAAACGGGGGAAAGCTCATAATAACTGTCGGCAAGCATAAATTGAGCATCTTTGATGTATTGACTCGCCCTCATCGTATTTATCAATTTACTAAACTCGTAAGCTGACATCAAAAATTCATCCCTCTTAAAACGGGACATTGCAAGGTAATATTGGGCATCAGCCGCAATTGAACTGCCGGGATACTGGATAAGGATGCTTTCAAATTCAGTTATCGCTTCGAGATATGACTCATCTTCAAAAAGACCAAGTGCATACTTAAATCTCTCTTCGGGTGACATGGCTGAACGATCAACATCGAGTGAACAGCCGGTTATAAAAATCAGTGCAAATAACGCCGGGATGAGTATTTTTTTCATTTTAAATTTATTTTTTGGACAATTGGTAAATTTACTAAAAAGGTGAGTAGTGGGAAAGGCAATTATTTATAAGTTAAGATTAGTTTGTCCTCACTGTGAAAAAGAGGATAACTGCAAGGAGAGTGGCACCTGCTGCTATTGCAACACTTGTGAGACTTCCCCAAAATGGTTCACCAGGAATCTGTGACATTGTAAAGGGCAGCCCTTTGTTTTCGAGAAAATCAACATCAGAGAGTTTTACAGTATCGGTGGTTTCAAATCGAAATTTTGTCTCTGAAGTCCCCATATCGCCAGATAAAACAAATGTTCTGCCGGTGTAATAGTCACCAAGAAAATTTTGTGTAAAGGGTGAACTGTAGGTGACTGCCGCAACTTTTAAGGCGATGGTGGCAGCCGTATTATCATCTGAAACGGTTACTCCATTATCTGTAAGATTTCTTTTAAATGCCGAATTAAGGACTTTATAATCACCGGGGAGGAAAAGGGAGACGGAAGGGATACGGTCACCCTGAAAAAAGTTTTGTGCGATAAACCGGGAAGCATCCCCCGTCATCGATTCAAAAACCTGCAGGTTAGAGGGCGATTGCCCGCTAACCTGAAGTCCAAAAACTATAAATATAAAAGGCAAAAAGAGTTTTTTCAATTAATCAGGCTCTTCCGGAAGCAATAAGGTTTAATCTTTTAATTCTCTCTTCAATTGGTGGATGGGTCGAGAATAATTTCATCAAACCACCACCTCTTAATGGATTTACAATAAACATGTGAGCAGTTGCAGGCCCTGCAGAATCAACAGCCTTTTGGGCGTTGTAACCTGTCAGTTTACCAAGTGCGGAGGCAAGTCCACCGGCATTTCCTGAAATCCTGGCACCTGTTTCATCAGCCATATACTCCCTCGAACGGGAGATAGCCAACTGAATAAGTGTGGCTGCAATTGGTGCAACAATCATCAAAACAATTGTTCCTACAATGCTGTTGTCTTCATCATCTCGTCCGCCAAAAATCATTGCCCATTGTGCCATGTTTGCAAGCATCGTAATAACACCGGCAAAGGTGGCAGCTATTGCACCAATAAGAATATCTCTGTTTTTGATGTGTGCAAGCTCGTGAGCGATAACGCCTTCAAGTTCTGCATTAGTCAAAAGTTTTGTAATTCCGGTTGTAAGTGCAACTGCGGCATGGCTTGGATTTCTTCCCGTTGCAAAAGCATTGGGGGTCATATCATTTATAACATAAAGTTTGGGCATGGGAATCTGAGCGCGTTGCACAAGGTTTTCCACCATTCCATAAAGTCCGGGAGCAGAATCTCTGTCGATCTCCTGAGCACCATACATTTTTAATACTATTTTATCGGAGAACCAGTAACTGCCAAAATTCAGCACAACGGCAAAGCCAAATGCAATGAACATACCCATCTGCCCACCGAGGAAATTACCTGCGATAACCACCAGCACCGTGAGCACGGTCATCAATATTACTGTTTTTAGCGTATTCATTTTATTCCTCTTCTATTAATTCAATCGATCTGATTCTATAAATTAATACAATAAATATAGTCAAAAAGTTCAAATAAACCTGCGGGAGAGACTCGAGTGACTTGAGAAACTTGAGAACTTGAGAAACTTTAGTGAATCGAGAGACTTGAGAACTTCAGAGCTTCGGAACCTCAGAACCAAACCCATCCGCGATTATCCGCCTCATCCGTTTCATCCGCGTTATATCAAAATCCCTCCGTGGAATCTGTGAAAATCAGTGTAATCCGCGTAACTATAAAAATTCCCTTCCGTGAAAATCAGTGTAATCCGCGTAACTATAAAAATTCCCTTCCGTGAAAATCCGTACTCAATCCGTGTCATCCGTGGAACTATCTCTCTACCGTTTCGTGAAAAGCACAGCTCTTATGATCCCGTTAAAAAGAACATCGGGGAGGAGTTTTCTTAAGATTAACACCCCTTTTGTACCAACGGGGTAACGTAGTTTCCAATTGGATGAAGTGGCGGCGTTAAAAATCTTTTTTGCTGTTTTTGCTGCTGAAATTCCACTTCTGCCCGAAGCTTCCATGTTTTTGAAGGCGATATTGAAGTTCTTTTCATAATCATCGCCCGGTTTTGGAGTAAATTTCTCCATGGAGCGGTCATAAAAATCGGTTTTAACTGGACCCGGTTCCACAATTTTTATCCTGATGTTAAACTGCACAAGCTCGTGTTGAAGCGATTCTGAAAATCCTTCAACAGCCCACTTTGTTGCATTGTAAAAACTGTAAAATGGAAAAGTAACCCTTCCACCAACAGAGGCAACATTTATAATTGTACCGCCTTTTTGATTCCTCATATATGGCAACACTTCTTTAGTGAGCCTGAGAATCCCAAAAAAGTTGGTATCCATCTGTTTTTTAACTTTTTCTTCTTCAAAATATTCAAATACTCCGGTAAGCCCATACCCGGCATTGTTCACCAAAACTTCTATACTGCCAAAATTTTCGATAGTATATTCAACTGCCTTTTTGATGGAATTATTGTCTGTAACATCCAATTCCACTATATTTACAGTTCTCTCATCGTGGAGTAAGGTGTGTCTCCCGGTCGGATTTCTCATTCCGGCAACCACTGTCCACCCCGCTCTTGCAAACCGGCGTGCTGTTTCAAGCCCGATCCCGGAGGATGAGCCTGATATCAGGACTGTTTTGCTCATGTCATTCCTTTATTATTTAATTGTCAGAATGTAAAATTAGAGATAAATTGTGGAAACAAAAATCCGATATTGATTGTTAAACAGATACATTTAATCACTTTGGAAGAAACAATGAAAAAAATCATTTACTTTTTACCCGTTCTGATCCTTTTTGCAATCTCTTTCGCATCTGATGCACCCGGAGTGCCCGTTGCTCTTGTAACCGGAATAGAAGGATCCCCCATGATCATGAATCCGGCAACTCAAACAGAGACGGCTCTTGAACAAGGTTCCATGCTCTCAGAGGGAGACATCGTTTCGATGGATGATGATTCCAAAGCTACAATCTACTTTATGGACGGCGAGATTGTAAACCTGATGCCAAATCAAAAACTCATTGTTGGGAAAGAATCTTCTGCCTCCAGACTTGAGGATGGTTCGGGACAATCTTTTGCTCTGCAAGCCGGACTTAACAATCTCTCCCGCAAAAATGTAAACCTCACTGCCAAAAACGATATTGATAAAGAACTTTCTTCCCCCGCAAGCTTCAGGGCTGAAGGTGTTATTCCCATTGCTCCTGCAGGTTTGATAATTTCCGAGAGACCCGAGTTTACATGGTTTGATTCTTCTTACACAGAAGTTACACCCGTTGAAAAACAATATGTTCTTCTTGTAATGGATTCAAAAAACAATGAAATCTTTCGCGGAACCGTTAAGGGAATGACCAATACTCTTGTTAAATTCACTATTCCTGATCTGCTGTTTAAACAAACCGATGCAAAACAGAGATTTAAATGGGATGTTTATCCCCTCGGTAAAGAGCCAAAACTTGGTGCAAACTATGACCTCGCAGGGGTAATGATTGTAGCCGACAAAAAGTTTACCTCAGAAGTGAATGCTGCCATCGCTGAAATAAACTCGCATAAAATTCTTGATGAACAAAGTAAACTGTTTATGGCAGGATTGATATTAAAAGATTTTAAATGTTATTCAGACGCAATTATTGCACTGAACCAACTTGGAAGTGACAGCAAGGTTTCCGACGGCATTCTGAGACAAAAAGCCTGGCTTTATGCCCGACTTGGAGCCAACGGTTCATTTATGGTTAAAAAATATGCGGCACTTCTTGGATAATCTATTTTAACAGAGTCATCGACTTTGTCTGAGTGAAAAGAGTGGAACCCCCGTTAATTTTTGCAGTTACCCGATAAAAGTAAACCCCCGAATTTAAGGCGTTGGAAGAGAAATTAATCTTCTTAACGCCTTTTTCATTAATACCCGAGTAGATTGTGTCGATAAATTCCCCCGTCGGAGCAAAAAGATCAACTGCCAAATCACACTCCACGGGAACCACCACTTCAATCACTGTATTTGCTCCCCCTGAAGTTGCTCCCCCATAAAATGGATTTGGATAATTTTGATGCACCGTAAATCCGTCAGGAATCAGGATATCCACCCTGAGGATGCCCGAATATTCAAAAGTACCATCGTTATCCACCATTTTTAGTCTGTATTCGTACCTCGAAGGTTGTGGTTTGGCATCAATATATGAGTAATATTTTACAGAGTTACTCATCCCCGCAGCTTCAACCGATCCAATTTGAGTCCATTCTCTACCGGGCTTCCTCCTCTCAACCAAAAAAATGTAAGAGTTAACTTCCGTTGCCGTACTCCACAATAATTTTACATCTCCCCCCTCCTCTCTTAACTGGAAATAGTTAAGTTCAACAGGCAGAGGGTCTTCCCCAAATGTATTGATGATTGCATTTGCCATTTTATCCCAACCTGTAATGTTAGCTCGAAGTTTATCCTTTTCCTGTTCAAGATGGAGAAATCTTCCCGAAACGACTAAGACGGAAGAGGAACAGGGGTTGTTGCTGTTGTTAAGAAATCTCCCCTGCACATTTGTTTGTCCGGCAAGTTTAACCCACGAAGTATCCACATGCATTAATTTGTAGGAAAGGGAAGTATCCTGCAATTCAAGATTAGTCATCAAATCTGTTAACCAGTCGGTATCGGGTACATCTCGTGTCCCGTTGCTCATAATCAGGTATGGATCAGATTCAAGTTTTGTAAATCCATGTAATTGAATAACAATCATACCGGTTATTTGTTCATCAAACACTTCTGTTGATCTTTGCAGTGCAGAAAGAGTATTATGCGGCTGATCCGATTTTTTGAAAGCGACATCCCCTCCTCCACAAACCGTTGTGGTTCCGGCACATTCAGATGAAGTTGATGAGTTACACCTCTGAGCCCCTGAAATATAAAAACCTCTTGCCCCGGCCTGTTTAAAGACATAAATTCCCTGTTTTCCGGTGTTATAATCGAAGATTGGATGTGGAGACTGTATAAAAAGTTTCTGCCTGAGTGGATTGGGATTTAAAACGACAGTTCCCCAATAATTTGTGCCGGTATCCTTCTTTTCGAGGAAGTAATATTGTTTATCTGGATTTGGTTCTGTATCCGTGAATGAAATCACCTCATACCCAATTGAGTCAGCGATACCATGTGCAGTTGCATAATTGCCGGCAAACATGGCATTAAGAGTCCTCTCCCAGATATTCATTTGCTCCACTGAAGGCTCAGTATAAACATTAAATGGACTGTCAGGTGGAATGTTTGATATGAGATTATTAAAATAGGTTATTAAGTTGTCACTTTTATTCACTTGTGCAGGCACAGTAAAACATAGAAGTGCCAAAAAGATTAGTGTCGCTGATCTTTTCACTCAGGTTCCGGTTAGTGTGTGGTTTTAGTTATATCGATTAATTAAGGTGTTCAACAAAATCATTAATGCTGTCGAAAACAGGTACTCCCGCCGCCAATAGTCTTTCTTTTGTTTGGTGACCCGAAGCGGTCAGGATGCAATCGACGCCCATTTCCATTGCAACCTCATAGTCATGAAGAGTATCTCCAACAAGCACGGCGGAGCCTTTCGCGTCACCAAGTCTTTTTACCAGATTAAGCCCCAGCTCAAGTTTGCTGTGTGCATACACATTTTCAAGACCGTTGATTTCTTCAAAATATCCCGTAAGTCCATGTTTCTCGATAACATCAATAAGTTCTTTTTTTACATAAGCCGAGAGGATATATTGTTTTATCCCATGGCTTTTTACTTTTGAAAGAACATTCTCGACCTGCTCAAAAAGGTCCATCTCGTGTCGGCGGATTTCGTATGTATCAGCCCATTCCTTGCCAATAATTTCAAAAGGATGTTGAATAAAATCCACCCCGGCGGCGGCATAATAATCTTTCACGGGAAAAGTAAAAATCTCCCGGTATTTATCAAATGAAAGTCGTTGGTAGCTGTTTTTTTCGAGGATATTATTAATTATATCGAGGCAAATATGGACATCATTAAAGAGAGTCCCGTTCCAGTCCCATATTATATGATTATAGTGTTTGAGCATTTATCTCCGGACTTTCGAAATATTCGGTTTTGAATCAACAAATTTAAATTAATTTTGAGAAATAATACCGGCAGATTATGATAGTCGGTTCTGAACACGATTTTCACGATTAAAAAAGATATTCACGATTATTTGCTTTCACCTCATCGCAACATACCTAAAACCAAAACAACAATCAAAAATCATCTCAACTTAAACCGGTTCTCGCCGGGTTTTACATCAAATTGATATGTTTCTTCACCGTAAACCACCTCGAGATTAAAAGAGGATTTGGAATCTACCCAAAGTTCACGGTTCTCTTTTCCGGCAGAAATGATGAGCGAAATTTTCTCTTTTCCAAAGGGGAGATTTTTCATACCGTGTTTATCACTCCGATTGATTCGCCAGATGATTTTGTTTTGTGAGGCTTTTATATCAATTCCGATGATATTTTCGATAAGCAGGGCAATTGGTCCGGTCGCTGTCCAGCCGGCAAAATCCTGTCTTCCATAAAATGTGTTATCCCATCGTGTGCCCGGTTCGGGAAATTCGGCTGAATAACACTCCCAGATTGTTTTATAGCCGTCATCATATCTCTCCTCAAAGGCGATTTTATCTTCAGATGGAGTAAAATTTTTATAGATATTGGCGATGTTCATTAAATGGTTTTCAGCAACTTCATACGCAGTCTCAAAAAGTCCATATTTTTCAAGGCCTTTCACGGTTGAAAAAACCACGGGAGCCCAAACGCCACCCAGCCAGTAGTGCCCCCTCGGATTGTAATCGGGATCATACTTTGCAAGTGTTGGAATTCGATGAGGGCGGTTAAAAGCATTGGTATCGTTCAGGTGAACAACCAGCCCTTTGGCGGTTTCGGCATCCAAAACTTCTGAAAGAAGAGCCCAAAATGCACCTGCATGAGTGGTGGTTGAAAGTGATCCGTCAGGTCTCACATCAAAGAGGAAATTACCGTTTTTATGCAGACAATATTGGTTGATCGCTTCCTTTATATTTTCATGTTTTTGTGCAAACAGTGAGTACCACTCTCCGTTTTTAACAACACCGGCTAATTTTGAGATCGAATTTGCGGCGAGTGCCATCTGACTTGAAAAATCGACCCAGCCACCTTTTTCAACTCCCCTTCGTGGCACATTATCCATTCCACTTCCCAACGGGGTTTGATAATAGAGCCAGGGACTGATAACCGAGGCGGCATTTTTTTCGATCCAATTATGATATTTCACTAAAACGGGAAGAACTCTCTCGATCCGGGAGGCATCACCTGTCAACTCATAATATCTCAACTCCATCCAGGCGAAAAGTGGCGGATTAAGTACAGGTTCATCAGGGGTGGGTTCAACTGCAATGTCTCCCGTAGCTTCTGAATAAACTCTTTGAATATATCCATCGGGGCGTTGTTTTAAATAAAAATTATCAAGTGTCAACATGGTTGGGAAAAGATCGTTGGCGTACATGGCAAATGCCACCATAAAATTTGAGTCCCACTGATAAATCCACTCATTAAACCCCTCGTCGATGTAACTTTCAACAAATCCGTTTGCCTTTGTGCCATGAGTGATCTTATCCCAAGCTCTGTTCCAGGAAAAATAGTAGAGGTCTATCAGATTGGCATCATCAATTACTGGCTCAGGGAGCCTTTCTTTTGGAAACGGGAGATTACTCCGTTTTCTTTTGGGGGTTGGAGGTTCACCCACTTTGATCAGGGAGTTAAAATTGTCACCGCCATCGTTGATTTTCCATTCATTTTGGGGATCGGGAATCCAGTTGCCATCAACAATAAATTTGTATTGATAATACCCCGGCTCAATTTTGAGTAAAACCGACCATATATCCCCCTCCCCTTTTTGCAGTCTCTCCCCCTGCGGACTCCACCCGATAAAACTTCCGGTAACCAAAACCTCTTTTGCAGTCGTCGATCGAAATTCAAATTTGACTTCAACTTTTGTGTTTTGAGAAAAGTCTGTAGTGGTAAAAAGGAGGAAAAGAAGGGTAAAGCGAGTAATTGTTTTCATGGCAATTTTTTGAGGTTACTTATCGATATTTATTCAATTTTCTGAGAATTTAACTCACAACAAAATCGAATTATTGCCCTATTCCCGGGGTTTAAACCCCGGGAGAATGGACAAATAAATTGTTTATTTGATCAATGAGAGTTTTTTCATATCAGTAAACTCACCTGATCGCAACTGATAAAAATAGACTCCCGAAGAGAGATGTTCCGCGTTAAACTCAACTGAATGAACTCCCGCAGGTTTATCCTCATCTACCAAAGTTGAAATCTGGTTTCCCATCACATCATAAATTTTAAGAGTTACATGATTACTCTCTGCCAGGTTATATTTTATGACAGTTGACGGATTAAATGGATTGGGATAATTTTGTGAAAGGTTATAACCCTTTGCATTTCCCAAAAGACCTTCAATTCCTGTTGCCGGTCCTTGAGCTGTGAAGGTTATCACCGTGTCTGTCATCAACACACCATTAATGCTTTTTAGATTTCTAAGCTGCATCGAATAGAGTGTTCCACCCCTTAAAGTGGAAAAACTTAATAACAGTTTTGAGACATCATTTTCAACACCCCATTGAACAGCTACGGGATTTCCACCGCCGTTGTCACAAGCGAAGTTTTCCACGGTTATGGCAGCTACTGAATCGAGATACCTTGTAAAGTCGATAAAAAGGGAATTAACTCCGGGGATCAACTTTACAACCTGTGGTTTAAGATCTGTCTGCCAAATTTCAGCAGCAAATTCAGGATGGTCTATAAATGGATTGCGGTTGTGCTGAAAAGTAAAAATTGCATTATTTCTGTTGATCTCTTTGGTGCTTACTGTGTCTTTTAGGTGCCATGCATACATCAAATTGGCATACCAGGTCAGAAGATTTGACTTGCTGGTGGCTCCACTTGATCCAAATCCGCTGTCCTCTGTGTAATATCTAACCGACATATACATCATCGATCTTGCGAGATCACCCTTATAGGCATCAATCGGTTCAAAAACAGTTGAAGCATAACCCGGGTAAGTGTTGGTTCCCACTTTGCTGCCATTTGTTGAGGTCCATGTTGCCGAGCCAACAATTCCAAATGGATAATTGCTTCTTCTGTTGTTCACATATCCATCTGTGGGATACATGTGAAAGAGGTCGGATCTGGCGGGATTTGTGTTCCCGAGCCAACTGTCGGGCCATGAATGTTCACGATTATAACAATCACCCTCACCCGAATAGTTACCACATTTTTTAACGCCATGGGTATATTCATAAGAAGGTGTGCCTCCGGGGATATCGGAATAAATATCCCAAATTTTTCCGTTAGGTTTTGTATCAGTTGATGGAAAGGCTGTGTAAAGTCCATCATAACTAATGACAGTGTGGCCATCGATAATATTGTGAAGTGCAGTTCTGAGAGCGGTTCCGTATAATTTACAGGCTCCCTGATAATAGTCAACCGGAGGTGTGTCTTGAGAAAAAGAGAGGGTTGAAATGGATGCAACCATGGTTAGTGTAACAACCAACCTGTTTGAATAATGGAGAAATTTATGTAACATTAATAACTTTCATGTAAAAGAGAAGAGTTTATCCTTCTCACAAAATAACAATATAATGATAAGAGAATCACGAAAACACTTCAAAGATGTTACGCTGAAAAATCATCTCTTATCAGGAGTAAAATGGCAGTTTGAGGCACAATCATCAACTTTTCACGGTCATACTCTATCTCAATCGCATCCTTTTTCAGGAAAATAGCCATATCACCTTCACGAGCTTGAAGTCCAATATATCTTGTTGAATCTTTTGATTCTTTCCATGGCTCATCATCACCCGGCATGGCAATTGGATAGCCGGGTCCCGTTTTAATGACATATCCGCTCTGAACCTTTTCGCGTTCCGTAACCCCCGGAGGAAGATAAAGTCCACCATGGGTTCTGCCTTCATCATCAACAGGTTTTATCAGAACCTTGTCACCTACAACAATAAATTTTTGCATATCTTTCATAATTCTTGCCGTGTGTTTGATAATACCTTAACCGCCGGACCTCACCCCCGACCCCTCTCCTAAAAGTAGAGGGGAGGTTTAAACCACATTCTACTAATAAAATCCGTGGAATCTGGGTCCCTCCGTACCTCACCCCCGACCCCTCTCCTAAAAGTAGAGGGGAGGTTTAAACCACATTCTACTAAAAAATATCCGTGTCATCCGTGTTAAATCCGTGTCATCCGTGGAACTATCCCGCCCTTTTTATTTTGCAGACGGCAATCGGGACGATTACCACTCCTGACTCTTACGAAATCTAATACCTAATACCTGATACTTAATACCTAAAACTGTGACTATTTAAGCAGAACCAGTTTCTTAACAGAAGTGAATCCTGTCGTTTCCATTCTGTAAAAATATACGCCGCCGGGGAGGTTAGAGGCATCAAAAGTTACCTGATGGTCGCCGGGAGCTTTCTCTTCATTTACAAGCAAAGCCACTTCATTTCCCACAACATCATAAACCGCCAACTTAACAAATGAGAGGTTACCCGTGATGTTTGGAACGGTAAATCCAATTTTGGTTTGTGGATTAAAAGGATTTGGGTAGTTCTGTTTTAATGTAAAAGAGTTGATGGTCAATGTTGTTTTGTTTTCATCTCCAATTCCGGTTCCGATATCACTTACGCCCTTAACCATACCGGAGAAGGAACCGCCGTCGCTGTTGATGTCTATCAGTCCGGCAACATTTCCAACAGCAACAGGTTTAAATGAGATCAACACTTCCACCGCTGAATTGGCGGCAACCTGAATCGGCATATTTACAAATTTGAAAACCGGGTTGCTGATGCTGCTGTTTGCAATTGTCAAAACCTTGTTTCCACTGTTAATCAACCACATCGAAACATACGCAGAATCGTTCACATATACTGTGTCGAACACAACCCCTTTAGGGAAAATGTTGAGTTTTGACGATGGTGAAGCCGAATTGTTATTGATGAAGCTGTAAACACGGTCAATAAACTCGGGGTGATCGATGAGAGGATTTCTTCTCATCTGATTCGTTGTTATCGCCACATTTCTTCCCAATTCTCTGGCATCAACGGGATCACTCCAGTTCCAAATTCTAAAAACTGATTCCTGGGAAACATTCAAATATGATTGATAGTTGGTTGGATATCTCAAAATGAAATAGAGCATCGAACGGGCTACATTTCCCTTGTGACTGTCACGCGGCTCAAAAACTATTCCTCCCGTGCCATTTCCAAGTTTACTTCCTCCGACTGTCCAGGTTACACCACTTGTAACCACTCCAAAGTTATAGTTGCTTCGGGTGTTGTTTGCGGAACTGTTTGTTGGGTAAAGATGGTAAAGATCGGATCTCATTGGTTCTGCCTGACTGAATGTACCCTGAGGCCATGTGTGTTCGGTGTCAAATCCAAGATTTTGTGCTGTTGTTCTGTTGGCAGCTTTTATTTTAATTCCGGTATAAACACATTCGATAGTGTCTGAGCCAAGATCATCAATCGTCTCAAACATTCTGTCGCGTGCGGAATTATAACCAAGTGAGATGTGGTTGATCACCAGACCGTTTAGAGCCGTTTTTAACTCTGCATCAAATTTATCAAAAGTAGTTGTCTGGTAGCTGTCACCGGTGGAGCCCGAACCGTTTAACACAACTGCATAAGATGCAGAGCTGTCGGTTGTATAAAAAGCGAGGAACGATTTATCGGTAACATTCTGAGTTGGTCTGTAAACAACTGTAATCTGTGCACTGTCATTTGCTGGAATTGTAACAAGAGTATCCACGGGAGTGAAGACCGGCAGCAATGAAACCACTTTCACAGTTTTTGGTGAATCAAAGTGATTAACCAGATAAAATGAACCATTAGCATTGTTTTTAAGCACTGTAAGAGGGAAAGTAAGCTCCTGTGTTACAGAACTTAACTGGCCAAATGTCTCTATAACACTCACCAGCGACAAAAATGAAATGAAAAGCAGTTTTTTCAATGTGGGATACTCAATAATTATTTAAAAGGTAACCTTAAATATAAGGGTATTCAATTAATTAATTGGAGATGGGATTTTAGGAGGAGGGGGAGTTAGTCCCCGATTTTAATATCAACACCTTCCCGGGTGAAATTCATTCCGATGTGAATGATTTTCTTCCCTGAGGTTTCATATTTCTCACTATACCGTTTTTTCTTAATCTGTTCAACGGCAACATCCGTACTTTTGTTGAACTTAAATTCTATCAGATATATTTTATCCATAAATTCCAATACCCCATCAATCCTGCCGATATTGGTGTTTACTTCACTCTCAATATCTATTCCGGTAAGGGCGGCAATCATTATGAAAAGTGAATGGAAATATCTCTCTTCTGCGATATAAAGGTTTGAAGGAATTTTTGCAAATAGAAATCGGATATGGTGGAGGAATGTCTCGTAGTCCTCTTTTTGCAGTGCAATTTTAATCTCTGCGGCATAAATACCTGTTATATCTGCGGCATTATTGGTGAGTCCCGCAAAAAGATACCTGTTAAATGAAGATTTCACTTCATAATTGGGGAAATCCAAAATATAGTGTTCTGTGAATGACTCTCTAACCTTTTTCTTAATCGTCAGGTAACCTGTCTGGAAAAGCAAACTTTTCAACTGCAAATTTTCAAGATCATCCGAACTTAGTGATTCTTCAACCGCCATCAGGTTTTCGGAAGCAGTAATATCAAATTTTTCTCTTTTAATCAAGTCAACCAGAAAATAAGGTGTTCCTGTGTTGTACCAAAAAGTTTGAAAATTGTGTTGGTCAAAAAAACTTAATACTGAAAAAGGGTTATAAAGTTTTAACTCACCATCCCAACTGTAACCGTTGTACCACTTTTTTACTTCATCCAATATTGTTTCTCTACTTACTCCCAGATCTGTCATCGCCACTTCAAGGTTTGGATCAAAGTTGAATTCCAACTCTTTTTGATCATATCCACAAATTCCGACAAATTTTTTGTTAAATGTGATCTCGCTTATCTGGTTAAGTCCCGAAAACAACGATACCTTTGTAAATTTGCTCACGCCGGTGACAAACATAAATTTAATGTATTCATCGAGTGACTTGATAACAGAATAAAACTCCCGTAATGCCAGTTTGTTCTTTTCAGCCAGTTCAACATTGCCAAGATTGTCAACAATCGGTTTGTCATACTCGTCAATCAAAATGACAACAGGTTTGTTAAACTTGCGGTAGAGATTTTTAACCAGATTCGCGAAAAATTCGATATCTGCTTCGCCCGTAACCTCAACACCATATTCCTCACCATAATCTTCAAGTCGATTTTTGATCGTTATGCCAAGTTCTTCTGTACTTCCTGATGAGATGCTTGAGAAATCAAGTTTTAAGACCGGGTAAGTTTCCCATTTATCCGGAATCAGTCCATCAATCGCCAGACCCTTAAACAGTTCACGATTCCCTTTAAAGAACTCGCCCAGGGTGGAAACAAACAGTGATTTCCCAAATCTTCGTGGTCTTGAAAGAAACACATATTTGTAGCCATCAATGAGTTCCTTGATATACATCGTCTTATCGACATACACCATATTTTCATTTATGATCTGAGAGAATGTCTGTATTCCGAGAGGGAGTCTTTTCATTTCAATTTTCTTAAAGTGAGATACACAAATATGATAAAATATTTCGATATGCAGTAAAAAACTGATATAAAACTTGATTTTAATAATAAAGTAATATAAGATGATGTGCAAATTTGAGGTGTGGAATTTTCTTTTTATGAAAACCGGAGTTATCCCATGCAAGTCAGAAGCAGAATATCTTATGAAGCCGGTCTCAAAATCGGCGATTATAGCGTTACCTTCCCCGAGGCATATCAGTTTCTGGGATCGATTGGGAAAGATCAGGTTGAAGGGTTTTGGATGGGAACAGCACAAAATGCACACCTCTATTATATGGATGCATACTTTGCTTACATCAAGTTTTACCCCCATGAATTGGAGTTTGCACAAAAACTTAACATGCGAATCTACGATGGTACCGAGGACAGAGCCAAATATCTTTTCCGCGAACCCCTCAAGGAACTTGCTCGGAAACATGACCTGATCAACAGCAGAATTGTCACCTTCCAAGGTGGCGAAAAAATCTTCGACAAAATGTTCACCCGACGAGGCACCCCCACCGCCTTTTTCGACGACCTGCTCCAACTAATTAGAGATATCTATAACCAAAAACCGTGGTAGGGGGAGAGGCATACTTAGCACCTTAAAAAGGGTGCACCTGCAGTATTACCTTCCATGTTTTTCATCAATTCGCCAATTCTTCGTTTATAACCATATTTTTGCTTTGGTTTTTTATGGTTATTGCCATAAATCCGCAATTCAATTACTTATTGCTCCGAAGAGAGCTTATTAAATCTTAATCTTCACACCTTTTGCCAGAATCTCATCTTTGGCAAAAGGAGAGTTTTCGAAATCCTCTGAAGTGAAAGGATGTGTCTCAATGCGAGGGTCAATCTTTAATGAAATCGGGATTAGTCGCAAATTATCATCAAATCTCGATCCGGTGAAATCATCTGAAATTATAGCTATATCTATATCAGACCACTCAAAGTCCGTTTTCGATTTATCGGCAAAAGAACCAAATAAGAAGACACCAAGCACATTTATTTTGTTCTTTCTTAACTCATCTGCCAGCTCCCTGGCTTTCAATATTGCGTATTCGCTATTATATTTTTTATCCATCGTTTTTTTGATTCAGGTATGTCTTAGACACCCCCATTTTCCCAATAAGAAAGTGCAAGGATTTCAAGGTCAGATCAAAATACCTCTACTGCCTTCTCACCCCTCGATTCACAAAACTCCAAATAATCATCTACAGAATCATGAAATGCCTTTTCGAGTTCGGAAACCGATTCAGCCTGAAAAGTTATAACACCTTTTGTGTTGATAACTTCGCCTGAGAATATCTTTGCTTCTTCGTCGTAATTGACAACTGCTTCATAATCTTTATAATCCATATTTATCTCCAACTTTTGTTATAATTCTACTTTGTGATTTTAAAGGACTTTTTCTGTTTTAGTGTTCTAAAATATGATACCATCACTAAATTCACAACAGTTTATGATTATTTCTCAAAGAAATATTTGATAGATAAATATGATGAAACTGTATTTAAATAGTTTTGTGTTTTCTAAACTTATAGATAAGCTTGCCTATACATCTCCATCCCATGAAAGTTTTCACTCTTAGAATAGTGTTCCTTAAACCTGATATCGATAAGTACATATCGCCTTGGGCTATCAGTGTTAATTCTTCACTAAAGTTTGGTACATTCAAATTTTTAAAAGAGGCATCCGGTTGGAGGAGATCAAAACTTTTCATAGTTTCAAGGGCAGATTAAATTACTTTCGAGTAGTGGCAGGAATTATAAATTGTGAGAGAAAAATGAAATCCGGACAAGAGTATTTGTCCCCTTTTCTCCTAAATACAATATTTATTCTGAATTACTATTTATCGTACAAAGGAACTACAAAATGAGCAGTAATGATCACAAATTTTTAGATCTATTAATGAATCGAATCTTCGAGCTACATTATATCCCAAAAGTTCAGGTCGAAAGAGTGCTTTCGCCGATCCTTTCTCTTTTCATTGCTGATGTCTTGACGAAAAAGTTTGAAAACCACGATATTCTAAGTGGGAAATATGAATTGGTTTCCTTGGAGTTTCCTCTGAAAAAGGATAATTGTGCTCAATCTACAAATGCTGATTTCTTATTCGTTAACCCGGAAAGAGACTTCATTGCTCTTTTGGAGATGAAAACAACCAAAAATTTGGGCAATGGCCAGCAATTAGGCAAGTACCTGAAAGTTCGAGAGCGTGTAAGCAACGAGGGAGGTGGATTTTTCATCGAAGATATCAAAGAAATTACCAGGCAGAGTAAACAAAAGGAGAAATACAATTCTTTGTTCAAAAGCATATCTGCTCATGAAGATATAATTGTCAATTCGAAAGATTTGAAGATATTTTATCTAGTACCCAACGCCTTAAACAAGAGATTATTGGAGGAAAGCAACATAGATTCTATTTTCACATTTTCAGATTTACCTGAGAGTATTGGAAATGAGTTTGATCCTGAATGGAAAATTATCAAACTCGCTTTAGAAGATCTCGATAAAACGAAGGATAATTCACATGCTACGGGTACTTCCCATACTCAGGACAATACTTTTGATGGTAAAAGTGAATTAAAATCTTTCAATGAAATCAATTACAAGGAAATAGAACTTCGAATTCGCAAACAAATTATTAAATATCTCGGTTCTGATTATCCAAAGGTTGTTCCTTTATATGTTCGGCTTGGTAAGAAGAGTAAAAAAGGGTACCCAAACTATCAAGTTAAGTTTTCGAATAAGGAAACTATCCCTTTTAACCATTTGGGAACAAAATTTACACGATCAAAGGTTTTTAACACAAATAATCTGCATCCAAAAGTTTTATGGGATAATTTTGGAAACGAGTAAACAGTAGAAGTTATACCCCCATCATCCACCATCAATCGACCGGAATCAGAAATACATAAAAAACCCACTCAAAAGAGCGGGTTCTGAATTATTGTTTTTACTATTTGATTCAGTCTTGTGTTATTCCATCAATAACTGGCATAACCAGTCTTTTAGGAAATCAGAATGAGACATTCTTTACACCAGTGTAACTTAGTTTTTGCGAATTGTTTAAAATCAACCGGGGTTGAGCGGCCACAATTCTCACACCGAAAGTTGTATATCGTTTTCTGTTTTTCTTCATCAAGATCATTATTAAGGTGTAAATACGGACGAAACGCGTAAATTTCCTTAGTTTCAGAATCAATTAATTGAGTTTGAGGGTTTTGCTTGGAGCTTTTGGCTCTTTTTTTATTTGTATACACTATGTATTCCTTTAAAGATTAAGGAAATAAAAATAGGCCGAGTCACTAAATCTGTTGATTAATAGGATAAAAGTATGTATAATTACTATGCTAAATTGTAATAATTTACATCTGAAAAACCCTCGGCCAAACCGTTGGTTTTTGCTGTTTTAAAGCTTAAACAGTTCTCACCTGTTTAAGCTTTTCTTTTTTTCTCTGCTTGAGACAATGCAGAACCGGCTAAAGCCTTTGCATTATCTGAGTATCTTCCATCTCGAAGCACTTTTGAAGCCAACTTGGCAATGCTTCCTGATGTCTTTTTACTCATATTTTTACCTCCTTTCTCTTTTAATTGATAATCAAAATATTTGTTTCTAGAAACCAAGGAGTCCGCAAGAGTCGCTTCAATATTGTAATCTTCAATTGCGGTTTGGGGATCAATATAACCTTCTGTTAATGCACGTATCGCAAGCTTTTCTATGCGATTGGAACTTTCCGATTTAAGTATAATTTCTTCTTTATTTCTTAAACCAGCATAAGTCAAATATTGAAACCATTCCTTATAATGAGCTTCTGAAATAATCTCAAGGTCCTTCATTCTGTAAATAATAGCTTGAATACTTACGCCGGTGTCTTCCTTAAACTTCTTTAATTCTTCGTAAGTAATTAGATTCCTTCTAGCGCCAAGACGCTTTACCATGAGTTCGCGAGGTAATAAAAACGCACTGGCGAATCTGTTTGCCACCTTTTCTCCATTTAGTTCCCCCTGAATATCAAGTAACAAATGTCCTAACTCATGCGCCATACTAAATCTCTGTCTGTCACCGGGGTCATTTTTTTGACAAAAGACTAAACCCATCACAATTTGTTCATCACCAAATGAAACTTCTGCCGAAAACCCATCAAATTCTGAATCATGTTCCTCAAAAAGTACCAGGATGTTCTGAGATTCTAACACCTCCGTCAAATTTGGAATTGGTTGTGTTCCCAACTTCCAACTTTCCCGAATGCTATTCGCTGCATTATCAACATCCTCAAAAGAATTAACAACAAACTTCGAAAGTCTTCCCACAGACTTAAAATAAGTTGGGTCCAGTCTATCCATAAGGGCCAAAATCTTCTCAGTGGTAACAGTTAGAGAAGCTTTTATTTCATCTTGTTGTCTCATGCTCAGTGAGCTTTTATTCCTAAATGAGAGAAGATTGAAATTAAAGGGCGATGGAAACAGAAATAACTCAACAGGAACATCAAGTGCATCAGCAATCAAAGAAAGGTTTTGCTCTGATGGATTGATAATTCCTCGTTCATATTTCGAGATGGTCATCTTACTAATTTGACCATTCATTTTTAAAGTTAACTCATCAAGTGATAACTGTTTGATGAGCCTATACTGTCTAATTTTTTGGCCTATCATTGAATTCTCAGGTTTACAATAATTCTAAATATATAATTTTTGTACTCATCCGAAAAAAATGAATCGTTATTTGAACAAATATAATCTGAAGTTTTGTTTCACGCAAATCAAATCTTTGACTGTTGCTATTTTGGCTTAAAAGCCAAACATATTTCTTTAAGGGAACCGGACTTTTCATCTTTTAACGTCATAAATAATAAAGAAGAATCCATAAACTCATAGATATTAAGGAATTAACTGGTAAAGGTGGGATTTCTGTTGATAGCAAAAATGCACTTTGGATGGTCAACGAAGAAAACTAATATTGTATAAACAAAAAACTACAAGGGGTGGTACAACTCATGTTTTGGGCAAATTGATCGTTGAAATTATTCCTGCTAATGTTTATTGGTTGAAATGATTTTGATCGCGAAAAACCATCATCAGCACTAAAATAGATCCATTTGAGAAGATTTGTCAAGTAACTTGTTTTTAATCAAAGTCCTGATCATCTCTTCTTCGTCTAGGGAAAATTTGCGCTTATAAATCATGGGGAAAAGTGGGTCATGTTTTTTATAATTATCAACAGCAGTCGAATGTGATGTTGTGGCATAACAGTACTCGCATCCCATCACACAGGTGTTATTTATACCAATATCCTTACTCTCAATACACCCACAAGCCTGTCTCTGAGTTTTGTCTTTTTTATATTCGATATCAATACCAAATTGGTCTTTTAACAAAGCATCATCAATACATTTACCATGTTCGATTCCCAGTGAACTGTAATCACCTGTTTCGGCACATGACTGAACTTCCATTCCATTTTGTGATGCAATTTCCGATATATATTTTAATAGGATAGTAATTTGTTGTAACGACTCCTGATTCTCCTTGTACCCTTCATTTAATGATTTAATCCGTGATTTAGTTTTTGAATAATCATCAACTATACTCACCACAACCCTTTTAGTATGGCCAGCCAAGGCCAGGCAAATATCATAGAAATTCTTTTTATGATAATCAAGCGAAAGTGTATTACTTATTATAATGGGGTCATATCGCCAGATTACTCTCCCTGCACCAATTCGCGAAGATATTGCTATAAAATTAGAAATTGCCAAACTCTTTGAGGGGTTGTATTTTTCAAAATTCTTTGGATAACCATTCAAAGTAATTTGGAAATAATACTTTAGTTTTAGCTCATCAAGTTTAGACAAGTACTTCATCATTGGTGCAGGGTTTCTTGTCCAGAATACTATAGCGGTAATATTAACAGGGGATAAACTGACATAAGAAATTTGCTTGTTATTGTATGGATTTGGTACCAGGCAAAATCCGGCTTTAAGCCTGTTCATCATCCATTCAGAAAAAAAAGCACATATATCTGTTCTTCTACTAGCTGATATTATCATTTCTCACAACTTTTCCCAAATTCTGATCGCTACATTTGCATCAAGCTTGGGACAGGAAAATTTAGAATAAAACACTCCTAAATCTCTTTTCTCTTCAGCTGGGTCCAATCCAATAATGCCTTCATAAGAAAGAATATTTTTTACATTTTGTGTAGAGAAGAACACGTCTACTGGTGTGAAAAAAGTTGTGTTATTATTATCTATATAAATAAATTTTGCCCCCTGCTTGGCGTTGGTGAGAGTATCGAAAAGAAACTTTTCCATATTATCATTCAAATTTAATTCTGAAAAAAAATAGATCATGAAGAACAAATCTGATCTCAGATAATTTTTCGCATTGAAATTATTTGGCTGGGTGAAATCTAAAGCAAATAAATGGGTTGAAAAAATTCTGTCACTATCTAGTTTTTCAGAGATATCACTCCAAGAGTCGCTCCAAGCGGTTTCTCTATCAAACAATGTAAAATCTAACCTACCGTTATACGCAATACTTTCAAAATACTTTAAGGATCCTAATATTTCTGTTCCGGGTCCGCCTCCAAAGGCACAAATTCTAATTAGCTGTGCCTCACTAACTATTTTCTTCATTTTTGCATAATTTAACGATAGTTTGACTAAGTTGGAGTGACAGGTAACATATTTAAAAAGATATGCGAATCTGACTTCTGGTCTACTATAATCAATACTCACTCCATTTTTCAGATTTTTATAATTCGACGAAAGACTATCGAGACACTCCTTGACTAGAATATCTTTCTCATGCTCAGAACCACCAGATATACTTTCATACAGATCTGATAGTACACTATTTACAAGTTTGAATATATTCATGGCTTTTCCGTTAATTAACCAAAATAGTTTTACTCAATTATTTTTCTCAGTTGCTCATTTCTATCCCTAACTAATACACCAATTTTGCCTGAATTATTAGCGCCTTTTTAACTGAATCATTCCACTGAATCTGCTCCCCCTAAATTTCAATCACCTCATCTATCTCTTTTTGAAGTTCTATCGTCTTTTCCAGGGCGGTGACAATTTTACAATAGGTTTGAACTTCCTCAAGTGTTAACTCTTTCCCTTTGCGATCTTTTAGCCATTTGTGGCAAACTTGATAGCCACCAATTGTAAATTGGAAGACTTCTTCCGAGATAGGTCCAAAATAGTTTAAATCGTTAATCTGAACATTACCGGTGACATATTCGATTTTATCTACATGATTTGTGCCATTGCCAAAATATTTTGCACTTGGCAAGTTCAGGCTTTCATGTTTTAATAAATGCAACCCGGCTAATTCTTTCCCAAAACCACTAATTTGCAAGAAAACTTCATAATTATTCATTATTGGAATGCGAGGGAAGTCAATTTTTAAGAATTCTTCATATTTTTTACGATATTTTATAGAATTTAGTATTCCATAGATATAATAAAAAACCTCTGTAGGTTGGACTGACGAGTCTCTATTTAAACTAAATCTATCCTTATATTTTTTAATTATCTCTTCTTTAATATTGGACGTTTGTTCCTGAAAGACATGTTCAATATCAGAATACAGAGACAACGGGAAAACCATCTCTCCACCCCTTCTAAAAAGGTTGTAATCTACTAACGAATCACTCACGAACATGATATCATAAATCTTTGAACCTATTGCCCCCCATTGTCTTCCAACAGTTAAGGCAATGTTAGTTCTTAACAAATGTAACATGATTTCTTTACGAGGTCTTGTAATAAGTCCTCTTGACCTTCCCGTATAGTATGAATATCTCTTGTCAAATGGTCTATACAGAATTTCGTGAATGTAGTTAGGATTAGGACCTGTATCCAACAGTTCTTTTTTAGCATTCTCAACTCCCCAGTCTGTAGAATCTTCACCAAGATCAAATACTGCCCTTGCTTCTTCAGTTTTGAGATTCCCTAATTTCTTTAATTTCTTCCAAAGAGCTTCTTTGTCTATATTTATAGTCAAGCTATCTCTACCAGTATAAAGTCCTGCATTAAAAAGATGAAAAATATCAGTTATCTTATCAAAACCATAATACTGTTCATGAAGAGAATAATCCTGTGGCTTCAACAAATAAAAATCACCTTGAGGACTAATGACCTGCCAATTTAATGAAAATATCGAATTAGAAAAAAGATTTTCATATTTCGATTCTCGAGTGCCAAATAATTCATAATGATAGATATTTGTCTTTTTACGCTGATCAGCTACATTGTATTTTATCAAAATAATTATCGCAACTCCCTGCCTTATATCAAACACATTCTCATCTTTACTGCCATCAGGAGATTTTTCTTTTATCAAAGCATTCCCGTGTAGATCTAGGATATAAATCTCATCAAAACTATTCATCAGACTTTTTCGCATTCCTCGGAAAGTTGGGTTATCCAGGTATCCGTTGTTTGTGATAAGAGATACAATCCCTTCACCTGCCTGATCGATTTTATGCTGAGCGAAACGGATGAATTTTACATAGTCATCTTGAAGCCCTTTTGGATTTTTTTCATTGATCGACACACCATCAACGAAATAATAGTCTTTTACTTTATCCGCAATCCAGGGAGCGTTGTTAGATGAATCATAAGAGTATGGTGGATTACCAATCACAATTTGAATCTTTTTGTTCTTTTTCACTTCACCCGCAAGGTGGCTTTCTTTAGAGAGGGAGGAGAGACCGGGAAACCTGACTGTATCAAGGTCTTCCATTTCAAGTGTGTTTGTAAGAAAATATTTTACTCTGTCGTCATCCTCGAGTTGATAACCGAGTTCTTCAAGCATAAACGAGGTTTTCATGTGTCCAATTGCGTATGGAGCCATCATCAGTTCAAAAGCATAAAAATTCTTAAGCAGTTGCTGTTTGATGAATTGCTTTTTCATTCCTTCGCCATAAAGTTTCACATATTCGTCAACAGCCACTTCCATCGCTTTGGTGAAAAACGAAAGGGTACCACCGGCAGGATCGAGAAGGGTCACATTATCACCAGCCAAACCGGCAGAAATGCCAAACTTTTCTTTTAAAATTATATTTACTGATCTCACCATAAAATCGACAACAGGTTCAGGAGTATAATATACACCTCGTTTTTCACGGGTTCGAGGGTCATACTTTTCAAGGAAGGTTTCGTAGAAGTGAATGATTGGATCACTCCCCTTCCCCGATTTAAAGTATTGTTCGAGGATCAATTTTACATCAGTGGCAGCAAGAACACCTGCGATATCATCGATTATTGTTTCCATTTGTTTGGGTAGGGCTCCCATGGAAACAAAGCCAAAAATATCCCTCAAAATCCCGATGGTTTTTGGAATATGGTTATATGCCGTGATTCTGTTAAAATCCTCACCGGCTCTTAATCTTGCGGCAAACAGACCGTAGGTTATGGTTTGCGCATAAAGATCTGCAAAATCATCTTCACTAAGATCAGCGATTAAATACTTTGTGAATGCCTCATAAAACCCTCTGATATCTTCATTTTCCGGCAATTCAATCTTAATAATCTCATCTCGGAGGAACTTTGTTCTTTGAGCGAGGATCATCGCAAGTTCTTCAGCAGAAGTAATAGCAGGAAGGGAATAGCTTACAAAACGGTCGAGAAGTTCCTCAAATTCGTTAATTCTTTCGGGAGGTGGAGCGGTTCTTAAAGTTTTTATATTATTCCACCTGCCAATTGATACATCGATTGATTCCATACCATTTCGGTATAGGCGGAATTGAAGAAAATTAGTAACTATTACATTAGGAAATGTTGTGAGATACCTTTGGATTTGCTCCGTGTCTTCGATATCGTCAAGGTTGGTACCGGGTATTTTAGCTTCAATATATCCGATAATACTGTTATTACCGTCCCAGATTCTAAAATCGGGGTTGCCGGCAACAGTTTTTTTCGGCAAAACCGTAACATCAACAGGTTTATTTAACTTTTGATTTGTAAAATCTGTCAGGAGTGTTTTAAGAGTGGAATAATATGTTTCTTCTCTGGCATCGCCTCGTTTCCAGACTTCGGTAATTTCGGTGAGGTAATTTTTTAAGTTCATGAAAGTTTCATCCTGCTGATGCCGCTATATTGTATTAAATGGAAAAGTCAAATTTAATAAATTTAAACCACAAATTTCATTCTCAACAATTGTGTTACAAAAATTCGACAACAATCTTACATTTTAACTTCCCGCTACTCTATTCCTTAATCCTCATACTCTCCCGATGTGCCTGCGCTTCTTCGAAGGTTTTGAATTTTAGGACGCCTTTGTGGACTTTAAATTTTACGAGATGGGAGGCGAGTTCATAAAATTCTTTTACTCTTTTGTAGTAGGCTTCGTCGGGGTTAAAACACCAAAGGTCGTGCTCCGCTTCTTCAAAGGTTTTGAATTTTTTAATCATCTGTTACTCCGATTCTTCGCTACTTTGTGACTCCGTGACTCTGTGACTTATCTCTTCCCCTTTACTATCTCGGTTGCAAGTTTTTTTGCACCGTAGAGGTCGGAGATGGCTTCAACCATTCCCTGGGAGTGGACGGCGATTGCGCGGTTGGCTTCGTCGGTATAGATGAAGTCGGCAGTGAGACTTTCGATGTTGCCGTCGAAGACGAGTCCTACAATTTTTCCATCTTTGTTGATCATTGGACTACCGGAGTTGCCGCCGATGATATCATTGGTAGTGATAAAATTGAGCGGAGTTGAAAGATCAAATTCCTTTGGCAGATTCTCCCAAATTTTTGGAAGATTAAAGGGAAATTTTTTACCAAATGAGTGATATCTGTCGAGAACACCGTAAAATGTGGTTTTTACAGGTGCCGTGGTTCCATTGTAATCATAACCTTTAACCACTCCATCGTTGATTCTGAGTGTAAATGTGGCATCGGGCGGGATCGATTCGCCATAAACTTCAAATAGTGCTTCACCCAAAAGGCTGTTGTTGATGGCATCCCTCTGAAGAATTTCCTTGTTGATTTTTCCGTACTCCATAAATTTTTTCTTTGCAGTCAGGATAAATTTAATAACAGGATCATCAGAATTCAGGACATCTTCGGGTGAACCTTTTAACAGCGCATCACGATAGTTTTTATCCATCAATTTGGAGGTAGAAAGAATGTAATCTCTGGCATCACTCCCTGTTTTATCGGCAAAGAGCATCTTGATGAGTTCTTTGTTATTTCCGAGGTTCCTGAAGATTAGATTTACTTGCACCTGAAGATAACGACGCTGGGATTCAAGATTCATAGTTGACGGGAAAAATGTTCCGGCAATTGAATCGAGTTTTGATTCCGAATATTTGTTTGGATCACTCTTTTTTGTTTCGGCAATGGTGACCAGAGTGGATGCGACTCTAAATAGTTCGGGTATGTATCTGCGGTTAAAGTTATACCCAAAAAGTTCACGGGCTATCGGTTTAAGCTTTTCGCGACCTTCAGCCACTTCAGCCCATATATGTCCATATTTCGCTTTTAGTTTTGGATTGGACAAAACAGCGGATTTAAAATTCTTTTCAAAGTCGTTTTTACGGGCAATGAGATAGGGATCATTTAACCCTTTGTAAATTCCATCATAAACTTTGAGACCGTTTCCGATCGAATAAAGCTCGGCAATCATTTTATAATTTTCAGTGTTGCCGTCAAGAACCTGTTCTTCGATAATTTTGTAGAGATCCCCCAGCCATTCAACGATCGGGAGATTCTGGAAATCGCGTTCAAATTCCATCTGTGCAATTGTATTGATGCGGGAAGTGCTGCCTGGGTTACCGATTACAAAAACAGCTTCACCTTCATCGGCACCTTTTTCGCTCCATCCAAAATAATCCTCTGTAGTGATCGGTTTACCGTTTTCATAAGCACGGAAGAACATACAATCGAGACCATAACGGGGATAGGTGAAGTTATCGTAGTCACCCCCCATTTTGGCAGTTCTTAGATCGGGAGCAAAAACGAGTCGGACATCGTCATATTTTTTGTAACCATAAAGGGAGTGTCTTCCGCCGTTGTAAAGAGGAACCACCTGGAAATCGAGTCCCGGATTTTTTGATTCGGCTTCATTTACAAGCTCTTCACTTTTGGCTTTTTTTATTTCAACCCTTTCTTCATCAGTTTTTGCTGTAAGAAGGGCTTCGTTGATTTTTTCTGTAACATCTTCTATATAAATAAGTTGTTCGATAAACAGATCGGGGATTCTTCTTTCGTTTGATTCATCACCGGCATAAAAACCGTCTTTCAGAAAATCCTCACCATCCTTTTGTCCCTTAAAAACGATGTTCCGGGCGCAGTGGTGATTGGTCATTATAAGACCATCTTCGGAGATAAATGATGCAGTACATCCTCCGCCAAAACGGAGAGCAGCTTTTCTTACTTTTGTAAACCATTCTTCCGAGGGACGAAAGTTGTAGGTCTGTGCAAAATAATCGACAGGTGGTTTTTCAAATGTCCACATTTTACCCATGTCCCATTTTCCGGCTTTTACAGTATCGGGATTAAACCCTGCATACTGGGCAAAGGCAGAAGTGGTGACAATAACAAGGAAGAAAAGCTGCTTTAACATCATAATTTTACTCCGTAAAAGATTATTTCAAATAAGTAAATTTCTTGGAAGCGGTGAAACTCCCGGCATTAAGCCTGAGGATATAGTTTCCACTCACAAGATTTTCTGCTTCATACCGCCACGAGTGGTTGCCTGCCTCAAGCAGACCAAGCTCCCGTTTTTCGATCTCTCTTCCCTCAATTGAGAAGATAGTAACCGTAACTTCAGAAGGAACGGGAAGATCAAAATTGAGCACCGTTGATGAATTAAATGGATTGGGGTAATTTTGTCCAAGATTAAAATTCCTGACCACTCCATTTTCGAAATTAATGACATTACTGTAGTTAAATGATCCATCAAGATCGATTTGTTTTAATCTAAAATCATATACCCCGTTTTGGGAGAGGGGGATGATCACTTCATAAAACCTTGATTCAGTTGAAGTTCCGGCACCACGGGTCTCTGAAACTTTGGTGAATTCACCACCGTTAAGGGACATTTCCACTTCAAAACCGAAATTATTGGTCTCAGTTGCCGTGCTCCAAAGGAGTTTTACGCCCCCTGAAACAGCTTCGGAAGTGAAGGAAGCCAGCTCAACAGGTACCCACCCAACGGGGTAAATGGTAACATCAAGCGGAGTTTTAACCCCTGATGAGACCACAACACCATTAACTGTTACGGGGTCGTAACCCGCGGCAGTGAAAGTGAGGTCGTAGGTTCCGGGGAAGATCATTCGGGTGTAAGCACCTGAGATTGAATCAGAAAAAACTTCTGCATTTGTATGATCGTGTGACAAAACGGTAACTTTTACTTTAACAGGGACACCTTCGGGTGATTTTACCACTCCGCCAACTCCGGAGAGGAGTTCATTCATCAAATTCAACCAGGCTGCTCTGTTGTAATTCCAAATGGTTGGTATGTATGAAGCCGAAATAAGTTTTGTGTTGGAGAGTTCGATTGTGACTTCCCGTCCAAATTTGAAGTATGTAAACCAGTCCTGCCTGCCGCCATAAACTGAATACCAGTCCCATCCGTTGGTGATTCCGTTGTTAAATTCGGAGAGATAACCGTTGTTATTGCAGTAGAAATGTACTGTATCGGCGTATCTTCTTGAGACTTGCTGCCACCAGTTATCGTCTGCATGTCTTGCAGATCTGCTGTCCCACGGGTAGTTAACAACCTCGGCACCACCGTGGTAGTTTGCCGACATGTTAAAGTAAGTGGAATTGCTGAGGTTCATCATTGCGATGGTTTCAGGCTGCCAGGAATTTCCATCAGGATGTTGCCCCTGGACGGGATCAGGGAAGTTTCTGTTGATATCAACATTGTTGGCGTTTCCTCTTCTGGCTCCGGTAACTGTAGCATTGCCGGAACGGTAAGTGCCGTCGGGGTTTGCAGCCGGGTTAATCCAAATTTCGAGTCCATTTACAAGTTTTGTAATTAAAGGATCAACATTATAATTGGAGAGAAGATGGTCGGCAAGTCGGATCATATTCACAAAAGCTGCAGTTTCGTCACCGTGCATCGAAGAAGAGTGCATAAAGCGTGGTTCGGGTTCGGTAACATTCACATTGTCGGAGATAACCACAAAAAGGATTTTTCTCCCCTGGGTTGTGGTTCCTGCATCTACAACCCGGCAGAGATTTGGATAATCTGCTGCAAGGTCGTTTAACATCTGAACATAAGTTTCGTAGCTGGGGTAAACATCCCAAAGCCCAAGTGCCCTTGGATTCCCCATCTCAACAGGGACATCCCCCGGAGGTGGAAGCACTTCAACCTTGTAACCAGTTTTTTGGAATTTTCTGAACTGATCTTTGTTTGCATAAGCTGTAACCATCTTGCCATCAAATTTATCGATGGAGATGATTTTGGTTATTTCCTGTAATTCCAGTTTGTTAAAAACAGGGAATCGGAAATAGACTTCACCATTCTTTTCAAAGTATTGGTCATCAACACTTTGAGCGAACAACGAGACGGATAATACAAATAGTGCAAAAAATTGCTTGAGCATTAGTATCCGGCTTTATATAGATTGTATAGTGTGTCAAAAAGTTCGTAACGGGGTTTACCCTCATGGAGATCGATGATCTCGTTATACTCGTCACTGTCCATTTCAAAAGCTTCGAGGTAAGCTTCTATTTCTTCTCTTCTTACAGGTTCTTCACCCTGAAACGAGTAGTCATCTTTCACCACATAAAAACCTGCAAGAGCAAGTTCCTGAATTTTGGCGAATTGTGGATGGGTGTTCCAAAGGTCTTTATAGGGGAAAAGTTGACACCCTGCGTTCAGAAGCACATCCTGCACATCTTCAACTGCAATATCAACGGGTCTTCTCCCTTTTTTGATTGCAAGAGCTGCAAGGGCACCCACTGCCTGACCAATCAACATAACACATGGTTGAAGGCGTGTGCAGCCATTAACAATATGTGAAACGGAGATTGACTTTTCTGCGAGGAGAAGTCCATTTACTCCCGCGGGGATAAGACAATCCATCGGTATCTGGAACGGGGCATTCTCCGGAAGTGGTTCTATCAGTCGTTCCTCGGGTTCAAGGAAAAAATGACTGTGGTGATGATCCAGGAAATAGTCGCCAACAGCAATGGAATCACTCACAAGCGGGGGACGAAGAGTATATTCATCAGGCACCACATCCCACTCTCTCATATAATGGTTGCCAATTCCTCTTCTGCTTTCCCGCACATAAGGCATTGGAGGGAAATGATCGGGGGTGTCATAAACTGATTCATCAATCACCCATTCAGGATGTCCAAGTTTTGTTTGAATATAATGGACATAATCGCGGGTTAACTCTTTTGCCTTTTCGAGGTGCCATTCCCGCTTCTCAAAATCGTCATAAAGTTCACGGGTTGTGGGATAATCATTTGCTCTGAAAGGCCAGTTTAAGAGATATTTATTGCCTGGCAGTGCCGCATAGGAGATGAAACTGTCCCAGTCGTGCAATTTGTGGTTAAGATACTCTTCATTTTTCGAATTTGCGTGAAGTGCCGTCGAATTTATAAATCTTTCAGGATCATAATTTTCAGAGGCAGGAACAATTTTTGTGTTACCCGGCTCTTTTTTCAGAATTGCACAGTATGTCAGGTCCTGAATAATTTCATCGGGATCATGAGGAGCCGAAGGTTCACCCGATTCAAAAGTTGATTCCCTTCCAAACCTGAACGGCAATCCCGCTTTGTGAAGAACATCGCCGTATTCGGTTGCTTCAACTGTGATTTCAGCGAGGACCAGAACTTCAGAACTTCGGAGCTTCAGAGATTCAGAGTTTCCGAGCTTCAGAGATTCAGTACCTCCGAGGTTCTGAGGTTCCGACGTTCCGAGGTTTCGAGGTTCCGGAGTTCCGGGGTTCTGAGGTTCTGAGGTTCTGAGGTTCCGAGGTTCCGACGTTCCGAGGTTCCGACGCTCTACCACCGCCCCTTTTACATGATTCGCATCCTTGATAATGGAGACAAGTTTTGTGTTATACCAGATGGTGAGGTTTTCGCCTGCGGATTCGATCAGTTCGTCAAGAGCTTTTTTGCCGATGTGGGGTTCAAAACAGGTGAGGCTTATCCAGCCGGTAAATGTTTTTTCGGGACCGCCGTAATGGTCTTCAATTTTTTTGCGGAATTCACCAAATATGCCACCACCAACTGCGTGTTTGTTACCGTCGAAAGCTGTTACCCCTGCTGCCAAAAACATGCCACCGGCCATGGATGATTCTTCTACAATTAGAGTCTTGATACCCATTCTTGCTGCCTGGATACCGGCACAAATTCCCGAGGCTCCGCCTCCAATAATTAACAGTTCCGTTTTCAAATCATTAACCTTCAATTTTATTGGAGTAAAGTTCCAGTTCGGTGAGTTCAAAAATTATATGTCCCGCAGTGATGTGACCTTCCTGGATTCTCTGGACATTCCCCGAAGGGATTGTTATCGCAACATCCACAATATCTTTAAGTTTTCCGCCTGTTCCACCGAGGAAACCAACAACTTTCATCCCTTTTCTTTTTGCCATTTCCACAGCTTTGATCACATTTCCAGAGTTGCCGGAGGTTGAAACTGCCATGAGGACATCCCCTTCGGCTCCAAGTCCTTCAACATTTCTTGCAAATACATTCTCAAAACCGATGTCGTTACCGCCGGCAGTGAGGTTTGAAGTGTCGGTGGTCAGGGCAATTGCAGGAATTGCGGGACGATTTAATTCATGGTTCAGTCGGATCATAAACTCGGTTGCGAGATGTTGACAATCGGCAGCGCTTCCACCATTTCCACAAAGAAGAAGTTTTTTTCCGCTTTTAAATGCATCAACAAAGAGGGTAATTGCGGCAAGAATGTCATCTCCACAGGCGTTTATCATATCAGTTTTGGTTATTGCGCTCTCTTTTAGCGATTCAACCATAAAGTCTTTTTTAAGCATGATTTCCATAATTTATTTAAATTTAATCTTTAAACTTAATCGTTTTTAATAAGATAGCAGAAGAATAAAGGAATGACTATTGAACAAAACAGAAGTAATTGGTGTTATAACAATTGATTGATGTCGTGTATCTAAAACTTAAACTTTGAAATAAAATGGCTCTATTTTTTATAATATTCTTTTTAGTCTATGGCTCTGCCAATTTTTATGTTTTTCTCAGAGGGTTTCAAGCTCTTGAGGCTACTCCTGTTTATGTAAAAATCTTTTATTCAGCTGTATTTATTCTTGGGGCTTCGGGGTATGTTCTTGCGAGGGTTCTTGACTGGGAAAACTGGATTTATGACCTGCTCCACTTCTGGGGTGCACTTTGGTTCGCAATCCTGTTATACGCTTTTATGGCGGTTTTTCTAATAGATATTGTGAGATTGATCGACAAGTTTTTCCCGTTTGTGCCATATAAACTCTTCTCAACCATTCAATATTTCAAATTGGCAGTTTTTGGTCTGGTTTCTCTATATCTGTTGATTGTGGTCGGATATGGAATGTATAACGCCAATAACATTCAGATAAAGACTATGAACATTACTCTTCCCAAAAAAGGGAGCAATCTAACAGAGCTGGATGTGGCGTTTTTGTCCGATACCCACTTTTCTCCTATCACCGGCTATGACAAAGCAGAACAGATACATCAATTGCTCGAGGGTATCAAACCCGATCTTATTTTGATGGGGGGAGATATAATTGATGACAAAGCACATCATCTTATTCGACACGATATCGATAAAAAGCTGAAAGAAATAAAAGCACCTCTGGGTGTAATTACTATTAACGGAAACCATGAGTTTATTAATGGTTATGTAGAAAGTATCGATTTTATCCAAAGAACGGGAATTAAACTGCTCGCCGATTCTATGATGGTAATCGACAACAATCTTGTTATCGTTGGTAGAGAAGACCTCTCGATCAATCGTTTTGCCAATAAAAAAAGGAAAGAGCTTACCGAGTTGATGGCTCCCGCAAATGCTCTAAACCTTCCAGTCATCTTGCTCGATCACCAGCCATTTAACCTTGAACAGGCAGAACAAACCGGTGTAGATTTCCAACTTTCGGGACACACCCACAACGGGCAGTTGTTTCCGGCAAATCTGGTGGTTCAAAGAATTTATGAAATGGCATGGGGCTACCTCAAGAAAGGCAAAACTCAGTATTATGTCTCTTCCGGCGCAGGCGCTTGGGGACCTCCCGTGAGGCTTGGAAGCGATGCGGAGATTATGCTTTTTAAGATGAAGTTTGAGTAGATAAAAATAATTCCGCAGTTTTTCTGAATCAGTATTTGGGCATAATTACAGCAGATTTGCGAATAAAGGATATAGTTTAACACTATTTCGCTGAAGGGGAGATAATCACTCTATCCCTCAAGAATTATTATATTTAATACTGAATTCAGAAAATTTATGAGCTAAAAAATGAAAAAGCGAATACCATCATTATCATCAAATTTTGCAGGCTTAATTTCAGAGAATGCCTGGTATGTTGATAAGACAAATTTTATTCAGCAACTTGAGGATCTGAATTTTAAGTATCTCTTTTTCCTGCGTCCCCGCAGATTTGGTAAATCGCTTCACCTCTCCATGCTTGAACACTACTACGGAATTCAACACAAAAACAGATTTACTGAGCTGTTTTCTGAATATTACATCGGGAAGCCTGAAAATACAACACCACTAAAAAACAGTTATTACATTCTAAAATTTAATTTCAGTGGTGTACTGACCGAAAAAAAGGATCAAATAATCCCCTCATTTATCAATAAACTAATCAGTGGAATAAGCCAATTTAAAAAGGATTATGGAATTCTCGAAAACCCGGAACTTGATGATATTTTTCAAGACAAAACAGCCGTAGGTGTTTTTGAGGGTTTTATCTCGGGCTTAAGACAAAAAGGGTTTGAGGGTAAAATATATCTATTAATTGATGAGTATGATCATTTTACGAATGAGCTGTTTGCATTTAACACAGAACATTTTAAGGAAATAGTTTCGAGAAATGGATGGGTGAGGAAATTCTACGAAACCATTAAAACATATATGGGTGAGGGTATAATTGATCGTTTTTTTGCCACCGGCGTAACTCCAGTAACTCTTGACAGCATGACAAGTGGGTTTAATGTTGCTCAAAACATAACTCTGAATTCAGATTTCCATAATATGGCCGGGTTTACAGAATCAGAATTGAGGGGAATGATTGAAAATACTATTTATGAAAAAGGCAAATTTGATCTCGATGTAGTTATCTCAGATATGCGTTCGTGGTACAATGGGAGTAAATTTTCGAAGGATGCCACTGAAAGGTTATACAATCCTCAGATGGTCATATCATTTCTCTCTGCCTTTAGCCGGAAC
>Ga0209573_1001152_pt1 | contig 43182 bp, 36 predicted proteins | sample TNRBio252014_DNA_FD_185870 | JGI IMG/M metagenome (GOLD analysis project Ga0209573, IMG submission 185870) | Wastewater treatment Type I Accumulibacter community from EBPR Bioreactor in Madison, WI, USA - TNR Reactor_6/25/2014_ DNA (SPAdes)... | ecosystem: Engineered > Bioreactor > EBPR >...
GTCTTTTTTTACTATTTACCCCTTTTTTCTTTTGGACATTATATAGACGTAGCTCTTGGGCGATTACCGTCCAAAGTCCAGTACAGTCGTACAGTCGTATAGTCGTACAGTCGTACAGTCCCAAAAAAAGGGCGACACCGTTGCCGATGCCGCCCTTCGGGTTACCGGTCTGACCGCTGCATACGGTCTGACCGGTAGGAGAAGAAGATTATCTTACGATAACCAATTTCTTGTGAATCGTTTCGCCGTTAACGTTGATAGCGGCAAAATAAGTGCCGATAGCAAGGTTGTTCAGTTGCAGTTCTACATTGTTTTCACCGCTGTAGAGTTCTACTTCCTGGTTGTGTACAGCGCGGCCAACATTGTCAAACAACACGATACGTGCGTTTGATTCGTTGGGCGAGTAGATCTTCACGTTGGTGTTGTCAAACTGTGCAGGGTTGGGGAAGAATTCTCCAACATGCAGTTTGCCTACATTGGCAACTTCAACCGGGTTGTTGTTAACGCCTTCTAGCAGCGGAGTAGTACACGTTACGTCCAATTGGAAATTACCGGAAGCTGTGCTAAAGCCGGTAACCAGTATGTAATACGTGGTGCCGCTTGTAGTTGCAAAGGTAACCAATGAACGCAGGCCACTAATGGCACACGTTGCGTCGTCATTACCAGTCACACAGGTCAGCGCGCCGCAAGTACCGGTAAATACGCCGAGTTTAGTGTCGTAGTTCGTGAAGGCGTTGCAAGTCGAAATGCTTACCGTTTGTCCCGTGCCGATGAAGCGATACCAAACACCCGGCGCCGTATTGAGCGCGGTTACGCAAGTGCCGACAGCATCAAGGGTAGCGGCAGACGTCGAACCTTGGGGCGAACTTCCGCAAGTGATAAGGGGTACTGTAGCCGAGCAAGCGTCGTTATCAGAAGGCGGCGGCGGGGGAGGAGGCGTGCAAGACGTGCACTGTACGGTAGTAGTGCGGCAAGTGCTCTGAGCACCGCAGTTAGCCAGGTTCCAGTGTGCGTACAGCGTACCGGTGAAGGTGTTGCTGAACTGCAGCGGAGTAGCGCCGAAAGCTACGATCGGGCCGCTAGGAGTGCCGGAGTGGATCGTAATAAAATCAGCGGCATTGCTGGAGGTGAAACGCAGCGTTTGGCCGGCAGCAGCTCCACTGATCGTAGAGTACTCACCTGCATAGCTGCAAGAGCTGATCGTAACCAACGTACCCGACGTGTTGATCGTAGCCGATCCGAAGGAAGTCGTGTTGGTACAGCCAGAGAACACGCCGCCCGTGCAAGCTACCGACATCGAGAAGGCGCCGCGAGAGCTGAGTTTACCCGTTACCCAGATGTAGTAAGTTACACCGGGAGCTGAGGTAAACGTCACAGTCGAGTTGCGGTTGTTGGACGCGCAGGTGTAGTCGTCGTTGTTGCCTGCTACGCAAGTCAACGCCGTGCAAGATCCGCTGAATACGCCGATCTGCGTGTCGAAGTTGGTCGTAGCGCTACAAGTGCTCAACGTAACCGTCTGGCCCGTACCGGCAAAGCTGTACCAAATGCCGTAACGCGGGAAAGTAAGTCCGCAAGCCGGCGGAGCGTCAATGGTAGAGGCGGTGGTGTTGCCCGTTACCGTTTGGCCGCAAGTAACTGCGATAGCGCCAGTGCACAGGTCGTTAGACTGAGCCATAGCGGCGCCGGCCAGCATTACACCGAATACCACTGCCGTCAGTTGTAGAATGAATTTGTTAAGTGCTTTCATACGTCTAATCAATTAGTTTTAATATGAGAAAAAAGAAATCAATGAATTCAGCATGGAAAAACCGACTTTGCGCTGCCGGGGGGAGGAGCATATTCGCACAAGTATCTTGCAGCCTGAATAAACCCTTGTGCAAGTCGCACATTGATGGGCCAACAGACTACATCATCTTTTACAGCACTAAAAATGGTATGTAACTAAAAGCTCAGATTGACATCTGCAGGGGGGGGAATACGCAGATAAGATGTAAAATCTTCAATATCCTATACGGACAAAGAATGATAATGTTTCACAAAAATATACTTTCTGCGGAATAATTTACACATATACCATTTTTTTTTCATGGCATAGCGTATTTCGGTGTTAGTAATCCGCCCCTACAAAGCTGTGAGATATGATGTTATTAGCAACCGGAGGAGAACAAAACCTAAGCTATATAGCTACCTGACGTCCCTCTGATGTTTCATCTGTGTAAAATTAATAGATTTTTTTCATTGAACAATTTATCACATATAATATTTTTGAAATTTTTACAAGAAACCGTTCACATACTGCGTTTGTCAATCATGAATACAATAATATTGCTTTTCCTCGCTACGAGCATGAGTTGTTCGCAAAACTACGTGTTTCCCTACGCCATGCAACAGCCGGCACAAACGTTTACGCTGCCGGCTTCGCTGCACGAGATATCGGGACTGACCATATCTGCTGACGGCAAACACCTGATCGCCGTGCAGGACGAGGCCGCCAAGCTATTGGTGATCAACAAGGCCGACGGAGAACTCCTTTCAGAGGTTCCATTTGGCGAAGACGGCGATTTTGAAGGTGTAGAAGTAGCCGGCGATGATATATATGCGATAAAAAGCTCTGGGACGATATACCGCATCTGCCATTTTGGTAAAAAGAATCAGCGTGCGGACAAAATCAAAACCTCACTCGACAAGACGAACAATGTAGAGGGAGTCGCCTTTGATGCGGCTAACAACCGTTTATTACTGGCCTGTAAAGGCAACGCCGGCGCCGGAGAAGCCTTTTTGTTCAAACGGGCGATTTACGGTTTCGACTTATCTACCCAAAGCTTAAATCCCAATCCGGTATACCTTATTAGTATAGAAGACATCCGTAGTTTCCTGGAGCAGCATCCCGGCTTGCAAAGCCATAAGAAATTGAGCGATACGTTTGCCCCGGGCATTACGGATTTCGGTTTTTGCCCATCGGGCATTGCCATACATCCCGGCACCGGCGATTTATACATCCTGTCGTCGGTGGGCAAAATGCTGCTGGTATTGAGCCCGGCCGGCCAGATCAGGCATATCGAGAAGTTGGACAAAGACATCCACGCCCAGCCCGAAGGGATTTGTTTTGATAAGGATGGCGCCCTGTATGTGGCTAACGAAGGCCGGGTGAAGGGGCCGGTGATTTACCGTTTTTATCCGAAATCATAGAAACTGTTTTAAAAATCAAAACATTGAATTGCTGGGTAATCCAAGCCCTCAGGTGATCAGTGCAGTATAATAGTAGAGCCGCGATTAATCGCGGCTCTACTATTATACTGCACTGATCGTGCAAGGTTGTCAGGGCAGGCTGTGATTCCAGATAAGGTATTTTTAAAACAGTTTCTTAGCTGGACTTTAGCCATTTGGGGTAACGTCCAGCTTAATGCGTCTATTTATTTCCGGCCAAAATCGGCGGGGATCTCGCCCCAGCTTTCCGTTTCCCACTTGAGTAGCGGGTTGTCGTAAGTATTGGCGGCCAGCCAGTTTTCTGCGCGTTTGATCACCTCGTGTAGCTCGGCGGTCTGAGGGGTAAGCTCTAGTTTGGTCTTGGCTTTTTTCTGTTTCACCCATTTCATGGCGTTCACAGAGTCGCTGTATATCGGCATCTGGCGTTTGCCTTCCTTCTGCAGGAGTGCCAGCGCGTGTACGATAGCCAGGAATTCACCTATATTATTAGTGCCCATATTAAATTTCTTGTGAAAGAGCCGGCGGCCGGTACTTGTGTCCACGCCCTGGTATTCCATAACACCGGGATTGCCGCTGCAGGCGGCGTCTACGCTGATGCTTTCCCACACGATACTCGAACGGCTTGCCGGCTTGGGCGTCGGCTTTGAGCCGGTTGTTTTGGCGTAAGTCCAATAATTGCCTTTAAAAGCCTCCTCTGCCGCTTGCCGGCTATCGAAAGATTTGTACTGTGCATTGGGAAATGCCTTGATCTGCAGCTGGCAGTCGGTCCAGGAATCATAAATGCCCGGCGTGTGGCCCTGCCATACTACGTAGTATTTTTTTGATTGTTTTGCCATGCGCCCAAAGTTATAAAAAAACAGTACGAGGCACACACCAAAAGTATTCTGCGATTAATCTGTACCTTTGAGGAAATTACACAACATATATATGGAGTTGATCGATACGCATGCGCACCTGTACCTGCCGGAATTTGACGAAGACCGGGAAGACATGATAGCGCGCGCTATGGCGGTGGGTGTCAACCGGTTTTATTTGCCCAATGTAGACAGCCGAACGATTGATGCGATGTTGCAACTGGAGGCTGCTTACCCATCTCATTGTTTTGCCATGATGGGCTTGCATCCCTGCTCGGTAAAAGACAATTGGGAAGAAGAGTTGGACATAGTCAAAGCATGGCTGGAACGGCGCCGTTTCGTGGCCATCGGCGAAATCGGCATCGACTTGTATTGGGATACCACCCATGTAGCTGCCCAGCAGCAAGCTTTTTTACGGCAAGTTGAATGGTCGTTGGAATACGACCTGCCTATAGTCATTCATTCGCGCGAATCAACAGATATGCTCATTGACATATTGCGCGACCTGCGGGAACCCCGGCTGAAGGGTATATTCCATTGTTTTGGCGGCACCGTTGCTCAGGCAGAGGCCATCATCGAGTTGGGATTTTTGCTCGGCATCGGCGGCGTTCTCACCTTCAAAAAATCGGGATTAGACGCCGTACTGGCACAAATTGACTTACAACACCTGGTTTTGGAGACCGATTCGCCCTATCTGGCGCCGGCTCCGCACAGAGGAAAACGCAACGAAAGCGCTTATTTGAGATTGGTTGCCGACAAATTAGCAGAGGTCAAACAGGTTCCGCTAGAAGAAATAACAAGTATTACCACTGGCAACGCAAATAAGTTGTTTAGCCCGAAGGGAAAGGCTATTGAGCCGTCCAGACAAGCTATTTGAGGCATTCAAAACCCTCTGGGAAGGCGCGTAACTTCAAAATATTTTGAATTCTGGCATCTTTTTGCAATTTTTGTGGTCGGCACCGTTGTTAAAAAGTTCTTAATACTTATTTTTGTCGTCGCTGGTTGCATCGGCGGCCGGTAGCTCCCAAAGGAGAGATGCTCGAGTGGTTTATGAGGCACGCCTGGAAAGCGTGTATACCCCCAAAGGGTATCGCGGGTTCGAATCCCGCTCTCTCCGCAAGGAACTAGTTATTCGCTATTGTACACTAAAACAATCGTAAAACCTTACAGACATGCGGAAATTTTTGACTCTATTGCTTGTATTGATGCTAGCTGTATTTTCAAGCAATGTAGCTGTATATGCGCAGGATTCTACAGCCACAACAACCGAACAAGAAGCTGCACCGCAGGAAGAGCAGCAGGAAACTGCTGCGCCTGCCGATGTGGATGCGCCCGTTGAAGGCCCTTCCGGCTACCAGTTGGTGAAGAAGTACTTTATTGATGGCGACCCGATATGGATGAGCCCGGTATTGCTTTGTATGATCCTGGGGCTTGCTTTCTGTATCGAGCGTATCATCACGCTGAATATCGGTACTGTTAATACCGATAAGCTGCTGGCTCGCATTGATGATGAACTGAAGACGGGTAACGTCGAAGGCGCTCTCGAAGTATGCAAGTCGACGCAAGGCCCTACCGCCAGTGTATTGTACGAAGGCATACGCAACGCCAAAGACGGGCCCGAAGCTGTGGAAAAAGCCATTGTTTCTTATGGCAGCGTGCAGATGGGCTTGCTGGAAAAAGGCCTCGTTTGGATTTCGCTATTTATCGCGCTTGCACCTATGTTGGGCTTCTTGGGTACGGTTATCGGTATGATCCAGGCCTTCGACCGCATTGAGCAAGTGGGCGATATTTCTCCCACCATTGTGGCAGGCGGTATCAAGGTGGCCCTTTTGACCACGGTATTTGGTCTTATCGTTGCTATCATCCTGCAGTTGTTCTACAACTACATCGTGAGCAAGATCGATAGCATCGTCAACAAGATGGAAGACGCTTCTATCTCAGTAGTCGATATCCTGGCTCAAAACAATATTTTTAAAAAATAAGATAACGATCCACCATGTATAAATATCTGTCAAAAAACGGGCAGTTGATAGCCTTTGGCACCGGTGCGTTCTTGGTTGTCCTGTTTGCAATCTCCTGGCTGTCCGGTTATTCTGCATTGCAGGCTATGCCGGAGGAAGAACAGATGAATACCGGTATATTTGACATAGGTCTTATCGGCTCATTCTTCTTATTCCTGGTTGCGGTGATAGCATCTGCTGGTTTCGGCATTATGCAAATAGCTTCTAATTTCAAAACTTCTATCAGAGGTTTGTTGGGAGTACTTGCGTTGGTCGTTCTTTTTATTGTAGCTTACGCTACTTCAAAACCGGACTCTCACGCTATTGTGGCTGCCGCCGCCGACAAAATGAACGTCTCAGACTCTACGCAAAAAATGATCGGAGCCGGCTTGACAACTATGGTTGTCGTAGCTCTCACTACTTTAGTAGCGTTTGTCTACGGCGAAATCAGAAACTTCTTTAAATAACTGAGCGATGGCAAAAGCATCCAAGGCTCGCGACCTGATGAAGAACGAAATCAATGCCAGCTCTATGGCCGACATTGCATTTCTTCTACTGATCTTCTTCCTCGTAACCACTACGGTTGCCGAGGACAAGGGGATTACCGTGAAACTTCCACCCTGGTCGGAGGAAAAAGCAGAAGAGATTAAGCTCAAGTCGCGCAACGTTTATTCCGTATTGGTAAACGCCCAGAACCAATTGCTGGTGCGCAACCAACCTATGGATATCAACGACTTGCGCGAGAACGCCAAGGAGTTCATCATGAACCCCACCGGGCGGCCTGATCTGGCTGAAAAGCCTACCCGGGCTATCATCTCGCTGAAAAACGACCGGGGAACGAACTACAAAACTTACCTGGAAGTATACAACGAACTGAAGGGAGCGTACAACGAACTCTGGAATGAGATGTGCCAAAGAAAGTACGGTAAGGATTACAGCGATGAATTGCCTTTCGCAGTCCGCAAGTCTATCCAGGATGAAATTCCGCTGGTGCTTTCTGAAGCTGAACCTACCAGCTTCGGCAAGGAATAATAACCATCATACCGAAAACTCAACGCATTATGTCCAAGTTTTCTAAGAAAAGATCGGGTACGTCGCCTTCCATATCTACGGCATCATTGCCTGATATTATCTTCATCCTGCTGTTTTTCTTTATGGTGGTGACGGTTATGCGTACTGCCGAGCTTAAGGTAAGGGTATTTACGCCCTACGTGACTGAATTAACCAAGCTGGAGGAAAAATCGCTGGTGAATTACCTATACATAGGCCGCCCGATCCAGAAGTTTCAGGCGCTTTACGGAACCAAACCCCGCCTTCAATTGGGCGACAAATTTGCAGAGCTCAACGAGATTCCCTTGTTTCTCGAAAAGCACCGCGTGAAAGTACCCGAATCAAAACGCCCCCGTATTACGTCTTCTTTACGCGTAGACGGCGATGTGACGATGGGTATTGTGCAAGACGCTAAAACGCAACTCCGGAAATCCGGCCAGCTCAAGGTGAATTACTCCGCCAAAAAGAAGGTCGATTCCGAAAGGTTTTAATACTGCTACAAAGACCATAAATCGGGTGTCTGTTTGCAAGGCTTTAGGGCCGGCTTATCAGACACCCGATTTTTTTTATCGCAACCGGTCCATTGACTTCACCAATTGCTCGTCTTTGCGGATAAATTTGCGCGCTATCATGTGCATGGCCAACGCGATCAACGGCAGCGCAATACCTACGCCAAGTGTGGCTTCTGATTGATGGCCGTCCTGCGAATACATAGCCCCCGCCCAAATACCACCTCCTGCGTTGACCAAAGCGGCCAGCAAAGAAAGCAAAAGTTGCACCTGCCGCTTTTTGAATAAGAAGATCGCCGCCACGGCTAATGCCCCTCCCACTGCAAAAATGACCAAAAGGGCAATGTGGTCGTTTACGTCAAAAACCTGGTCGCCAAATATAGCCGATCCGGCAATGGCCTGCCCCGTGGTGGCAAACGGCAAGGCCAGAGTAGTAAACGATGCCGCTGCGCCCAGCAATAAAAATAAGGTTTGAATGCGTTGTATCATGGAAATTTATTTTTGAAAACCCAAAATTACTACTCTGGATACAAAAAGAGGCAAAATTTAAAGTCCGTATATTTGCCCCGAAAAGCAACCTGCCGAAAGGTTAATACAGGGTTAAGGCTTATTTTGTTAACCAACATACCTGCCGGCATCGCGTTTTAAGTACGCGAATAATGTAACTTTGTATGCTACAGCGCTTATTGTTTTCTTCTTTTTTTTCCGGTACGATTCTCATCTTACTGTGCTTGCCTATGTTTGCCGACGCACAAACCACAACGCCCCGCGATACTACCAAAAAGCAGCCGGTAAATGTAGATCACGCAGACCTTTTTCAATATATTCAGCAAAACAAAAAGATCATTCAGAAGCTCAACGGTAATGTAGCCCTGAGCCAGGATAGCGTGTATATGAGTTGTGATTCGGCTACCATAGAAGACAATACTCGCGTGGTGGCACAAGGGGAAGTGCTTATCCAGCACGGCGATTCGGTGAGTGTTTTTTCCGATTCGCTGCGCTACGACGGGAGTTTGCGAATTGCCGAATTATTCGGGGAGGTGATCCTTGTCAACGGGCAACAAAAATTGTTTACCGACCACCTGATTTACGACCTGAATACCCGCACAGCTACCTACAACACCAAAGCGGTATTGACTTTGGGCGAAACCCAACTAACCAGCAACAGGGGGTATTATTATGTCAATACCAAAGAAGTATATTTCAAAGACAGCGTAGTAGTAGTCGACCCCCGGTTTAGTCTGCGGTCAGACACCCTGAAATTTAATACCGAAAATAAAACCGTGTATTTTCTGGGGCCGACATTGGTGACCAGCGATAGCAGCCGTATTTATTGCGAAGGCGGTTTTTACGATACCGAAAATAACCTGGCTCTTTTTACCGATAATGCCCAATACGTGAAGGGGGAGCAAAAGGCCCGGGCCGATAGTATTCGCTACGAAGGCCGGCAAAGTATTTATACCCTCGAAGGCAATGCCCGCTTTGTGGAAGCTGACAGGCGAACCGCCCAGGCCGATATTATCCGCTACGACGCCAATAAAGATACCTACTTGCTAAAAGGCGCCGCCTTTTTCCAGGATTCCCTGCGCACGATATCGGCAGAAGAAATTAACTACGACGTAAAGAAAAAGCGGTATGCCACCAAAGGGCGTTCGCGTGTAAGCGACCCGCCTCAACTACTCGATGCCGATGAGCTGGACTACAGTAGCGACAACGGACTGGGCATCGCCAAAGGCAACGTAATATGGCAAGATACTTCTGCGCAACTAACCGTGGCGTGCGAACTGGCCGAATACAACCGCGAAACCGGCTACCTGAAAGCCTTAGGAGGTCGCAATAACCGCCCCTTGCTCATCACTCTGATTGATGGGGATTCGCTTTTCATGACTGCCGATACTCTTGTGTCGAGCAAAACCGATACACTGGCATCCGACAGTACACGCCTCTTACAAGCCTACCGGGATGTGCGCATTTTCAAAAGCAACCTGCAGGCGTTATGCGATTCGCTCGCTTATAGCACGGTAGATTCCATTTTCAGGTTGTTCCACAATCCTATCGTGTGGTCGGATACTACCCAATTTACTGCCGATACCATTCATATGCAGTTGGCCAACAAGCAATTGGATGCCATTTATCTACGTGACAACTCCTTTATCATCAATTCGCCCGACGAATTATTTTACAACCAAATAAAAGGCAAGGATATCACGGCCCGGTTTGACAGCAGCGAATTGCGCACGATGCTGGTGGTTGGAAATGCCGAATCGGTATACTACGCCCGGGATGAGCAGGGCGCCTATATAGGTGTAAACAAGACGGCATGCAGTGAGATGATCTTGTATTTTGGCAATAACCAGGTCAATCAAATCAAGTTTTATACCCAACCCCAGGGAAGTTTTAAACCCATGCGGGAGGCCGATCACGAAGCTTTAAAGATCAAAGGGTTTCGTTGGGTCACCACCGGGCGCCCGCTCAACCTCGACATGCTATTCGAGCCCAAAACTCCGCTTCAAGGGCAGCAGTAGCGATCAATTCGCAATAAACTGAATCCAGTCTAACCACCACATATCTTTCGCTTTCCGGGTTCGGTTAGAAAGGAGCTCATATTCCTGCTCTCCCTCAAAACAGATATACAGTTGATGAAATCCCGAAACGCCAGGTAGCGTCACCTGGCGCTCCTGCCAGCCTACAGTACCTTCATCCTGTAGCGCCAAAATTGCGATAGGTTTGGCATGGGGGTCATTGAGTCTGATCTGTATTTGGCCCGGCTTAGCATACTGAAAACGGAGTCGAAGTTGCTGCACGCCTTTTAAATCAATGCGATCGAACCGGATATAGGCTTCCGCTTTAGCGTTTACCTGGGCAAAAGCGCCGGGCTGGTCGCCTTTGGGGATATATGCCTTGGACAACTGATTGGCGTGTTCTGCTTCCTGCCTGGGCGGCCTGAGAATAGTAATCAGCCGGGTAGAGATTGGGTCGTAGGCCTGAAACCCTTTGTCGCGATACATAGCCGATACCACGTAGATGCCAGCTGTGTCGCTGTTGATGTGGTCTCGCAGCGGAAGTACGCCTTGCAGGGGCAGGCGGTTTTCGTGCCCAAGCGACAGAATGTACTGCACCATCTTCCGGGTAGTAGACAAGTCGAGTTGAGGGTGGGCCGACATCATGGCTTTGCCCCAGGCTCCGTTGCCTCCTGCGATAACTTTGGCAGCCAGTTGCGAAACGACAGCTTCGGCAGTACCGTATTTTTGGGCTATGGCCTTAAAGGAAGGCCCGATATTAGATAATTCTTCGTGATGACAACTGTAGCAATCACTGCTTTTAATAAGCCTCGCGCCCTCTAGTTGCTGAATAGGTCCTTCGGGTAACTGAGCTGCACCCGTCAGAAGCTCCCGCACCAGGTTGGCATCGCTGATATAGGTATAATTAACCAGCACGCGATCGGCTGAAACGCCATCGGGACTATGGGAGTCTTCTTCATCGCTCACGCGAAAATGATAAGGCCAATTGGCGGAAGCAAAATAAAAACTACTGTTGAGGGGTGATTGCAGGGCGATCACGGGCGCAGCATTGCCTACCTGGATTGTTGTTTCGGCTGTAGTTACTTCCCCTGCGTTGTCTATTACCCGCAACAATACGCGATACTTTCCGGGGGTTGTAAACGTATAGGAAACCAGGCTATCTATTGATTCCGGCTGATCGAAACGGGTAAAAAACCATTCGTAGCAAAGACTGTCTTTGCGGTCGTAATCAAAAGAAGTCGCCGCAGAAAAATGGGCGGTATGGGGTGCTGCGCCTGCCGGATTCGTCACTGCCAGACGTGCTTCGGGCGGTCTGTTGCCGCTGGCAAATTCAATTTTCACAAGCCGGGCATCGGGGTTATCCATAAAATACATATTCCCGTATTCCAGCACATACAAAGCGCCATTGGGCCCGAATTTCATATCGATAGGTTTGCTCAACTCCATATCGGGCATAAAAGGTTCTATTTGAACAGGCTGCTGGAGCGAGTCGAAAGTTACCACCTTGATCCAACTGCGCGCCCATTCGTAAATAAACCACTTACCGACGTAATAGGGTGGAAATTTCACCGTGGCGGTAGGCATAATTTTGTCGGTATAATAAAACGGGCCGGCCAGTGCGCTGCGGGAACCTTCGCCTAATAGGGGAAATTGCGCTCCACGCGAATAGGGGTACCAAAACATAGCGGGCTGGGCGGGGGGCAAATTTTTATCGCCGTCATTATTGGGAGAATAGTTTAAGGGGTGAGCGGGGTCCTGCGGCAAACCCACACTATCTGTGGCAAAATTTCGATAGGGGTAACCTTTGTTATTACCCACAAAATAAGGCCAGCCAAAAAAGCCGGCTTGGCGGGCCTGGTTGAATTCGTCATAACTTTGGGGGCCGTAGCGGCCGTCTTCCCCTCCGTCGGGGCCCACATCGCCCCAATAAAGCGTATTGTGCTTGCTGTCGATACTAATTCGGAAGGGGTTTCGGCAGCCCATGGCGTATATCTCGGGTCGGCCTTTTGAGCCATCGGGGGGAAACAAGTTACCTGTGGGTATTGCATATGTGCCGTTGGGCAGTGGTTTGATGCGAATAATCTTGCCCCGCAGGTCGTGGGTATTACCCGATGATTTTTGCGCATCGTAGGGCGATCGTCCAGGGCGTTCATCTGTGGGGGTAAATCCATCTGATTCCTTTGAGCTGGTATTATCGCCGGTAGAGAGATAAAGCAGGCTATCGGGGCCGAACTCGAGGCTTCCTCCTGAATGGCAACAGGTTTCGCGTTGTACTTTGACTCGTAGCACGACAATTTCGGAGTCGCGCTCCAACTGGTGGTTTTTAAACACAAACCTTGATAAAAGCTGGTAGGGGGTATCACAAGGAGGGGAATAGTATAGATAAATATAGTGGTTGCTTTTGCCGTAGCCGGGGTCGAGGGCGAGGCCATGCAGGCCGTCTTCGTAGTTGCCTTCGGTGCACACATCAAATTCGGCCACAACCTTTGTTTTTTCTCTTGAGGGGTCATAGAGTTTCATTTTACCCCTGCGTTCGAGAAAAAGTACTTCGCCGAAAGGAAGGATTTCCATTTCCATGGGTTCAAAGAGGTCGTCATCGAGAACTTTTCGGGTAAACTGGCTGAATTCGGGCGCCGGCGGGGTAGTCAATTGTCGGTAATTACAACTATTTCTACCTATGGCAAATCGGAGTGCATCGTACAAGCGGGAAACTAACGAGGTGTCAGGGAGTTGTTGGTCGTAACAATAATTAAACCGGGCAACGCGCCCGCCGGCAAACGCCAGTTTATCGAAGACAGGGTTTGCGAGTGTGTCAGCAACAGGAAAAGAATCGCGCAAGAGCAATTGGTACCAGTGCCAGAGATAGGGAGTTACCTGCGGGTTATCAATCGCTACTACCCCATTGCCCGCTTCTATATATCGCTCCAGGGCGGTGCGCTGCCACAGGCGCAGGCTATCCTCCTGCGGGTGCAGCATCACCACGGAACTGTAGTAAGGGAGATGTTCCTCGGAGATTTGCATGGAATCAGAAAAAGGACATAATATGATGAAACTATCGCCGGCCAGTTTTTCCAATGCTGCCAACAGTGTACTATCGAAAGCGGTGAGGGTTGACGTCGTATCCCGCACTAATAATACGTATCGGTCGGTGCGCGTCAGGGAGGGTTCGTCGCGGTTGCTGCATGCCGCAAGGGCGAACATTATCAAAGCCAAAGACAGATAAGCGTTTTTATAAGACATGACATGTATGTATGGTTTACTGACGCAAAAAATAGGGCGATTTTTTCATAAATTATAATAAACGCTAAAGGGGCGCAAACCATTTTGTCGCATCAGAGAACCATTAATATCATGAAAGTGTATTGCTTATTGGGTTCCCATAACTTTGCATCCTGCCAATTTGACGCAGTATCGTACTCCGCACAAGCGTCCCGGAGGGACGGTATCTTTGTAGAAAAACAGGGAGAAACCCGATATGCGTTCCGGAGGAACGATATCTAAATACCCAGGATAGCGTTCCTCTACCGGCGAGTTTTGGATGCGCATACTATTCTTGATTCTTGCACCTATTAGTTTTATTCATGCCCGCCAGGGCATCTGCACACGTCGTGTATGTTTTGGCCCAGTACCCGGGCTGAAGCCCGGGTTTGAAGGAAAAAGGCTGGGTTTGTCGCACTTTGTCCAGCATGACACTGTGGATGATTTTCGAGCATTCAAAAAAGGGCGAAAAATGGCTATGCAATGGCGACGCTCACCGGTACAGGAACGGCTACGGTGGGCTTGTTGAGTTTTTGGTTTGCGCCCCGCTAAAGTGCCGCAAATTGACTCAAAATGCGCCATAATGGTAGATTTTCGAAAAGTATTAGATTTTACAAGCATTTTGAAAATCCCCAATTTTCCACTAATTTTGAATTAGAAGTATTTAGCGTATTTAAAATCAAAGAAGCTATGGGTCTGGAAGAAATATTGCTGCACGACGCGCTTCAACAGGGCATCGAACAGGGCATCGAACAGGGCATTGAACAGGGCATTGAACAAGGCATTGAACAGGGCATCACGCTTGAAAAACAGAAAGTCATTAAAAACGGCTGGGCTGAAGGGCTTTCTGTTGAGTTATTGGCCCGACTGACTGCACTAAACGAAGAAGAAGTAAAAGCCTATATCCACAAACTTAGCGCTGACAAGTAAATCTATTGGGCCATTGCTTCGCCCGCAATCCATCCGCCGGTCCAGGCCGCCTGAAAATTAAACCCGCCGGTGATGGCATCGATATCCAGGACTTCACCTGCGAAATGTAAACCCGGCAACAGTTTGCTTTCAAAGCTTTTAAAGTCCACTTCTGATAAATGAATGCCGCCGGCGGTAACGAATTCTTCTTTAAAAGCGCTTTTACCTTTTACTAAAAAGGTACAACTGGTTAGCTGGAGCATTAACTCATGTATTTGTAACTTGCTAACGTCTGCCCAGCGCAATTCAGCAGGTATACCCGCAGCAATCACAAGCTGCCGCCATAATCTCGCGGGCAAATCTACCGGCGGATGCGCCTGCACCAGTTTTCTCGCCCATTCTCGTTTGGCGGTGTCGAGTAGGTCTTTTACTTGATCTGTATTTTTATTCAGCCAATTTACCTCCAGCGTAAACCGATAGTTCGATTCTGCCAAAAGACGAGCCCCCCATGCAGAAAGTCTCAAGATACCAGGGCCGCTCAATCCCCAATGCGTGATGAGCAATGGGCCCTCCGCTTTTAATTTCAAGGCGGGAATGCATACCTGGGCTAAAGGCGTAGAAATACCCTCCAGGCCGGCAATACGGGGGTCTTTGATATGAAAGGTAAACAGGGAAGGAACCGGCGGTACGATTTGATGGCCCAAAGCCCGCAATTGATCCCATATTTTTGGATTGCTGCCTGTCGCAATCAATAATTTGTGGGGCTGCCATACTTTATTTTCACACTGCACCAGCCAGGGGGCGCCTGGAGAATCAGGCTGCACTATCTTTTCTACCCGCTGCTGGGTGAGTACGCGCACACCGGCTGCCTGTGCCGCATGGGTCAACGCATCTATTATCGTTTGGGAATTGTCGGATACCGGAAAAACTCGTCCATCGGCTTCGACCTTAGTATCCACACCCCGCTGCTCAAACCAGGCCATCGTATCCCCGCAGGCAAACCGGTGAAAAGGCCCGAGTAGTTCTTTGCTGCCACGCGGATAGAACTTTACTAATTCCTTCGGTTCAAAACAAGCGTGGGTAACATTGCAGCGGCCTCCTCCCGATATTTTTACTTTGCCTAATACATCTTTCCCTCTTTCTAATATAATTACCTGCGCTACCCGATCCAGTTCAGCACAACGTACAGCCGCAAAAAAACCGGCGGCGCCGCCGCCAATGACTATTATTTGCTTCATATGTGCAAAGGTACACATATAGTAGGTTTATGGGTTTATGCGTTTATACACGCATAAACCTATAAACCCTCAAAAACGATATAATTCCTTATCTTTATCCTGATTTATTCAATAAACCACACGACTATGCTGGCGAAAATCCTCCAGGCCATCAAATCTTTTTTTGCTGCACTTTTTGGCGGCAGCACAAAAAGTGAGCCCACTCCGGCACGGCCCCCCAAAACCAAACCGGCTCCTATTGATATTGCGCCCCAAGACGGCTCCGAGATTACCCCCGATACCATCATCGTGGTGGCTAACGAAATGGATTTCCCAAAAGCCCAACCAGGTGACAATACCCCCGACAAAGATTTTGACGACGATATCTTTGTGGAAGAGCCTACCGAGACGCCCAAAGCTGAAGAACCCGCTCCACCCCCTACCCCGACACCCCACCAACGCTACCTGTGGTGCCTCGACAACGGCCACGGCAAAAAAACCAAGGGCAAACGGTCGCCCGTTTTTGATGATGGTACGACGCAATTCTTCGAATACGAGTTCAACCGCGATATCGTGGGACGCATAGCTAAACAACTCGAAGCGAAAGGAGTCGCCCATTTTATCGTAGTGCCCGAAGAAGATATCGACGATTTTCTTGAAGGCCGCGTAAACCGCGCCAACAGCAAAAAATCGACGCTGCCCAAGCTATTCGTTTCGGTGCACTCTAATGCTGCGCCTGCCGCCAACGCCAACGCCTGGGCCCCCGATAATGTAAGCGGCATCGAAACCTGGTTTTACCACGGCAGCAAACGCGGTCAAAAGATGGCCGGCATTTTCCAGAAATTCCTTCTCGAAAAAACCGGCCTGAAAAACCGCCATATTAAATCCAAACCAGACGGACAGTTTTATGTGCTGCGCAAATCTGCTATGACTTCCGTGCTCACCGAAAATGGATTTTATAATAACAAAAAAGAAGCCCTGGCCCTCATGGATGACAAGATGCGCCAAAAAATTGCCGACGCGCATGTGGCCGCAATTGCCGAAATTGAAGAAAACGGATTATAATTATTTATTCAACCCCCAGTTATGAAATCATCATTGACGCTCACTTTGGCGATTTTATTCGCACTGCCCTTTGCTTTTTCACAATCAGCATCTGACAACTGGGTATTCCATAACTCCCCTAACGACGGCTGGTTTGGCGCTATTGCAGAAAGCCCGGATGGACGTATTTTTGCGGGGGGAGGTTTGCCCAATTCTTTCTTCCGGGTATACGACGGCAATACCTGGACTAACTATACCCAGGCCGGCACAGGGGTTAACTTCTACTTTTTCGGCCGGGACCTGGCCGTTGACAACAATAACGTGCTCTGGATTTCTCCCGGCAACCAAGGCGGTATAACCAGTTGGGACGGCACAACGTTGACCAACTACAGCACCGCTAATTCCGGCATCAATTCAAATTCTGTATTTGGCCTTGCCGTTGATCATGATAACACGGTGTGGTTGACAAGCATGCAATCCTTTGACGGCACCGACTGGACGTCCTTTAGTACTAATTTCTGTAATTTCGGTGGCAGAAGGTCCGTTTTCGTTGCTGACGACAACGACATTTGGATAAGTGGTGTTTACAGTGTAGGTATCGAAACCGGTATTATTACCCAGCCATGCGTTTATCGCATTTCCAATGGAACATCTTCCAGTTTTCATGTCAACAACGGCGACAACCTGCCTGAACTGTCAGGCGGCCAACACCTGATTGCCGAATTAGCCGATGGCACGGTTTTGATCGCTGGAAAAACAACAACGGGCTTGGTTATCAATAAATTTGACGGCTCTGGTTGGGTTCATTATGCTACATATAACGGTAGCGATGTAGGCGATGCATTCTGGGGAATTTGTGTAGATCACAGTGATAATATTTTTATTGCCGGCAGGAAAAACGCGACGACGTCTCAAATTGTCAAGTTGTGCAACGGTGAATGGACGGTTTACGACCTGCCTGAAGCCGATGGTTTCCCCAATGCTATTTTCGATATTTTTGTAGATAGCCAAAGCAGGTTGTGGATTGCAGGCGATAAAGCGCTGTGTTCTTTGGAATATATTGCTTCAAACTGCCTGACAACCGATATACAAGACAATATTCAGTCGCCGGTATGCGAAAAAATGTGGTACGACCAGGGATACCTGCATTTGGAAGATTGTCCTTCCCTTATTTCCGGGGCGCAAATTAAGGTTTACGATACTTCCGGTCGGTTGGTAGTTCAACAGTCGGTATCGGAATCCTCTGTTTATTTGGGTCGTTTGAATAAGGGAATTTATTTTGTACAATTATATGCAGCTGATTTACCCGTACAATTTTCCAAATTGTATGTAAATTAAAAATCAAATCGCTGCCTGCCCACGTTTACCCGGAGGCCCAGGCTTACCCAGCTTGTATTGCTGTCGCGCTGGTCGTCGTCGCTATCCTTGCGGCGCATAAAGTAGGATAAATCGGCAAAGACGTTATGGGCCAATTGGTAGCTCAAGTCGATTTGTGCCAACCAAATCCGGGCGCCGACGCCCTGCGCAACGGTATTGCCATAATCGCTCGGCCGGGTTGTATTGGGCATCAGGAGGTTCCCGCCATAATTGATGTCTTTATCGTCTTCGCCAATTTGCATATTGATCAGGCGCGATTCGATCAACAACCGGGGCAATGGTTGGTACCTGATGCTAAGCAGCCACTCCTGGAAGTTGGCCCCCAATGGATGCGCTAAAGGCTGGTGGTAGTGATTGTAAACCGCAGCACTGTCGCTGTAAGAATAAGTATAAGGCCTCACGAGGTTGAACTCGGCGCGTAGATCGAGATGGTCAATTCCCAATACATTTACGTACTGCAGCCCGCCCTGAATGCCAAATTTGTTGGCCCACCAGCCCTGGCGTTCTATAAACAATTCTCTGAAGACAAACTCGTCGAGCATAAACTGGCCATATAACCTTACGTGCCGAAAAATATCCCAATGCCCGTCGAAACCTATGAGCACATTGTCGGGGCTGTTCAGGCCCTGTTCGGCGGTGCGATACAGGATGACGGGGTTGAGGTAGTTGAGCTCAAAGCCGTTATTGCGGCTGTACACCACGGCCTCAAATACACCAAAATTCAAATTGGGCCGCACATTATAGCTCAGATGGTGAGCAGCCATGTATTTTTTGGGGATGACCTGGCCCTCGGGCGTATTTTTATCAGAATTCACCGCCAGCTCGGCAAAGATGTTTTGGTAGTGAAAACGCCACACCTTCCAGTTGAGCTTCAGGTAGAGGTAATTGTTGGCAAAGTCCGATAGCAACAATGAGCGGTAGCCGTTGCCGATAAAATGACGGCCATATCCAAATTGGGCGCCGACATGGCGGGTGAGGTTGAATCCGATATAACCCTGTGCATTCAAAAAATCGTAGCCCTGGCTGATATCAAACAATTCACTTTGGTAGCTCTTAAAATACCCTGCTCCGGGGACAGCCCTGTCGCGCTCAATTCTTTCGTTGACATAACCGGGGAATCGCGCCTGCGTTTCTACGATATTGGCATAGAAATAAATGCGGTCATCTACGCCTCCCCTGGCTTCCAGCCCGCGAAGATTGGTAAAAATAAGCTGACTATCGGCGCTAGGCCGGGCAGCCGAGAGGTTCAACATGGGGTTGAGCCGAAAATGGAAATACTTGTCGTTCACCTCCAACAGGTTGGCGGGAGTAGCATAAAAATGTTTCAACAAAGGCCTCCTGCTGCGAAGATACCTGGGGTCGGCACGGCTGGCTTCTATTTGTGTAAACTGGCGCTCGGGGCCCGATTTTTCCTTTCGCCCGCCGATTGTAGTAGCGAAGGCAGCAGCGCCGAGCCACTCGTTATTTTCATTAAAAATATACACCAGGTCGCGCCGGTCTTTTTCGCTCAGGTTGAGCGAAGCGGTAGTGTCCAGCATAAGGGCGTAACGCGCCACGTCGCGCCTGTTGTAGTACTTTAGTGCGGAGTGGTAGGGCGCCGGCAGGCCGGTGCGAATTTCCAGGCGTTCCAGAACGGGGTACACCTCACTACCCAACGGTACGGAGCTGCCCTGGGCGTTTATCTGAATGTGGCTCGCACACCAGATCGACAAGAACAGGGGGATTAATTTTTTCATCATTTGCAAGGGATGCCTTTCATGGTACAATAATGCGCAAAGCTTTTTCTATCACCGTGATTTCTACCGGTGTTTGGCCAAGCAATTCTCCGTCGGCTTCGACGTAGACAGGGGTTTCCCATGCTGCCTCTACCACCACTTCTCTGGATTGCACCGTATCAATCTTGGGGTGGGCGCCGATCGTGCCGTTGTAAAAGCGGTAGGTATTGAATAAAACGCCAAGTTTGGAGAGCGGGCCGGCAACCGTAACAGCCAGCAGTCCGTCATCGGCTACGGCATGGGGTACCAGGCTCAGTCCTCCGCCCGAATACTTGCAAATACCCGCGTTAATGGTATAAAACCGGTTTTCCCAAGTCATACCGTTGGCCGTAACCCTGGCTTTTACCAGTTTGTACAACATAAGGCAGCGCAATACCAACACCAAATAAAAAAAACGGTTCCAAATCCAGCGTTTATTGCGTTGGGCAAATTGCGTCACGAAAGCGTCGTAGGCTAGTCCCACCACATTCACACCATAGCGCACCTGCGTGTTGCCCTGTTCATCGAAGTACGACACCCTGGCCACGTCTTGCAACGTCGTTTGCCCTTTTGAAATCATAGACAGCCAGTCTTCGAACTTTTTTGAGATACCGTGGTGGCGCGCCCAGTCATTGCCTGTGCCAACGGGCAACAGGGCATAATACACATCCGTAGCCGGTACGCTGGTTTGCATCAGAATGCCGTTGGTCACTTCGTGATTGGTGCCGTCGCCGCCCACTGCCACTATTCGCCTGTAGCCTGATGCGATGGCCTCGGCTGCAAGTTGGGTGGCGTGGCCTGCATATTGCGTAAAAGCCACATCCATGCCCCCCGGCAAGGCAACAAGCAGCTTCGCTTCGAGTGAAGGCCATTGTTTTCCCACCGCCCCATTGCATGCAGCGGGGTTTACGATCACATACCAGGCTTGTTGCTCCTTGGGTTTCATGTACAAAATTTATCGAAAGTAAGGCATTTTACATAAATTTTCACCCTCTGCCGGCTACAAGCCTTTATCTTGTGTGTGCCAAACGCATAACTTTATGAACCAAATACTTCAGCTAGACCAGGTTGTTAAACACTACGACAGGCAGGTGGCGGTAGATCACGTGAGCTTCGACATGCCTGAAGGATGTATTTTTGGCTTATTGGGCCCCAACGGCGCCGGAAAAACTTCTTTAATACGCATTATCACTACGATCACCAAGGCCGATTCCGGCCGGGTTTTTTTCAACGGCCAGGCGCTACATAGCGACCACCCCTCCGAAATTGGCTATATGCCGGAAGAACGCGGATTGTATAAAAAAATGAAAGTAGGCGAACACCTGCTTTACCTTGCACAGCTCAAAGGGCTCGGTTATGAGGAGGCCAAAACAGAAATAACGCGTTGGCTCCAAAAATTCAGTATTGAGGAATGGTGGAATAAAAAAGTAGAAGAACTGTCGAAAGGCATGCAGCAAAAAGTACAATTTATTGCCACCGTACTTCACCGCCCCCGCCTATTGATTCTCGACGAGCCTTTTTCGGGCCTCGACCCGATTAATACTAATCTGATCAAATCGCAGATAAAAGAACTGAGCGCCCAGGGCGCCAGTATTATCTTCTCTACGCACCGCATGGAACAAGTAGAAGAAATCTGTGAGTATATCGTGCTCATTGACAAAGGCAAAAACGTATTGGAGGGGCGGGTGAAAGACATTCGCAATCGCTTTAAGAAAAACCTCTTCCACATAGGTTTTGAAGGGACTTTGCCCGCCGATATTCACCAAAAAGCAGAAATCGTAGAGCAGGGCAATGACGATATCGTGGTACAACTACCCAAAGAAGGGCAATCAAATGCCTTGTTGCAATACCTGTTGCAATCGCAGGTGCACCTCACTTCTTTCCAGGAGATCCTGCCCTCGCTCAATGATATATTTATTGAGCAGGTTGGAAATTAGGTAGTGAACAGTTCACTACACAGCTACTCCGTAGTCGCGCAAAGCGGCATTGAGCGATACCTTTTTGTCGGTACTTTCCTTGCGTTCGCCAATGATCAGGGCGCAGGGTACTTGGTATTCACCTGCGGGGAATTTCTTGGTATACGACCCGGGGATGACCACCGAGCGGGCCGGCACGCGGCCTTTGTAGGTGATAGGTTTTGCGCCGGTGACATCAATGATATGGGTTGACTGCGTAAGCACGACGTTGGCGCCGAGCACAGCTTCGCGCTCTACTCTAACGCCTTCCACCACGATGCAGCGCGAGCCGATAAAGCATTCGTCTTCGATAATAGTGGGAGCGGCCTGCGGGGGTTCGAGTACGCCGCCGATGCCTACGCCACCGCTGAGGTGTACGTTGCGGCCTATTTGCGCACAACTGCCCACGGTAGCCCAGGTATCAACCATAGAACCCGCCCCTACCCATGCGCCTATATTGACATAGCTGGGCATCAGAATCACTCCGCGCTCGAGGAAAGCGCCATAACGGGCAATTGCATGGGGCACTACCCGCACGCCCTGCGAGGCATAATTGCGCTTCAATGGTATTTTATCGTGAAATTCAAAAGGGCCTACTTCGATAGTCTGCATTTGCTGTAGTGGAAAAAACAGCACAACGGCTTTTTTTATCCATTCGTTCACCTGCCACTCTTCGTTGTCGAGCGGGTCGGCTACTCTTACTTCGCCTTGGTCGAGTAATTCCAGCACATGAAACACGGCCTCCTGGGTGGGTTTTTCTTTCAGCAATTCGCGGTTTTCCCAGGCAGCTTCAACCAGGGAGCGTAGTTGATTGATCATGCGTTATATAGTTTGTTTTTTTAATTATAAATAAACTTTACCAGCCTGAGGCGGTTGCGCCGCTCGCTGGGTACTACCAGTTCATTGGCGCTTATCTGGATGGCATCGCGGAACCGCAGCCGCAGTTCGAGGTTTTGGGTGCTGAGGATACTGTTGCGGTCATACTCCCCTATGCCATTGACGATATACTCGCTAACCGTATTTTCGTAGCGAATTTCGTCATTAAACAAGAAGCGCAAATTTCCGGTAGTTTTAAAAAGAAAATAAGAAGAATACACCCCATCGTCGTCTTGCGAATATTGTTTTTTGGGCAACACATTTTTCCAGTGGGTAGCGCCGTCGGGATGCAGTGAAATGACAAACAAATCGTCGTAATAATAATCTACCACCGATCGGCTGCTGGGGTCGTAATACGTGCGGTTGTATGCTGCCGCATTCCTGAACAGTTGCTTGGTGCGTTCGCCGATCAACAGGGCGCCGCCATCCTTTCGCAGCACTATTTCGCGCACGGTTATTTCATCGAGGCCTTTGTTGCTCACATTGGCTTTGCCCAAAAGACCGGATAAAAAAGCCTCATCAAACGGATCGAAGCGCAACAGGTGTTTTTTATTATCGGTAAGATCCACGCCCATATAGAAATAGCCGTTTGCGCGTTCGGGGTCTTTTTCTCCATAAAGGCCTGCGCCTACCAGGCGCTTATTGAGGTTATCGCAGGCAAAGGCCACGTCGTAGGTGAGTTTCCCTTCGAGGGGTACGTTAAAAGACCGCACATCGCCCTCGCCTGTATACGTATATATTTCGTAATAATGGGTTTTCTTTCGGGCTCTAAAATTATCGCGTTCGACAATCATAAATAAGTGCCCTTCATTATTGACCAGGAAATGGGCGAGATCCTGACCATATATAAAATCGTCGGGCATAAAATTCTTTTCCCATAGCAGCTTCATGCCGTTCACATCATAGGCAGCCGCTTTGATAATCGTTTGCCGTTCCACAAAATAAAAGAGCACCTTGCTTTTATCTTCCGAGCGAACGATTTGCATATTGGGGGTATAAAACAAATAACCCCAATTGACTATCGTTACAGAATCGATGAGGTTGGCGCCCGGGTCGTAGCGGTGTGCTTTGAGTACTGTATTACCTCTATTTCGGAACTGATAAAAAAGCGTAAAATCGGATTTTGAATGGGTGAACCCCAGTACGACGGGGGTGCGTTTGTCGAGTTCCAGCAGTTTACTCCAGCCGAGTTTCATTTGGCGATCGAAGCCCTGGATTTCGAATTCGAGGTTGCGGTTGCGAAACAACAGCAATTGCCCTTTCATCTCGCCGATCAATTCGTAACCTATTTCATTGCGCAGCGTAATATCTTCCGACATGGCGATGGTTTGCGCCTGGGCGCTATAGAGCAAAAAACAAACAAGCAAGGTGAGTAATGGTTTCATAGCCTTAAGTTGTATGTTATTATGTAACTGTTTAGTAGGGTTTAGTGCATGCGCAGTTTAGCGATAGGGTTTAGTTTATTCAACATACAGCTAACCCCTAATGCTAACCCAATCGCTAAACCTTACTAAACAGTTACGTTATTATTAACAAATATGCGCGATGCTTGATTATTCCGGCACAAATAAGCCATAAAAAATTGTCGTTTTTCTGTCTCCGGAACCCTATTTTTGCGCCTTAATTCAGCGGTTTATCCCAAAGTGCACATGAGCAAGCGCAACAAATTGCAAAAATTTGCCGAAGTATTGTCATTTCCCAATGTGTTGGAAAATTTCGATGCGGCCCATCCGCAATTGACTGCCGCGCACGGCGTCACGGTTGATTTGCGCGGACGCTGGTCGGTTGCTTTTTTTGGCAATACCAACCCCCTTACACTCGAACTGGCTTGCGGACGCGGCGAATACACGCTCGGGCTTGCCCAACAAGACCCTCAACGCAACTATATCGGCATAGACGTCAAGGGCGCTCGTATTTGGAAGGGCGCCTCGCAAGCGCTCCAACAGGGTATACCCCATGCCGCCTTCTTGCGCACGCGAATAGAACAAATAGAACACTTTTTTGCGGAAGGGGAGGTAAGCGAAATATGGATCACATTTCCCGATCCTTTTCTTCGCGAAAGCAAATCGAACCGCCGCCTTACCTCTGCTGCTTTTCTCGATCGCTACCGCAAATTTTTGCAGCCCGGCGCTCTCCTCCACCTCAAAACAGATGAAATACAATTGTACGATTTCACCCTCGACACGCTGGCCGGCTACCCCGGCGCTGTAATCAGGTATCACAGCGCCGACATATACGCCGGAGAATTACCCGTAAAAGCGCTGGAACTAAAAACTTATTACGAAAAGAAACACCTGGAGGAAGGAAAAACCATCAAGTACATTCAGTTTACTATATAACCCTATCCAAGTAAATTTCGTTTAAACTGCATAAACTCGTTTAGCGAATTCGTCAATTGCTCATTCATGATATGCGCTTCCTGCGGCGAAAATTCATCGCCCCAAACGATGGCATCCATTAATTGGTCGAGCAGGTTGTCTATCGGATGAAATTGCATCATAGCCGAAAAATCATCGAGCAGAACCTCTCCATCCTGCTCGCTAAATTCCCGCAACGTACCTACTATTTCCATCTTGAATTGCACGATTTTCCCCAAAAGGCGTAGCGACTGCATAGAAAGCCGCTTTTTTGACCATATCTTTTGCAGCTTTTTGACCAATCCATCAACTGCCTTGTTAAAATTCGTCTGCTGTTTTGGGTTGTAAAATCCATAGCGCTCGTCGGGAAACAGGATAGACATGATCTCTGAAAGATTGCTCTCTTGGTCGTGATGCGCATCTATCACCATTTTGGCGGCAATAAAAGCCTCGCTGTAGCTGTTACCCATTTCATCCAAAATACCGTCTATCGTCTTTGCCTTTCCCATCTTGTCGGGATCAAAGCTAAGCTGCTGTTCGATGGCTAGTTCGAGCAAATTTTCGAAAAAATCGCTCGACTGCAGATAAGAAAAACTGCCTTCAAACATAAGTTGCCAGTCCTCTTCCCCCGTTAGAAAAGGTCCTATTGGCGAGCCTGGATTTTGGACAACGGAGGGGCTATTGATACTTGCATAAGCCCAAAATGTAATCAGGTCGACGGGGACGGGCTGGTGCTCGGTTTCTATGATATCCAGCAGTGCTGATTTGAGCAGCTCGTCGTGTCTGTTGATCACCAGCTTTTGCTCGGCAATTTGCTTGGAACTGATCTTCGTTAAACGAAAGCGACGTTGTGTGTAATCAATAGGGATTACCATCCACATATCTTTGTCGGAAACAGGATGATCGTTCAACCACACCGAAAGGTCAAGCGCGCTTAAAACCAGCGCTTTATTTTTTATATCAATCTCAAAATAATTATTGCTGTAGGGAGCTATCAGCATAGTAAATTGCTGTGCTTGCTCGATGGGTATGCGCACCTTGACGTGGGGGATGATAGCGCCTGTTTCGTCTTCAAATTGTAGGGTTTGGGCGTCTATTTCCGGATTGATAAAGGGCATAAGCCGGTGCCCAAAAATGAGGCAGCGGTTTTCCAGGTCGAGTTTATTGGGCAAGATGCGAAACTGGGTTTGACTGAAAAGTTTTTCGCGGAATACCAGCCGGCTATGTGCCCGGTCGACGGCGGTATCCGTAATACCTTCGTCCCAGATATAATTGTCAATATCGTCTATCAGTTTGGCTGCCGACTTTCTATTCGGATGCAGTTGTCGGATAGTTCTGACAATATCGTCGAAATGGGTCTCTTCCCTGGAGTTGAGCACCTGCAGGATGGCCTTTTTTATGGACATAATTGGCTGTCTAGAATCCTAAAGTTAATAAATCAAATGCTGCTCGAGCAGAAAATCGGCTAAAAAAAAGCGTTTTGCCATAGTATGGAAAGCGTGGAGGTCGCCGGACACAAAGAAATGGTGATCATCGGTGCGCTGGTCGCTCAACAACGAGAGGTGTTGCAGGCGGCGGTAGAGTTGCCTGGCAACGGCCGGAGCGGGATCGATAATCGCAGCGGAAGGTGGAATAATTCGTTCGATAAGGGGTCTTACCAGCGGATAGTGCGTACAGCCCAGTACAAAAGTATCTGCGCCTTGGTCGAGCATAGGTCTCAGTATCTGTTGCAAGAAATTTTCGGTGATCGCATCATCAACGAGGCCTGCTTCGATGAGTTCTACCAAACCAATGCAGGGGTTTTCGAGCACGGTTATGCCGTGGCCAAACCGGTCCACAAGGTTGGCATAACGTTCGCTGGAGAAAGTGCCACGGGTGGCCAAAACGCCTACCACCCCCGTTTGCGTAGCCGAAGAGGCGGGTTTCACGGCGGGTTCCATACCGATGATAGGCACGGAGGGCCAGGTATGCCGCAAAGAAGCAAGAGCAGCGGCAGAGGCGGTATTACAGGCTACTACAATAGCCTTGCAACCCTGGTTGAGTAAAAAAGAAACAATATCGTTCGAATACTGAATTACCGTTTCGGCAGATTTGCCGCCATAGGGGACGTGGGCGGTATCGCCAAAATAAAACAGTGTTTCATGCGGCAATATACTGACAATGGCATTGGCGACCGTTAGGCCGCCAATGCCAGAGTCAAAAATTCCGATAGGAGCACGAGGCGCCAAAGCTGTATTTATGGATTGATACCCAATTTGGTTTTCACCATCGGACCTACATCCTGTGTTTGTTCATAATAGAGCAATACACCCTGGTCGAAAACAAATTGGAAGCCGTTTTCCTTAGCTACGTCGCTAATGGCTTTATTCACTTTGTCGTAAATAGGCTGGAGCAACTCGGTGCGCTTGTCCTGCAGTTGTTTGACCATATCCTGCTCAAACTTGCCGATTTCCTCCTCGCGCGCTTTGAGTTTGGCGGCTTCTTCTTCCTGCTGCTTGGGTGACAATTCACCGCGCTCTACCTTGGCCTGGATTTCGGTATAATCTTTCTGCAGTTGTTCTACCATACCCTGGCCCTTCTTCTGCAATTGCTTTTGAAGCGCTTCGAGATTGGCATCAGCCTGTTTTACTTCGGGCATTGCCGATAGTATTTCGGCTGAATTGATATAACCGAATTTTTGGGCGTCGAGATTCATGGTGAGGCCCAGGACCAAGACCAGCGCACTGCCGAACTTGAGGAATGACATCATCTTCAATGTGTTTAGTTTTGTGGTTTTGACGTAAAAACGCCGGCGAAGTTACAGCTTTTCGAACTCCCGGTCGCTATTTCTTTTTCAATCTTTCCAAAACCTCCGAGGTTTTGTCGTATTGCGCGCTGCTGAAAATGATACCTGCCGATCCGCCTTTGTCAAAAATAAAGTCGAACCCGCGCTCAGCGGCATAATCTTCAATAGCCGAATACACTTTATCCTGTATGGGCCGCACGAGTTCCTGGCGTCTTTTGAACAATTCGCCTTCGGGGCCGAACTTGGCTTTTTGCATGTCGCGCACTTCTTTTTCCTTGTTCGTGATCTCTTCTTCGCGCTGACGGCGCGCTTCATCACTTAAAAGGACTTGTTCAGCCTGGTAACGGTTGTACATGCCCTTAATAACATCGTATTCTTGTGCAATATCTTGCCTCCACTTGTTGGCCTGGCGGTCTAATTCGTCTTGTGCGTCTTTGTATTCCTGGATACTTTCCAATATTTTGTTGACATCCACACAGGCGATGCGCTGGGCAGTTGCGCTAAATGCAAGCGACATCACGAGGAGCATGGCTGCCAGTCCTTTGAGCAAAAACGGTCGGTAGTTCATATTGATGCGAATTTTATTGGTTATGCAAATGTATTTGTTGCGTTTTCAAAATTACGACTTTTTCTACCCTTTAGACTTTGCCGCCGGGCCGTCGTTACTGCTTATAGACGTTAAAAATGCGTTAATAGTATTTTTTGTATTTGAAAATCAGGCTTTTATTTTCCAAATAGCCAAATCCCCCGGGCGGGGGTTTAACCAATGTTTAACGCCGAGGGGAATGATACAGTGTGAACAGTGAACAGTGAACTGCTCCTTGATCTTGTATCGGTTCACTGTTCACTGTTCACAGTTCACCAATCTGCATAAACCCGCCCTTTTGTTCCATCTCCTTGAATTTTTGCCAGGCGTGCTTGACGAGCGCGTCAGTCAGCTTTTCCATATAGAAGCTGCCGGCGGCGGGGTCGACTACGCGGTCGAGGTAGCTTTCCATTTTGAGCAGGTGTTGCACATTGCGGGCGATGCGCCGGGAGAATAAGGAGCTTTCTTCAGTAGTAGCGGCATCGGAAGGGAGAACGAAAAGGGTATGCGCGCCGCCGATAACGGCCGACATGGCCTGTGTAGCCGCTCTGATCATGTTGGTATACACATCGGCGGTTTGCGTTTCGGGGGCAAAGTGCACATAAACCGGCGGTAGCGGAGCATCGGCATGGCCGTACGCTCCCAGCAAGTTGGCCCACAGGGTCTTTAGCGCTCGCAATTTGGCGATAGCCACAAAAAAACTTGTATTAATGGCAATCGAAATATGCAAATGCCGGTTTATTTCACTTACAGTTAATCCTCTGTCTGTCAACGCCGACAAACATTCGGCGCCCTTGGCCAGCGCAAAGGCCAGCTCGTCGGCTACGTGCTGCGGCCGGTCGTGAAAGGGCCGCACATCAATCTGCAAGGGGCGAAAACGCGGCAATTCGGTTTTGCAAAAAGCCAGCATTCGCGTAAGCATATCAAAAGGCGGCTCGCTCCAGTCGAGCAAGGGATCAAAGTCGAGGCTACCGGCTACGTGGTCGGTGTCAACGGATTGTGCCTTTACCCAGTGGGCAAAGCTGTACAACAATTGCTCAGGGTCTTTTCCGGGGTAGTCGAGCTCGAAGTGCAGGGCTACGAAATCGGGCCGAATGCCCTCAAGCAAGCGGTATAATTCGGCATCGTCAGGCTGATGATGTAGCTGAAACAACGGCGCCTGTACGCCCCCCAACAAACCTTCCAGTGTTTCCCGGTTAGCTTTCGCCGTATCTGTCACCACGATATACTCCCCTATTTCCCAACCGTTTGCGGGTCGTGCTGCAACTTGTGTCGGGAATGCAGGCTGCCCCACAAAATCATCAGGATGATAAAACGGGTCGATCCGTATATCCTCACTCAGCGACCATCGGAGGTCTTCAAAAGACTTGCCCTTGAGGTCTTTTTCTAATTGCTGCAACCACTCGGCTTTTGATACCGGAGGAAATTCAGAATATAATGATTCGCTCATGAAGTCGTACTTGGTTCCTAATAATTAAAGATAATAGCGGCGACGCAATTTGAAAGGACAAAAACGCACTTTTTTTGCAAACTTTTTTGAGGAAGATTCGTTATCTTTGTAATCGCATTGCGATACTTAGATTAAATCTAAATAACTATTTTTTTCTGATCATGAATAAACGCCTGATATATTTAGACAACAACGCCACTACGCCCACTGATCCCCGCGTAGTAGAGGCTATGCTGCCCTTTTTCTACGAAAACCCCGGCAATGCCGCCAGCCGCAACCACCCGTTCGGCTGGGTAGCTGAAGAAGCGGTAGACTATGCGCGCGAGCAAATCGCGAGCCTGCTCGAAGTCGACTCCAAAGAGATTATCTTTACAAGCGGCGCTACCGAATCTGACAACCTGGCCCTCAAAGGCGTTTTTGACATGTATCGCCGCAAAGGTAATCATATTATCACCGCCAAAACAGAGCACAAGGCCGTGCTCGATACCTGCCACAAACTCGAAACGATGGGCGCCGAGGTGACTTACCTCGACGTTAGCCGCGAAGGGCTTGTAGACCTTGCAGAACTCGAAGCCGCCATCAAACCCAATACCATCATGGTATCGTTGATGTGGGCCAACAATGAAACAGGCGTTATTCAGGATATGAAGGCCATCGGCCAGATTTGCGAAAAACACGGCGTATTGTTTATGAGCGACGCCACGCAGGCAGTAGGAAAAATTCCCGTTCATCCCCGCGAAGTAGGCGTACACATCATGGCTTTTACCGGCCACAAGATGTACGGCCCTAAGGGCGTCGGCGCCTTATATGTAAGCCGTAAGCAACCGCGCGTGAAGCTGACGGCGCAGATGGACGGCGGCGGCCACGAACGCGGCATGCGCTCGGGCACGCTCAATGTACCCGGTATTGTCGGTTTTGGCAAAGCTGCCGAAATAGCCAAAAAAGAAATGCAGCAGGATGCCGAGCGACTGAGCCGCCTGCGCGACAAACTGGAACTGGCCCTGATGTCCAGCCTCGAAGAAGTATACCTCAACGGTACGCGCGATAGCCGCATGCCCCACGTGACCAACCTCTCCTTCAAACACGTAGAGGGCGAAGGCCTTATGATGACCTTCAACCAGAATATTGCGGTGTCATCGGGATCGGCATGTACCTCGGCTTCGCTCGAACCCAGCTATGTGCTGGTAGCCTTAGGCCTCGGCGACGACCTCGCGCACTCGTCTATTCGCTTCAGCCTCGGCCGCTTTACAACCGAAGACGACGTAGACTACGCTATCCAGGCGCTTACACAGGGCGTAAATCATATGCGCGACCTGAGCCCCATCTGGGAAATGTACAAAGAAGGTATCGACCTCAGCACGGTAACCTGGTCAGAGCATTAATTCAATCATATTTACTAATAACCAACCATAATACCCTGTATCATGGCTTATTCAGATAAAGTACTCGATCACTTCAAGAACCCCAAAAATGTGGGCACCCTCGACAAATCGAAAAACACGGTAGGCACCGGCCTGGTGGGCGCTCCCGAATGCGGCGACGTAATGCGCCTCCAAATCGAGGTCGACCCGTCTTCCAATACCATCGTTGACGCTAAATTCAAAACCTTCGGATGCGGCTCGGCTATCGCGTCGTCGTCGCTGGCTACCGAGTGGCTCAAGGGCAAATCTATCGACCAGGCCCTTACGATTGACAACATGGATATCGTGGAAGAGCTGGCACTTCCTCCAGTGAAAATTCACTGCTCGGTGCTGGCAGAAGACGCGATCAAAGCCGCCATTCGCGACTATCAGGTAAAAAACGGCATTGAGGTTACCGCCGAAGCTAGTTCGCACTAACCCATGCCGCTTATTTTATGTAATCACAAAGGCATTTTGCTATGGTATTTGTAGCGGAAAGTGCAAAACAGAAGATCGACGAGATCAGAAATAGCGAGCACATCGGCACGGATTACTTCGTGCGGGTATCGGTGACCAGCGGCGGCTGCTCGGGGCTGACCTACAAGATGGATTTTGACAACGAGCAAAAGCCTAATGACCAGATCTTCGAAGATAACGGCGTAAAAATCGTCACCGACCTCAAAAGTTTTCTCTACCTTTTTAACTCCACCCTGGAGTTTTCGGGCGGATTAAATGGAAAGGGGTTTGTCTTTAACAACCCCAATGCCTCGCGCACTTGCGGTTGTGGGGAAAGTTTTGCCGTATAATTGTAACTTTACTACGTCTTTTCGCATAAGCTAATTCTGAGGGTGTCTCACAATCTAATTGGAGAGGCGCCCTCAGTTTTTATCCGGATGTAAGCGCGAATATATGCATATTGGTTACGACGCCAAACGGCTATTCCACAACTATACAGGCCTGGGCAATTACAGCCGAACGCTGTTGCGCAGCCTGGCCACTTATTATCCCGAGCAAGCTTATTTTTTATACTCGCCGAGTAGCCGGGTAAATAGCGAGACGCAATACTTTATGTCCGACCCCGCCTTTTCTGTGCGCACCCCCAAGGGGCCGTTTAAAGCATGGTGGAGGAAGGTTGGCGTCAAACGCCAGTTGAAGCGCGACCGTATTGCATTGTATCATGGGCTGAGTCATGAAATCCCCTTGGGGCTCAAGCAAGCGGGCATCAAAAGTGTAGTGACCATTCACGATCTCATTTTCCTGCGTTATCCGGAACAATACCGCTGGGCCGACCGCCAGATCTATCACTTCAAATTTCGGCATGCCTGCCGTCATGCCGACGCCATTGTAGCCATTAGCGAAAGCACAAAAAAGGACATTATCCATTATTTTGGCATACCACCCGAAAAGATCCACGTGATCTATCAGTCGGGGCACGAACGCTTCCTGGAACGTCAAACGCCTCAATGGCTTGAACAGATCAGGTTGCGCTATCAACTGCCTGCCCGGTTTTTGTTGTATGTGGGTTCTGTCATCGAGCGCAAAAACCTGCTTCAAATTGTGAAGGCATTGGCTATGATGCCGGCTGCCGACCGGTTGCCTTTGGTGATTGTAGGTCGAGGCAAGGCATATTTACAGCAAGTAATCGAGTATGCTCGCGGCGTGCGGCTCGACTCCTTACTTTATTTCCCGGATCCTTGCCACGAGGATCTACCGGCCATTTATCAACTTGCCGATATGCTCATATACCCTTCGTTCTGTGAGGGGTTTGGCATTCCCGTACTTGAGGCGCTATGGAGTTACACCCCGGTAATCACATCAAATGTATCTTCGCTGCCGGAAGCCGCCGGCCCTCACGCCTGCCTGGTCGATCCTGCCAGTCCCGAGCAAATCGCCGAAGGGATTTTACGCATACTAAGCGACGAGGCCTACCGCCAATACATTACCGACGAGGGATATGCCTATTCCCGTCGCTTTTTGCCTGAGGTGACGGCTCCGCAAATGATGTCGCTGTACGAAGGAATATGCGAATCCGGCTTATAGGTTTATGCGTTGTAACTTTCGAAAATCGGCCCGCCAGGAGAAATACGCTTTTGTAGCAATAATCACGTATACAATCATAACCACCGCGAACAAATAGGCCTCCTGACTGCCGTAAAACACCACGTAAGCCCCGTCTATCACCATCCAGTAAAGCCAGGACTCCCATTTTTTTTGGATCAGGAGGAAAGTCGCCAAAATAGAAAAAACGGTTAGCGGAGCATTCCACCAGGGGGCGGCGCTTGAAGTAAAAGTATCAAACAGATAAGCAGAAAGCAGGGAAGCTGCTACTCCACCGCCGATAAGCAAGGCATGTTGTTTATTGCTTAAATTACTGAGCGGCAACTGTTGTTGTTTGTCGCCGCCGTATTTCCACTGGTACCAGCCCCATACCCCCATAATCACGTAAAACACCTGGAGCAAGGCATCGGAATACAGGTTGTAGATGGTATAAGAGGAGTAGGCCCATAGCGCACAGCTTATTACGCCCCACCACCAACCCCAGGTTTTCTGGCGGGAGGTGAGCCATACGTATCCCAGTGCAGTAAGCATGGCCGCCCACTCCACCCAGGAAAAAGCCGAAGCCTCCTTCCAAATTGCGTCGATCATTAGAATATATTTGATACAAAAATTGGGTTCCCACCGCAAAGGCAGAAACCCAATTCCTATTGTAAATTTGAATCAAATGCTTATTTCACAAGATCGAACTTGTAGCGTACCGTCTCCATAATGGGGCGGTTGTTACCCGGCTCGCTGTTTTCAAGCATAATATCGATATCGATCGTTTCAGATTCTTCTTTTTCGGTAGAATCAAAAGTAATCTTAAATTCACCGCGCTGGCCTGGTTTAATAGGCTTGGTGGAGTAATCGATCGTGGTGCATTCGCAAGCCGTAATCACGGAAATTTTGAGATCTGTGTCGCCACGATTAGTATAGCGATAAGTATAATAGCGCTTTTCTCCTTTTTTCACCTTGCCCAGTTCAACAAAACGCTGGTCAAATTGCATGATAGGCACGCCTTTGAGTTTCTTTTTGCCATACAACGACGACCACTGGTGAATTTTCACCGTGTCGAGGTTATGCTGTACTGGTGCTGCCTGGATCAGACTGTTTTTCTCTTTCGGCGCCTGTTTGGTTTTCGGCGTAGTCGTATTGGGTTGGGGTTGTTCCGGTTTTCTCAATTCGGTGCGTTTGATCGTCACGCTTGTCGGGCCGGCGATAATTTTGAATTCCGTACGTCGGTTGATACTATGCGCCGCCTCTTTTTGTTCTTCGGTAGCCAGCTTATTGATATAATCCTCCGTTAGCACATCGCCTTCTTTGAGGAAATTATACTTTGATGCCCATTTTGCCGACACTGTTTTGGGTACTGATTCGCCGTAGCCTTTTGCCTCAATGCGGGTGCGGGGTATTTCGTTGCGCATCAGCCAGCGGCGGGCCGATTCGGCACGGCGTTGCGACAATTCCAGGTTGTATGCATCATTGCCCCTGAAGTCGGTATGCGAACCCATTTCAATTTTCATATCCGGATACTCCTGCATAAGTGCGAGCACGGCCTTGAGGTCGATCTCTGCATCCGGTTTGATACGGTCGTCGTCGAAATCATAGAGAATATTTTCGAGTACGAATGGTATTTCTTTCGTGATGGTATCGTATTCGGGTTCTACCGGGCGAGGTTTCAGGAAAAAGCGATGTTCGTATGATTTCGACTCTTTCAGTCCCACCGTATTAAACTGGAACGTATCGGGGAAATATGCGGGATGGCTGGCCACTATCATATAGGCTTTTTCGAGGCCCAGGCCGAAATCGAAGCGGTTGCCGTTTTCGCTGGTTTTGGAATCGGGCGTACCGGGTGTATTGTTGGCCATTTCCATCAGCGCTACGCTAGCGCCTTTGAGCGGCTTTTTGCCAATGTCAAACACGCCGGCTACGAGGTCGGCGTAGAGTTTGGCGATAGAAAACGCATATATATCGTCGCAGCAGTTTTTGCCGTTGAGCGATTTGGTTGTACCTGAGATAAAGCGGTTGGAGACAAAAAAGCCGTTGTAGCCTTCCTGGTCCATAGAGAAGTACTGATCGTCTACGCTGGTATTGTATTGTTTGCCCATATTTTTGGGCTCGCTCCAGGTAGAGCCGTCCCACACGCTATAAAAGATATCGAAACCGCCGATACCGGGGTGGCCTGTAGAGCTAAAATAGAGCGTACCTTCGCGGTAATAGGGCGTTACTTCGTCGCCGGGGGTATTAATTTTGGGGCCCAGGCTAACGGGGTCGCTATAGACGCCATTGCCTTGGTAGGTAGCGTAATAGATATCATCGCCGCCCCGGCCGCTGTCCATATTAGACACAAAAAAGAGAACTTCCTTGCCAAAGAGTTCGCCGACGGCGGGTTGTTTGGCGATATATTCGCCGTTGACGCCTTGTACTTCTACGGGGCCGAGCCAGCCTTCGTCGCCGCCTTCGCTCATATAGATCTTGCTTGTACCGATCGTATTGCCTTTGAGTTCTACGCGTGTAAAATACATTCGTTTGCCATCGGCAGAAAAAGCCACGTTAGGGCTATGGAAGCCGGGGCGATTAATCTTATCGTCGAGTACTTTAGGAGCTGCCCAGCCTTTTTCGCCTTTACTTGTCGTATAGATTTTAGCGTGGTGGGTTTCTTTATTTTTATCGTCGACAACGATTACTTCCTTTGCGTCATCTTTATTAAAGGCGGCAAAATAGAGTGTTTTGCCGTCGCGATAAAGTACGGGGGAGTACTCTGATTGCGGGGCATTGATATCCTTTCCGGCGTGTTCTACCTTGACGCCTTTGGCGCCATCGGGCAATGACTTTGCCAGTTCGGCGCCGATAATCTCATTTTGAGCCAATTCTTTGAGTTTCGGGTCGGTAGTTTCGTTGACAAAGCGTTGGAGTTCGGGTATGGCTTCGTCGTATTTACCGGTCATCTTGAGTACACGGCCGTAGACAAATCTTTCGGCGGCGTATTTGTTTTCCTTATCCCGGGTTAGGAGCCTGTCATACCAGCGTTCTGCCTTTTCATAATCGCGCAGGAAGTAGTGCAGTTGAGCGATAGTGAGGATAAGTTCCTTGTCTTTGCGCTCTTCATAGGCTTTTTCGTATTGCTCCAGCGCGTTGTAATAATCCTGTTCGGCCATCTTTTCCGCTGCCAGTTGGAGCGTAGTTTCATAAGACGACTTCGACAGGGGTTGCGCCAGAAGCTGCGACAAGCCTGTTAAGCTGAAAAGGAGGGTGGATATTGCGAGCCAACGTTTCATATCACGCATTTTGTTGGTAGTGTTTCCTGCTTTTTAAAGCAATTTAAAGGTAAAATGTTGCTTAAGAATAAGTTAAAATCTTGGGCAAAGGATAGCCGGTTTCAGCGTCGGCTTCTTGAAAATCTTGAGGATGTACCAGGCGGCTATTTCGAAGCCTCCCTGATAAACTTCTGCCGGATTCGAGCTCAGGTTGAGATCATAGGCCAAAGCTACGCGAAGGTCTTTCCAGTCGGCGCCGAGCAATACTTTGCCGGCGTCTTTTACGCGATAGCCGAGGCCGCCTTTGAGCGTAAAATCGGTATTGAGCTTGTAATTAGCCCATCCCTGGATGGCTATTTCGTTCGTTTTGGCGGTATTTTGCCACAAGAAAGTGGGCGTAGCGCTCCATTTTTCGTTTACGGGCAATTCTACGCGGCCGTGGGCGCTGAGGCGCATGGGGCGTTTGATACCCGTAGTGCCTCCGGCGCTGGCCAGCGCATATTGAGGCGTATTGACGTGGCCGGCCGTGATACCCACTTCCAGGGGGGTATTATCGGCAACCTGGGTGCGAAGCATTAGTCCGACGGCGAAATCGAGGAAGCTCGCGCTTCGGTCGCCTGTGCGATCCTGGCTGCTACCCAGTGCGAGGCCTCCGCCGCCCAATTCAATGGGGATTTCTTCTTCGAACGTAATGTCTTCATTGGCTCCTTGCGCGGTACCTTTCAGGTTGGCCTTTCGCTGGGTACTTCCTCCCTGTATACCCAGGGTGAGCACGCTGGTTCCTTTTTTATTAAGGGCCAGGTGATAAGAAGCCGAAAGGGCGCTGACGTTGGTTTGGAGACGGGCGCTACCCGCTTCATCCTGCACCAGCAATAAACCTACGCCCACCCAATCTCTTTGGCGAAAGCCGCGGATAATGGGCGCATCGATATAGATGGCCGGCGTGGTAAATTGGTTTTTCAAAAAACCCAAGCCCCATTGGTCGCGATAGATACCTCCGATGCGTGCCGTACCTTCGAATGCCCCGGTCTGAGCCGGGTTGAGCGAAAGCGGCGACATATTAAACAGAGAGAAGTGTAAATCCTGGGCATGTAGTGTTTCAATTGCAAGAAATACAGTTAGCAGAAGTAGATGTTTAAGCTTCATAGGTGTCGTTGATTTAAAGTAGAGGCCTTAAAAGTAAGGCCTTTTACAAGATATGCATGCCAAGTTAAATGTTAAAGTCAAGTTGACCAACTGAATTTGCTTATTTTTCATCGGTTGCCCGACAAAACGGGGGATCAATTATCCAGTTTTTCATTCTTTACCGTTTGCTTTACGCATATGAAATTGAGTTTGTTACTGGATATTGAGGTATAGAAAAAATATTCAAATAAAAATAATGCCGTAAAATAGTATTCTTTTCAAAAAAATTCTCATTTTAGCGTTGCCCTCGTGAACATACGCTTTTTGGTTCCAATTTCCTTAACGATCTAAACAGTCTGGCTATGTTAATTCTCTACATTGCTATGGGTGCCTTCATTATCGGCGGAGGGCTGATTCTACTTTCTGGCATGCAACCTGCGCGCAGCAGGAGGTTTTATTGATTTGCGGCGAAAGCCATACACCTATCCACTCTGACCCCGGCGCCACAGGCGCATCCCACTTTCCGGTGAAAATTTAATCCCTTCATGGGGTCCCAAAAACGATTTCAACAAGTCTGCTATCCCAGTACATTTTATCCCTTGAGCATAGTTTTTTGTAGTTACATATCCTGGTCCAAGCGTGAATTGGGGTAGGAAAGTATGTTTTGCAGGCCGCTTGTAACAAGCTGCCGGCGGATTGTTTATTTGCACTTATTCTAAACAAAACGAAAAACCAGCCGCTCTACCGGTCTGACGGTTACAAACCGTCTGACCGGTAAGCGGCAGCTGACCGGTAGCGGCATTAATCGAGTTTGAGCACATCGAGGAAGGCCTTTTGGGGCACTTCGATCTTGCCGAATTGGCGCATACGCTTTTTACCTTCCTTTTGCTTTTCCAGTAGTTTGCGTTTACGGCTAATATCGCCGCCATAACATTTGGCGGTTACATCTTTGCGCATAGCGGAGATTGTTTCGCGGGCGATAATTTTAGCGCCGATGGCAGCCTGGATAGCTATAACAAATTGCTGCCTGGGCAACAAGTCTTTTAATTTCTTACAAATCTTTCTCCCAAATGATTCGGCCTTATCGCGGTGAACGAGTGCCGAAAGCGCGTCGACATTTTCTGCGTTCAACTTGATATCGAGGCGCACGAGTTCCGACTGGCGGTAACCTATCGGAGAATAGTCGAAAGAGGCGTAGCCGCGTGAAATAGACTTGAGCCTGTCGTAGAAATCAAATACGATTTCGGCGAGAGGTATTTCAAAGAGCAGTTCCACGCGGTTTTCAGTGAGGTAGTGTTGTTTGGCGAGCAGGCCTCTTTTTTCCAGACACAGCGTCATGATGGCGCCAATATATTCGGGTTTGGTAATCACCTGCGCCTGGATATAGGGTTCTTCCACGTAATCGAGCACGGTGGGGTCGGGCAGGTCGGCCGGGTTGCGCACGGTAAGCTGTTCGCCGCGTTTGTTATAAGCAAAGTACGACACGTTGGGGATCGTAGTGATCACTTCCTGGTTGAATTCGCGGGCCAGGCGTTCTTGCACGATTTCGAGGTGGAGCATGCCCAAAAAGCCGCAACGGAAGCCGAAGCCGAGAGCGGCCGATGATTCGGGTTCAAAAACAAGCGAAGCGTCGTTGAGCTGAAGTTTTTCGAGGCTGTCGCGCAAATCCTCGAAGTCGTCGTTGTCGAGGGGAAAAATACCGGCGAACACCATAGGCTTTACATCTTCAAAGCCTTTGATTGCTTCGGGGCTGGGGTTTTCTACCTTGGTAATCGTATCGCCCACTTTAATCTCCTTCGAAATCTTGATGCCGGTAATCACATAGCCCACATCGCCTGTCAGCAACTCGGGTTTGGACACGTTGGAGAGTTGCAGGATTCCTACTTCATCGGCAGAATATTCTTTCCCGGTATTCATAAACCTGACCCTGTCGCCCTGGCGCAGGGTACCGTTCATAATGCGGATACTGGCGATTACACCTCGGAAAGAGTTGAAAATAGAGTCGAAAATGAGGGCTTGAAGCGGAGCTTCGGGGTTGCCTTTGGGCGCCGGGATGCGATTGACGATGGCATCGAGCAGATCGGGCACCCCTTTTCCTGTACGGCCGCTAGCCAGGATAATCTCCTCGCGTTTGCAACCGATGAGGTCGATAATCTGGTCGGAAACCTCGTCTACCATCGCGCTTTCCATGTCGATTTTATTGACGATGGGGATGATCTCGAGGTCGTGTTCGATAGCCAGATACAAATTGGAGATCGTTTGAGCCTGAATACCCTGCGAAGCGTCGACAAGTAACAGGGCGCCTTCGCAGGCGGCTATAGAGCGCGAAACTTCGTAAGAAAAATCTACGTGGCCCGGCGTATCAATCATATTAAAGGTATAGATCTGGCCATCGGTATGCACATACTTCATCTGGATCGCGTGGCTTTTAATCGTAATTCCGCGTTCGCGCTCCAGGTCCATGTCATCGAGCGTCTGTTCTTTCATATCGCGGGCAGAAATCGTCTTGGTGTATTCCAACAGACGATCCGACAAAGTGCTTTTGCCGTGGTCGATATGCGCAATGACGCAAAAGTTCCTTATATTTTTCATGGGCGCAAATATACTGCTTTTTCGGATTTCGGAATTCGGATTTCGGAATTCGGAATTTAGGCGTTTTTATCGCGGAAATCCTCGTCGCCCAGCAAGATGGCCAATGGTCGCAAATCTTCGATTTGGTCGGCAAGAATCTTCAGGATAGCCGCGAAGGGGATAAACAGGATAATGCCCGCCGCCCCCCACACTATTCCACCGACGATAACAACCACAAAAGTGGCAAAAGGGTTTATTTTCAGTTGTTTACCTACCGTATAGGGGAAGATCACGTTGGCTTCGAGGTATTGTACCACGCCGAGAATGGCAATGACGCCCAAGGGATACCAAAAGGAATCGTAGGTGGTCCAGGCTACCATAATAGCAGCGCTGCCGCCTATCATGATGCCGACGTATGGAAAAAAAGTAAGTATAGCGGCCAGCATGCCGAAATAAACGGCGTGGGGCAATCCGATGAGTAAAAACCCTATACTGTTTAAGGTACCTACGATGGCATATACGAGCGCCATGCCTTTGGCAAACCGGAAATAAGTGGTGGTTAGCTCATGTAAGGCGGTTTTAATATGGGCTACTTGTGATTCAGGCACTGCCGACAGGGCGAATGCGACAAGAATTTCCCGGTAATACAAGATGAGGGTGACGAATATCGGGATAATCAACAGGAATGTAAGCGTGCCGGCAGAAGCAAAAATAGTGCGGGAAAGGAAGGGAAAGATTCCCTGCAATACCTGATCGTATAATTGTTGCACCAGCGCCTCGCGTTGTTCGTTAGTTATTACAAACAGGTTGTCGAGGTATTGAATAACGACATCGCCCAGTGCGACAATTTTGTCTTTTGAAACAACAAACTTTTCCTGCACCAGCGAGATACTGTTGGCCAGTATTTGAAATAAAATAAAACCGAAAACACCCAGCAGTAGCAACCCCACTGCAATGGAGACCACCCTTCCTGTGTATTTTTCCAGCATTTTGCATATGGGATATAAAATAAAGCTGATGAGCACGGCAAAGCTCAGGGGAATAAACAATATTCTGCCCTGATAGAGTACAAAGAAAGCCAGTACGGTAAAAAGCAATACGTTTGTATAAAATTTCAGGTATCGGAAAGAAACGTTATCCATGTGTATTAGGTACTTGTCAGATAGGACAATTTACAAAAAAAAGACGGTATTATGTCCGTCATATCCAATTTCCTCAATTTTTTGTAACATCGCATCACACAAACACAAAGTAGCATGCAACACGATGCCGGCGCGGAAATCGCGTTATTATACCTTTTCATAGTAGCGGCCCTGGGCTCCTGGCTCGGCAACATCAAATACAAGGGGAGTGGAATGGGGGTTGCCGCCGTATTATTTGTGGGGTTGGCGGCAGGCGCCATCAGGCCCGACATTCAAATTCCCAAAATAATTACCCTACTTGGCCTGGCTGTTTTTGTATACAGCATTGGCTTGAGCAGCGGTCCTTCGTTTTTTGGTTCTATGCAAAAGCGGGGCGCCCAGAACGTGGGTTTTGCCCTGGTGGCATTGGCTATCTTGTCTATCGTTACAGCAGTTTTTCACATGTTGTTTCAGTTTGATGCCTCGGCATCGGCAGGTTTGCTTTCGGGGGTTACTACAAACACTCCTGCCCTGGCGGGATTGCTCGACGCCATTCAAAAACAGGGCGCCGACAGTGCCGATGTACAATCGCAAAATGCGGTAGTAGGTTATTCTATTTCCTATCCTATGGGCGTGTTGGGTACTATGGTGGCTTTGCTCATCATGCGCAGGTGGCTGCGGGTAGATATGAACAAAGAAGTACAATCGCTCAAAAGCGAATACCCCATAGAGCAAAACATCGTCAATTTAACCTTCGACATAGAAAATCCCGACATTACGGGTATTCCGCTGCGCACCCTTCGGCAGCAGCACGGCTGGAGTGTCATGTTTGCGCGGCACCAGCACGGCGAGGAGTTGGGCATTTGCCACCTCGAAACTCGTTTTGCCGTGGGCGACAAAGTGAGCATCATCGGCGACGACGAAGAAGTGCAGCGGGTGGCCGCCATGATCGGCAAACCGAGCGAACACCAACTGGCCGACGACCGGGCGGTGTTCGACGTGCGGCGCATGTTTGTGTCCAATCCCCGCATTGCAGGCCAGCCCGTGAGTACGCTCGATATCGAAGAAGACTACGAGGCGCTGATCACCCGGGTGCGCCGCGGCGACATAGATATGCTGGTAACCCGCAATACGGTGCTGGAATTGGGCGACAGGGTGCGAGTGCTGGCCAGGCGCAGTGATATGCCCAAGCTGCAAAAAATCTTCGGCGATTCATACGATTCGCTGAGTCAGATCGACCTTTTGTCGTTTGGCCTGGGTATGGGCCTGGGCATTATGCTGGGTTCCATCAATTTCGACCTGCCCATAGGAATCACATTTAGTCTGGGATTTGCCGGTGGCCCGCTGGTAGCGGGGCTTGTACTGTCGGCCCTGCGGCGCAGCGGCCCCATTGTGTGGACGCTGCCCTACTCTGCCAACCTGACGCTTCGCCAGATAGGGCTCATGCTAATGTTGGCTGCTATCGGCATTAATTCGGGGCACACGTTTGTAAGTACCATGAATAGCAGTGTGGGGCCGTTGCTATTGCTCAGCGGGGCGGTAGTGAGCCTGGTCAGCGCCATGCTGGCTATGTTTATCGGTTATCGTTTTTTCCGCATCCCGTTTGTATTGCTCACCGGCATGGTGGCGCACCACCCTGCCAACCTGAGTTTCGCCAACGAAAAAGCAGGCAATAAGATGCCCACTTTCGGTTATGCGCTTACATATCCGCTGCTGTTGATCGGCAAGATTTTGTTTGTGCAGTTGCTGTGGCAGATACTTAGTAATTTGGGGTGACGGCTTAGGAGGGTCTTGGGGGGTGACGGCCGGGGGATCAACCTTGGTGGTGACGGCCACGTAGCGGCTGCTTTTAGCTGCCGCAATACATGGGTGGTGACGGCTCAGGAAAAATCCCGGGGGGTGACGGCCACGTAGCGGCTGCTTTAGCTGCCGCAATACATGGGTGGTGACGGCTCAGGAAA
>Ga0209573_1001153_pt1 | contig 43162 bp, 30 predicted proteins | sample TNRBio252014_DNA_FD_185870 | JGI IMG/M metagenome (GOLD analysis project Ga0209573, IMG submission 185870) | Wastewater treatment Type I Accumulibacter community from EBPR Bioreactor in Madison, WI, USA - TNR Reactor_6/25/2014_ DNA (SPAdes)... | ecosystem: Engineered > Bioreactor > EBPR >...
CCGACCGCGGCGGCGAAGCAGGCGACCGTGGTGCGCAGCATGTTCACCCACGGATCGCGCTTGCTCATCATCCGCCAGGACGTGATCGCGGTGATCCGCATCGCGCGTGCCGACTCGCCGGCGCCACAGGCCTCGGTGATCCGGGCCCACATCTTGCGCGCCGCGCGCAGCTTGGCGATCGCCAGGAACTGGTCGCAGGGGACCGAATAGGTGAACAGGATCTGCCGGCAGGCGGCGTCCACGTCCAGGCCGGCGGCGGTCATCGCCTTCACATAGGCGAGGCCGGTCGCCATGGAGATCGCCAGATCCTGGCTCTCGGTGCAGCCGGCGTCGTGATACGGCGAGGTATCGACGCCCACCGCGGTGCAGAGCGGCCAGCTGGCCGCGGTGTGCCGGGCGAGATCGGCCATCTGCGCCATCGCCGCGTCGATCGCCACCGGCAGGCGGCCGCGCCGGGTCAGGGCGGCGAGCGGGTCGGCGTTGAAGGCGCCCTTCGCCGCCTCCGGCGCGATCCGCCGGCGGTGCCACAGGGCCTGCAGCATCGCGGCTGCCGGCACGAACTGGGCGCCCGCCGCCAGCGAGACGGTGATCAGGTCCAGGTAGACGCCGGTCAGCAGCCGGTCCAGGTCATCGACCGAGTAGATCATCACGCCGTCGGCACCGGCGAGCGCGTCCGCGCCCGCCTGATCGGCGTCGAGACCGGCCGAGGCCGCCTGGTCGAAGGCGATCGTCACCGAGGTGACGCCGCGCGCCAGGTCGTTGAGGATCACGTCGTTGCACTTGGCGGGATCGGGATAGGCGTAGGTCTGGCGGACATCCCAGTTGTCCACCCGGTTGCCGGCGGCGCGACCTCCGCGCGTGAACGGCGCAGCACCCGGGAAACCGGACGGGTCCCCCGACGCAGGCCAGTCGTTGCGGGTATAGATCGGCCGCAGCGTCACGCCCTCGTAGGTCCTGGTATACATGCGCTTGTCGAAGGGGGCGCCCTTCAGCGCCTTCTCCACCTCGCCCACCCACTGCTCGTAGGTCGGCATGGGGAAACCCTCGGCGAACTTCATCGATTGGTCGGTCATGGAGTTCCCGCGTCGCTTGCGTTTCGGCCTGATCGCTTCCGGCGCCCGTCGTCGATGTTCCGGTTTTCCCGGCGCCTCCCTTCGACAACGCCACGCGTTTTCACCTTCGCAAACTAGGCCAGCAGCCGGAAAGCGTCAAGGCACCCGGCCCGCGATCTTCGTCGGCAGGTAGTAACCGGAGCGTCGTCATCCGAACGGCTATGGCGCTCCTGAAAGCCCGTTCTCGCCCACCGTCAGCGTGAAGCGGGGAGCGGAGTCCGGCACCGTCGCCTGCCTGTAGATATCGAACGTGGACAGGTCCCGCGGCGGATTGACGGGTACGCCGGTGGTATCCCAGTCGAACAGCAACTGCGGGAAGGTGAGCGCGGCGAAGCCGGGCGAGGGATACCGCCAGGCATTGAAGACCACCCGACCCCGGATGCAGGCCACGCCCACCCAGAAGAAATCCTCGGAGCGCAGATACAGTCCCCGGGGCGGCGGCTGAAAGAACCCGCTGGCGACCAGCGCCTGGGTGAGGGCGTCGATGTCCCGGCCGCTGAGGGCGATGCGCGCCTTGTTACCGGCGAAGGGCGCGAGAATGTCGAGCGGATCGTCGATCAGCGCTCCGGGGTCGATCGAGACGTTGCTGAGATCGGACGGCCCCAGCACCCGGGCGCGCAGCATGTAGGACTCGCCCGAGCCGGACGGGCGGTCGGCGGGCACGAAGTCGTAGGTGCGGGCCTGCCTGACGTACACGCCGTTGTAGACGAACCGGAAGCGATCCCGGCTGCCCGCGGTGCAGGCGGCGCGGATGTCGTCGCCGTTGACGTAGCTGAACCAGGTGAATCGTTGGGAAATCGCGTCGTCGCGCCCCCGGTAGGTGCAGTCTGCCAGAACCCCGGCTGCGACGCAGAGGGCCGCGCCGAGGACGGCCGCCCTGAGGCCGGGACGCCGCCGATCCGCCGGGGGGTGCCGGTTTGCCCGCATCGGTGGAGACTAGCACGCACGTTCGGTGTCGGGCCAGCCCCGCGGTGGAGGCGCGACGATCCACTTTCGCTTCCCCGGGCGTCGATCAGAGGACGAAAGGCGAAAAAATCCCGCTGAACGTGTCCCACTTCAAGGATTTGTACACCTTTGCAGGGTATCTTGCGGCCCATAACGACTCCCCTGGCAGCGGATCACTTATCCATGAGACACCCGGTACGCAGAAGCGGTGACTCCCATCACAGTGTTCCGCAAAGGGACCACGTAGGATCAGCGTCGAATTGCAAGGAAGTTGTCGGCAAAATGGCCTGCATTCCCTCAAAACTCGTCGCGGATTTCTACGAGGCCAACCTGGATCCTGCGTTCTGGCCGCAGGCGCTGCTGGCCCTCTGCGAATGGATCGACGCCGATGTCGCGGGTTTCCTGTCGCACGATTTCGACACCAGCGACGGTCGGTTTCAGCAGGTGATCGGGCTTTCCGCCGAGGCCCAGTCCAGCTATCGCCGGCAGCATGCCCGCTCCAATCCGTGGTTGCAGGCGGAGGAATACTTCCGCGAGGCACCGTCGGTGGTGCGCGGCAGCGACATCGTCGACAGCGAGACCATCCGGTCGTCCTCGTTCCATCGAAACTGGCTGAAGACCTCCGGCCTCGGCGCGCACGCGTTCGCGGTGGTGGAACGCCACGGCAGCCGGCTGAAGACGTTGGTTCTGGCACGCTGCGACGGCAAGCCGGACTTCGACGACGAAGCACTCGCCGCGCTCGCCAACCTGGTGCCCTCGCTCATGCGGGCCCTGCAGGCGGGCCTCGCGCTCAACAACCTGCGGAGCCTGGACCGGGCGGCGCTGCGTGCCATCGATGCGATGCCGATCGGCGTCATCGTGCTCGACCGCAGCGCGGTGGTGCTGGAGACGAACCGCTTCGCCCGCACGATCCTGGACGCGGGCGAAGGCTTGTCCGCTGCGAGCGGCACGCTGACCGCCGAGATCGGCGGCCGTCGCCTGAAACTTCGCGACCTGCTGGTGCGCCTGAACGAACGGGGCGCGCTGATGCTCAGCGAGGAGGTCTCCATCCTCCCGGTGCCCCGCCCGTCGGGTCAGCGGCCGCTGACCCTGCTGCTGACGCCGCTGGATGTTCCGGCCGAGACGGACGACGGGCCGGCGGCGCTGCTGTTCGTGGGCGATCCGGAACGGCCGGCCTCCTTCGATCAGACGCGCATCGCCCGCCTGTACGGCCTGAGCCGGGCGGAATCCCGCGTCGCCGCCCTGCTCGCCAGCGGCTATCGGCTGGAGCAGGTGGCGGAATCGCTCGACATCGCCTACGAGACGGTGCGCAAGCACCTGAAGCAGATCTTCGGCAAGACCGGTACCTACCGGCAGGCGGAACTGGTTCGCATGCTGGTGACCGGCCCCGCCGGCCTCAGTATCTGAGCCGACGCGCCGCGCGGTCGGCCCGGCAGTCTCCCCGGAGCGGCGACCGCCCCGGTTCGCCGGCTTGCGGCGGTGATGGCGCCGGTGATGGCGCCGGTGATGGCGCCGGCTTGTGGCGGCGATGGTGGCGGTGGCTCCACCGCCGTTCGATCGGCCGGCGCCGTCAACCCGCCTTGCGCGGCCCGAAGAACAGCCAGGCGAGAAAGCCCAGCAGCGGCAGGAACAGGATCAGCAGCACCCACACCACCTTGCCGCCGGTGGACGCGTTGCTCTGTACGATGTGGATCAGCGCCCAGATGCTGAGGCCCAGAAGGACCAGTCCCAGGACGCCGCTGAGTTCCAGAATTCCCATACCCGCTCCCGCTGTCGTCGGTTGTTCCAACGGCGCTTGACCCCGCCGGCCGGACGGTGACCACAGCGCACCCTCACTGTCAATGCGCAGCGCGACCGGCCCCCGCTCGACAGAGCGCTCGGAACGCGCCAAATTCCGGCACGATGATCCGTCCCGCAACCCACGACGACGTGGCCGAGCTCGTCCGCATCGAGAACATCGCGTTCGCCACGGACCGGTTGTCGCGGCGATCGTTCCGCTACCTGCTGTCGAAGGGCAATGCGGCGATCCTCGTCGATGCCCCGAACGGCCAGGCCCCGCGCGGCTACGCCATCGTCCTGTTCAACCGCGGGACCTCGCTGGCGCGCCTCTACTCGATCGCCGTCGATCCGGCCCACCAGCGCGAAGGCGTCGGCCGTGCCCTGCTGCAGGCGGCGGAGGACGAGGCGCGACGGCGCGCCGCCGCCTACATGCGCCTCGAAGTGCGCACCGATGCCCAGGCGGTGCAGCGGTTCTACCATGCGCACGGCTTCCGGAAGTTCGCCTTCCAGCCCCATTACTACGAGGACGATGTGGCCGCGGTGCGGATGGAGAAGTCGCTGGCCCCGCCCCCCGACCGCAGCCTGATGCGGGTGCCCTACTACGCACAGACGCTCGAGTTCACCTGCGGGCCGGCGGCGGTGCTGATGGCGATGCGGGCACTCGATGCGAGCGTGCGCGTCGACCAGACGGCGGAAATCCGACTGTGGCGCGAGTCGACGACCGTGTTCATGACCTCGGGACTGGGCGGCTGCAGTCCGGAGGGGCTGGCGCTCGCCGTGCAACGCCGCGGCTTCTCGGTCGAGCTGTTCCTGGATGATCGCGGCATCCTGTTCGTCGACTCGGTGCGGAGCCCCACGAAGCGCGAGGTGATCCGCCTGGTGCAGGAGGACTTCCGCGAGCAGCTGCGGGACAGCGGCGTCGTCGTCTCCTTCCGGCCGCTCGGCCTCGACGGGATGCGGCAGCGCTGCGACACCGGCAGCGTGCCGATCGTGCTGATCAGCTCCTATCGCTTCGACCGGGAAAAACAACCGCACTGGGTGGTGGTGACCGGCTTCGACGCCGACTACGTCTATCTGCACGACCCCAACGTCGACGAAGACCTCGACAAGACCCCCACCGACTGCATGCAAATCCCCGTGTTACAGAGCGAATTCGTCAAGATGGCGCGCTGGGGCAAGGCGCAGCTGCAGGCGGCGCTGGTGATCGGCAAGGGCCGGCCCTGATGCCGCTGCACGTCTTCGTCGTCGATCGCCGGGCCGACTTTCCCTGGTTGGCGCCGGACCGGGTGGTCATGCCGGCGAAGGAGTTCGTGGGCGAGGCCGCCCGCCGCCTGCCGGCCTCGGCGCGCGTGATCAACCTGTGCCGGGACCTGAGCTATCTCAGCCTCGGCTACTACAGTTCCCTGCTGGCGGCGGCGCGCGGCCAGAAGGTGATCCCGTCGGTCGATGTCATGCTCGACCTGCACTGGAAGCGGCTGCTGCGCATCGCGCTGCCGGAGGTGAACGAACTGCTGCGCCGCACCTTCCAGGTCCCGCCGCAAGAGCAGCCGCCGTTCACCGCCACCATCTTTTTCGGCATTGCCGACGACGGGCGCCTGTCGCTGGTGGCGCGGCGCATCTTCGAGCTGTTCCGCTGCCCGCTGCTGTCCGTCCGGCTGGAGCACAAGGCCGGCTGGGAGATCGATTCGATCGAGCCGATCTCGATCCGGGAGATTTCGGTCGAGCAGCGGCCGCAGTTCGCCCACGCGCTGGATCGATACACCTCGTCCGCCTGGCGCAAGCAGAAGGAAGCGGCGCCCGCCCGCTGGTCGATCGCCATCCTGCACGATCCGAAGGAAGCCCTGCCGCCGTCCAACCCGAAGGCACTCGAGCGCTTCGTCCGCGCCGGCACCCAGCTGGGATGCGACGTGGAGCTGATCACCCGGCACGACTACGGCCGACTGGCCGAATTCGACGCCCTGTTCCTGCGGGAGACGACGGCGCTCGATCATCACACCTACCGCTTCGCCAAGAAGGCGGAGGCGGAAGGCATGCCGGTGATCGACGATCCCCGCTCGATGCTGCAGTGCGCCAACAAGATCTACCTGGCCGAACTGCTGCAGGCCAATTCCATCCCCTGCCCGCGGACGCTGATCCTCGACCGGCGGCGGATCGGCCGCATCGAGCGCGAGCTGGGCTTCCCGGCGGTGATCAAGGTTCCCGACGGCTCGTTCTCCCGCGGCGTCTACAAGGTCGCCAACGCGGACGTGCTGCAGGAGACTGCCGAGCGGATGTTCAAGGAGACCGACCTGATCATCGCCCAGGAATACATGGCGACCGACTTCGACTGGCGGGTGGGCGTGCTCGATCGCAAGCCGCTGTTCGTCTGCCAGTACTTCATGGCCCGCGATCACTGGCAGATCGTCAAGCACGGTCGTGCCGGCGAGGCGCCGGAGGAGGGCGGGGCGCGGACGCTCGCCGTCGAGGCGGCGCCGCCGAAGGTGGTGGAAATCGCCACCCGCGCCGCGAGCCTGATCGGCTCCGGCCTCTACGGCGTCGACCTGAAGGAAACGGCCGCCGGCGTCTTCGTCGTCGAGATCAACGACAACCCGAACATCGACTGCGGCGTCGAGGACGCGATGCTGAAGGAGGAGCTGTACCGCTCGGTCCTGGGCGCGCTGGTGCGCCGGCTGGAAAAGCGCATGCAGCCCGGGCGCGTCCGGAACGGCACCACCCCCTTCACCGCGCCGCCGGCACCCGCCACCCCCGTCGACGAAACGGCGGGCGGCGGCGGCACGCCGCGCTGAACCGGAGGTTGGACCGATTGCGGCGAAAGCCGCGCGGAGCCTTGCATCTTTCCCTGCGCATCCCTATAATCCGCATCACGTGAGGTATACGTGGGCTTCTTTTGCGCCGCACAGCCTCCCAGGTCGATCGTCAGGTAGTGGCCCATCAGAAGCCGCGCCTGAAGCAGGGAAGCGAGAATTACACGATATTTGCGTGATGCCGGTCGAATTCATTCGACCGATGGGGATCTCTTTGGGGAGGGCAAATCTGCATGTCCTTGCGCAGCTTCAATCAGACTTTGACCGTTGCCGGCACGGTGGTCGGCGTCGACTTCGCCAAGCCTTCGTTCTCCATCGAAGCCCGCAGCGGCGACATCTTCGAGGCGGTCGTCGGATCGGAGACGTATTACTCGGTTCTGTCCAATCTGGACGGGCTCGACCGCAACCGCGTCGCTCAACCGGCGGAAGTCGCCGGCGAGAGCGGCATCGTCCGCAACCTGCGCCGCTACGCAGTGGTCGGACGGCCGGTATCGGTGGTGGGAATCTACCAGCAGAACGATGGCCACGAGCGGTACGAAGCGCGCAATGTCTACCTGCTGCACTCCGAACCCGACCAATATCTGTTTGAAGAAACCCACTGGTGGCCGACTCAGACGACGCAGATGGCCGACCGCATCCTCGATCATCTGTTCGACGCCCGACGCAGCTACAGCATCGACGACTTCTCGAAGTTCTATCGGACCAACCTCAACATTCTCGGCCAGCAAACGGACGACACGGTACAGGAGTGCGCCGTCCTGTCGCGGCTTCTCTACGATCTTTCGTCCGCCTACCTGATGACCGGTGCCGAGCGCTACCTGCTTGCGGCGCGCGCCGCGGCGGACTACCTGCGCGAGGCATTCCGCAGCCTCAGCCACGACGGGCGTTATTGCTTCTGGGCCTATGGTCGGCGGCGCAACCAGCAGGGTGAGCGCGGCGAATCGCTGCTGTTCGCCTCACAGGGCCCGGACGACCACGGCACGATTCCGCTCTATGAGCAGATTTATGCGCTCGCCGGCCTGACGCAGTTCTACCGCATCACGCTGGAGTGGGAAGTGCTGGAGGATATCCGGCGGACGATCAACAGCTTCCAGGACTTCTTCTGGGATCCGACGGAAGAGCAGATCGCCGGGATGGACGAGGCCACCCGCCGGCATTTCGTCGGAGCAGACGGAAAACCGCGCCCGGGCTTCGTCGGCCACGGCGGCTACTACTCGCATCTCGATCCGGGGACGATGCGCCCCGATACGATGTTGGACGGCACCGATGCGGCGGCGAACCGCTCGCGCAAGAATTGGAATTCCATCGGCGACCACATCCCCGCGTATCTCGTCAACCTGATCCTCTCGCTCGATCCGCTGCCCGAAGGCGAGATCCGTCGGGACTTCAAGCCGCTGCTGGACCGCTGCTGGGGCATCCTCGAGGAAACGTCCTCGCTGATCTGCGAGAAGTTTCCTGCTCAGGATTCCGACTACGTCGTCGAACGGTTTTTCGCCGACCACGAGCACAAGCCGTGGGAGGCCGATCTGACCTATCGCTGGCAGCAGAATCGCGCCGTCGTCGGCCACAATCTGAAGATTGCGTGGAACCTGACGCGCTGCGCCTACTACTTCCAGAGCCGCGCCGAGCGGCTGCGCGGCGACGGCAACAGCAAGGGAGCCGAGGGCTACATCGCCCGCGCCAACCGATGCATTGAGGTTGCGAACACGCTCGCCCAGCGGATGGGTGAAGTGGGCCTCGACAAGATCCGCGGCGGCATCTTCGACTGCGTCGAGCGCAACCCCACCGGCGGCATGCCCACCCAGTTCGCCTGGGGCGCGACCAAGGACTTCTGGCAGCAGGAACAGGGTATTCTCGCCTACCTGATCCTGTACGGAGCGACATCGGACCCGCACTTCCTGCGGCTGGCCCGCGAGTCCTCCGGCTTCTGGAACCTGTTCTTTCTCGATCGCGAGCGGCAGGGCTACTTCTTCCGCACCACCGAGAACGGCCTGCCGATCCTGGAAGGCCAGTACGGCATGAAGAGCAGCCACGCCATCGGCTACCACGCCTTCGAGCTGGCCTATCTGGCGCACCTCTACACCCGCGCCTACGTCGCGGCCGGCGGCGGCGCCGACAACAGCTTCTGCCTCTATTTCAAGATTTGCAGCGTCAAGCAGCAGAGGTCGATCAACGTCCTGCCGGACTTCATGCCGCCGGGGCGTGTCCGCATCACCTCCGTCCGCGCCAACGGTGTGGACGTCACCGGCGATCTCCAGGACCTGCATGGGGACGACCTGAAACAGTACAAGATCCACACCGAGTGCATGACGCCCGATCCGAACAACGGCAGCGTGGAACTCGTGGTCGAATTCCACGCCGAACCCGTCCGGTCTTGAGGCACCGCGCCCTTCAGGAGGCTGACATGCCCGACCAGTCGCTTGCCGGCAGGAAGATTGCCGTCATCATCGAAAGCCAGTACGTGCCCGCGGAGATTCGCACTTATCGGGAGCGGTTCGCGAGCTACGGGGCCACGGTCGAATTCGTTTCGCGACTTTGGGGAAACGCGTCCCTGAAGTTCTATTCCACCGTCGAGCCTGCTTCCGAGCAGGACGTGCCATCGGTCGAATGGCTCGAGGTCAGCGTCGACTTCGAGCAGGCGGAACGCCGCATGCACGAGTACGCGGCGATCATCATCGCCGCCAACTACACCTCGGTGCGGCTGCGCTGGAACGAGGCGCTGAGCACGTCCAACAACATCTCCCAGGACATGCGGGCGACGCCGGCGGTGCGCTTCATCCGCCGGGCGATGGTCAACCGCAGGATCGTCAAGGCCGCCCCCTGCCACGGCCTGTGGCTGCTGACCACCTCTCCCGACCTGCTGGCCGGCCGGCGGGTGACCTGCAACCCGGTGGTGGTGGCCGACGTGCGCAACGCCGGTGCCGTCTACGTTCCGGCGCCGGCCGGCACCGACTGGCACGAGCACGTGGTGACCGACGGCGACCTGGTCACCAACATGTCGGCGGTGGCCGGCGGCACGGCACTCGGCAGCGAGCGGCTGGTCGACGCCATCCGTGATGCGATCGTCGGCATGCCGGCGGCAGAGCCCGCCCCTGCCCCCGCCCCGCTCCCGGCCGTGGCCGAGCCGACCAAGCCCGGCAAGCGGCGAATCCTCGTCCTGCTGTCCGAGTGGGGCTACTGGGGCGAGGAGCTGGTGGGACCGCTGGGCGAGTTCGACCGGGTCGGCTACGAGGTGGATTTCTGCACCCCCAACGGCCGGCGGCCGAATGCCATTCCGGTGAGCGCCGATCCCAACTACTTCGACCCGCCGCTGCAGCGTTCGGTCACCTCGCCGGAGATGGCGGCGCGCGTGATCGAGATCGACGATCCCTCGACGCAGCAGGGCAAGCGGCTGGACAACCCGATCAGCCTCGCCGCCTGGTTCCCGCAGCGGCCCTACTTCGCCGCCGCCCAGTTCGTCCGCCTGCTGGAGGACTACAACTGGCGGCTGGAGGAAGCGCGGCAGCGCCTCGCCCGCTACGACGCGCTGCTGATCGTCGGCGGCTCCGGGCCGATCGTCGATCTGGCCAACAACCAGCGGGTCCACGACCTGATCCTGTCGTTCCTGGCGGAGGACAAGCTGGTGGGGGCGGAATGCTACGGCGTCGCCTGCCTCGCCTTTGCCCGCGACATGAACCAGCGCCAGAGCATCCTTCGCGGCAAGCACGTCACCGGCCACTGCCTGGAGTACGACTACCAGGACGGCACCGGCTTCGTGCGTGCGCGCGGCGAGTTCCTCGACTTCAACATGGGGCCGCCGCCGTATCCGCTGGAATTCATCCTGCGGGATGCGACCGCTCCGGACGGCGCCTATCACGGCAACTTCGGCCATCCCACCAGCGTTCTCGTCGACTACCCGTTCGTCACCGGCCGCTCCACGCCGGACAGCATCCTCACGGGCCAGAAGATGATCGAAGTCCTGGACGGCGAGCCGCCGCTGCGCCGCTGGGGCTGGTAGTCCGCCGCATCCGCCTGCGACCCCGCCCCCCGGGCGGGGTCGGCACCATATCGATCGCGACAGGAGCGTAGCCATGCCTGGTCCGAACGGACATCGCAAGCTGCTGGAGCAGTTGACCGCCGACGGCGTGACCCACATGTTCGGGAACCCCGGGTCGAGCGAGGAAGGACTGCTCGACGAGCTCACCCGCTATCCCGACATCCGGTACATCCTGGGCCTGCAGGAGGCCGCCACCGTCTGCATGGCGGACGGCTACGCCCAGGGCACGCACCGGCCCGCCGTGGTGCAGCTGCACTGCAGCGTCGGCACCGGTAACGCCATCGGCAGCCTTTATCACGCCTGGCGGCGCAAGACGCCGATGGTGGTGCTGTCGGGCGAATCCGGCGCCGAGTTCGACCCGCTGGAAGCGCACATGTGGGTCGATCTGATCGGCATGGCCCGGCCGGTGACCAAGTACGCCGTTCGCGCTACCCACCCGTCGAGTCTGCTGCGGCTGCTGCGCCGCTGCTGGAAGATCGCGTCCACACCGCCCTGGGGTCCCGTCCTCATGACCGTGCCGCAGGACGTGCTCGATGCCGAGAACCACGAGGCGGTGGTGCCGACATCGGTGCTGGAGACCCGCACCGCCCCGGCGCCGTCGCTGATCGCGGATGCGGCCGGAATGCTGGCAGGTGCCCAGAACCCGATCCTCATCGTGGGCGACGGAGTGTCGCATGCCGGCGCGCACGCCGAGCTGATCCGGCTGGCCGAAACGCTGGGTGCCGCCGTCTGGGCGGGGATGGCCTCCGAGATGATCATGCCCCACTCCCACCCGCTGCAGCGCGGCAGCATGGGCCACATGTTCGGCACGTCCAGCGGCCGGCTGGTCGAGGATGCGGACGCGGTGATCATCGCCGGCACCTACGTCTTCTCCGACGTCTTTCCGGTGCTGGACAACCCGTTCCGGGCGGACGCGAAGATCATCCACATCGACCACGACACGCATGCCATCGCCAGGAACCACCCGGTGACGCTGGGTCTGGTCAGCGACCCGAAGCTGACCTTCGCGGCGCTGGCCGACGCGCTCGCCGCATCCATGACCGACGCGCAGAAGGCGGCGGCGGCGGAGCGGATGCGGGCATCCGGGGCAGCCAGGGAGGAGGCACGGAAGCAGGCGATCGAGCGGGACCGGTCGCGGGGCGCCACCGTGCCGATGTACATGGCGGCTTTCGCCGAGCCGCTGTCCCGGGCGCTGCCGAAGGACGCGATCATCTTCGACGAGGCCCTGACGCACTCGCCGGAGCTGCAGCGCTGGTGCCCGCCGGAACAGCCGGGGAGCTTCTTCTATACGCCCGGCGGCACGCTGGGTGTGGGCCTGCCCGGCGCCGTCGGCCTGAAGCTGGCGCATCCGGACCGCACGGTGGTGGGGTTCAGCGGCGACGGCGGGGCGATGTACACCTATCAGGCGCTGTGGACTGCCGCCCACTGCGGCATCGCCGCCAAGTTCGTCGTCTGCAACAACCGCAGCTACCGGCTGCTGAAGCAGAACCTGGTGGCCTACTGGCGCGACCGGGGAGTCAACCCGCCCAACTTCCCGCCGCCGTTCGACGTCCGCGAACCGGGGATCGATTTCGTCGCGCTGTCCCAGTCCCTGGGCGTGCCCGGCCTTCGGGTCGCGAACCCGGCGGACTGCGAGGCCGCGATCGCTGCCATGCTGGGTCACCCCGGCCCCTTCCTGCTCGAGTTGATCCTGGAGGACGGAGTGGATCGGCCACCGGCCTGAGCGGACGGGGCATAGACGCCGGATCGCAGGCGGGAGCGGAACGAAGCGCCCTCGACAGAGGGCCGGGGGTCAGGGAGGAACGACGATGGTGGACACCTTCGACTATGTGATCGTGGGCTCCGGCGCCGGCGGATCGACGCTCGCCTACCGGCTGGGCGAGCGCGGCGACGCGAGTGTCCTGGTGCTGGAAGCCGGCACCGGCGAGATGCCCGAGGCCGTCTCGGTGCCGTGGCGCTGGAACGAGCTGCTGCTGACGGACCTGGATTGGGCCTACAACAGCGCACCGCAGCCGGGCCTGAACAATCGTCAGGTCTACTCCGCCGCCGGACGCGCGACCGGCGGCACCTCGGTGCTCTACCACATGATGCACGTCCGCGCGTGGCCGGCCGATCTGGACGCCTGGGCCTACAACGGATGCGCCGGCTGGTCGTTCGCCGACTGCCTGCCCTACTACCAGCGCTCCGAGAACCAGCTCGACGACACCAATCCCACGGCCGGCCGGGGCGGACCGGTCACCGTCGTCAACGCCCGCGACATGGGCAACCCGATCTCGCAGACGTTTCTGGACGCCTGCGTCGAGCTGGGCTTCCCTCTGGTCAAGGACTTCAACGCTCCCGCCCTCGGCGCCGGCTGGCAGCACGTGGACATCCGCGACGGCAGACGCGGCGGCGTGCTCACCTCCTACCTGCTGCCGGCCCTCGCCGGCGGCAACGTCACGCTGCGCACCCGCGCACTCGCCACCCGGCTGCTGCTGGAGCAGGGCCGCTGCGTCGGCGTCGAGTACCTCGCCAACGGACAGCTCACGACCGTCCGCGCCGAGCGGGAGGTGATCGTCTGCGCCGGCTCGATCGAGTCGCCGAAGCTGCTGATGCTCTCGGGCATCGGCAACCCGGATCAGCTCCGCGCGCTGGGCATCCCGGTGCAGGTGGAGCTGCCAGGCGTGGGCGAGAACTTCCACGACCACCCGCTGGTCATCGGCCCGTTCGGCCGTCTCGCCGAGCCGGGCACCGATCCGCTGGGCAACATGACCGAGGCGGGCCTGTTCTGGACATCGGCGCCGGGGATGACGGTGCCCGACCTGGAGATCTGCCTCGTCCACCGGGCACCGTTCGGCGATGCGTTCTTCGCCAACGTGGTGCAGCGGCTGCAGACCGGCCAGCCGATCACGCCGGCGACGCAGCTGGTCGATCCGCACGTCATCCTCAGCCTGCCCGGGCTCATTCGGCCCCTGTCGCGCGGCTGGGTGCGGCTGCGCAGCAGCGATCCGGCGGTGGCCCCCGAGATCAGCGCCAACTACGGTGCCGAGCCGGTGGACATCGACCGCATCGTCACCATGGTCAAGATCGCCCGCGACATCTACCGCACCAAGGCGTTCGCCGCCCTGGGCCTGGTGGAGGTGGGGCCGGGACCCGACGTGACCACGGACGCCCAGCTGCGCGCCTGGGTGCTCGACAACGTGGGCTCCTACTATCACTTCGCCGGCTCCTGCCGGATGGGCATCGACCGGATGGCCGTCGTCGATCCGAAGCTGCGGGTGCACGGCGTCCAGGGACTGCGCATCGCCGACGGATCGGTCATGCCGGCCGTCCCGTCCGCCAATCCGCACACCACGATCGTCATGATCGGCGAGCGGGCGGCGGACTTCATCGGCAGCGGAATCTGAAGGCGACGACGGGACAACGGCCAAACGGGGAGACGCAGACCGCCATGGAGACCTTCTCTCTCGGCAACTTCCGCCTCATGAGCGGATATACGCTGCCCAACGCGACCCTCGCGTACACCACCCACGGCACACTGAACGCGGCGCGGGACAACGCCGTCCTGTTCCCGAACTTCCTCGCCGGCAACGACGCGGCGCTGGAGATGTACATCGGCGAGGGGATGGCGCTCGATCCGTCCCGCTACTTCATCATCCTGCCCGGCCAGTTCGGCAACGGCTTCTCGTCCTCGCCCAGCAACACGCCGCCGCCGTTCGACCGCGGTGCCTTCCCGGCGATTGCGGTCGCCGACGACGTGATCGCCCAGCACCGTCTGCTGACCGAGCACTTCGGCATCTCCGAGCTGCAGCTGGTTCTGGGCTGGTCGGTGGGTGCGCTGCAGACCTACGAGTGGGCGGTTCGCTTCCCGCAGATGGTCAAGCGGATGGCCTCGATCGCCGGCGCGCCGCGCCCGTCGGCGTGGACGCGGCTGTGGCTGCAGACGGTGATCGAGGAACCGATCATCACCGATCCGGCGTGGAACAACGGCTTCTATGCCGATGCGGCGCTGGTGCAGGCCGGCAAGCGCCGGCAGGGGCACTGCATGGCGCTGACGCTGCCGCCGCTCGCCTACTACCAGGGGGATCTCCTGTCCCGGCTGGGCTTCGCGTCCGCCGACGACTTCGCCCGCGGCTTCTTCGAGGGCTTCATGCTGCCGCAGGACCCGAACAACATCCTGATCCAGGCGCGCAAGGCACGCAGCGCCGATCCGGCCCGCGGCGGCGACATGGCGGAAGCGCTGGGGCGGATCACCGCCCGGGCGACGATCGTGGCCTTCACCGGCGACGTGATGTTCCCGCCGAACGACAACGCGCGCGACGCGGCATTGATCCCCAACGCCCGCTACCGGGAGGTCTCGTCCACGTCCGCACACCTGACCACCTTCGGCCTGTTCCCCGACGACCGGCAGGCGGTGGAAGATGCGATCCGGGACGCTCTCGCAGCCTGAGCCGCCGGGACCGGAAGACAGGGAGCCGGAAGACAGGGAGAACGGGATGCCGACACAAGCACTCTACCTCGGCCGTGACTGGGCGATCGACCACGATCGCCGGGCGAGGGTGAGCAACGCCGAGCTGCGCTACACCGTGCTCGGCGAGGGGGAGCCGGTGCTGTGCATCCACGGCACCAGCATCGCCGACAGCCTGATCACGCCGCTGCGCTTCCACCCGCCGCTGTTCGACGACTACCGGATGATCAGCTACTACCGGGCCGGCTACAACGGCAGCACGCTGGAGAAGGATACGCTCAGCATCGAGGAAGGGGCGGTGCACGTGCGCGAACTGCTCGACCACCTGGGCATCGAGCGGGCACACATCCTGGCCTTCTCGTTCGGCGGCGTCATCGCATTCCAGTTCCTGCTCGACTTCCCGGAGCGGGCGCACTCGGCGATCCTGCTGGAGCCCTACCTGCCACGCGAGTCCCCCGAGGCGATCCAGGCCAACATCGACGCCTTCAACCGCGCCAACGAGTTGTATCAGCGGGGCGAGAAGCTGCGGGCGGGACAGCTCTACATGGAACTGGTCTGCGGGCCGAGCTTCCTCGGCGCCGTCGACATGACCAATCCGCTCGACGTATGGGAGCGGGTGGAGGCGGCGGTGGACACCACGTTCACCGTCGACTTCCCGGCGATCACCAACTGGGGCTTCCGGCCCTCGCAGGCCGACCGGTTCGCCGACCGCAAGCCGAAGATGCCGGTGCTCGCGGTGATGGGCATGGACAGCGAAGCGGCGATGCCGGGCTTCCGCGAGACGCAGCGGTTCCTGATGGACTGGCTGCCGCAGGCGGAGCGGGCCGCGATCATGAACGCCACCCACGGCATGCAGAGCATGAACCCGGTCGCGGTCGCCGAGAGCGTGCACGCGTTCCTGCAGCGCCACCCGATGCGCTGAGCGGCGACAACCAGGACAGGGAGGAAGGACGAGCGATGCCCGAGAGCGCCGTGGACTACCTGGTGATCGGGGCCGGCACAGCCGGCTGCGTCGTGGCCAACCGCCTGAGCGCCCAGCCGGACGTGAGCGTGACCCTGCTGGAAGCGGGCGGCGCCGACACCAACCCCGCGATCTACGATCCGACGCTGCCGGCGCTGTTCAGCCTGTGGGCACCGGACGGAGCGGAGAACTGGGGGTACGTCACCACGCCGCAGCCGAACCTGGACGGGCGCGCCATCGACATCGCCCGCGGCCGCGTCATCGGCGGCTCCAGCGCCGTCAATGCGATGATCTACATCCGCGGCCATGCCCGCGACTTCGACGCCTGGGCCTACGACGGCTGCGACGGCTGGGACTACGCCAGCGTGCTGCCGTACTTCAAGCGCTCGGAGACCTACCACGGCCGGCCGTCGTCCTTTCACGGCACCGACGGGCCCCTGTCGGTGATCGACTACGGCGATGCCTCGCCGGTCAGCCACGCCTTTGTCGACGCGGCGGCCGAGCTGGGCGCGAGCGCGCGCTACAACGACTTCAACGGCGCCGACCAGAGTGCGGGCGCCGGCTTCTATCAATCGACGCGGACGCCCGAGGGGCGTCGGGTGACCGCGGCCTCGGCGTTCCTCTCGCCGATCTCGGGGCGTGCGAACCTGCGCATCGTCACCGGCGCGCGCGTCCTCCGCCTGGTGATCGACGGGCAGCGGGTCACCGGCATCGAGTATGCCACCGCCGATGGGGTTCAGACCCTGAGGGTGAACCGGGAGGCGATCGTCTGCGCCGGCGCCTTCGAGAGCCCGAAGCTGCTGATGCTCTCCGGCATCGGCCCCGCAGACGCCCTGCGCGCGCTGGGCCTGCCGGTGGTGTGCGACATCCCCGAGGTCGGCCGCAACCTGCAGGACCACATGCTGCTGGGCGTGGGCTACGAGTGCCCGGTGGACCTGCCCGCCCCGGCGCTGCTGGCGGAAGCCGGCCTGTTCGCGCACACCCGGCCGGGAATGGCGGCGGCCTCGCCCGACCTGCAGTACTTCTTCGGACCGGTGAAGTTCGTCCCGCAGCAATATCTGACCGACGGGCCGGGCTTCACCTTTGCGCCGATCCTGGCGCGCCCGCACAGTCGCGGCCAGGTGACCCTGGCGTCGGCCGATGCGCGCGACAATGCCCGGGTCGATCCCAACTACCTCTCCAACGAGGTGGACCTGGAGGTGCTGGAGTACGGCATCCGCTTCGCCCGCGAGCTGGTGGCGACGGCGCCGTTCCGCGGCTTCCGCGGTCGGGAGATCGCGCCCGGCGACCAGGTGACCGACCGGGCGGGGCTGCGCGCGTACATTCGCGCCGCCGCGTCCACCGTCTGGCACGCGTGCGGCACCTGCCGGATGGGCCGCGACGATGCATCCGTGGTCGATCCCCGGCTGCGGGTGCGCGGGCTCGACAATCTGCGCGTCGCCGACGCGTCGGTGATGCCGCGGCTGGTCAACGGCAACCCCAATGCCGCGATCATGATGATCGGCGAGAAGGCCGCCGACATGATCAGCAACGCCGACACCCTCGCCGCCGCCCCTTCGGTGTCGGCGGCTTCCCCCTCACTCGCTACCGCAGGTCGCTCATGATCCACCAGTTCATCTTTGCCTCGCCGCGGCCCGGGATGTCGGAGGAGGCATTCCTGCGCTACTGGATCGACGTGCACGCGGTCCGCTACGCGATGCACATCCCCCAGATCCGCCGCTACATGATCGATGCGCGCATCCCGATGCCGGGCGAGACCACCCCGCCCCTGTGGTCGGGGGTGGCGGAGATTTGGCTCGCCAACGCCGAGGAGCAGCTCGCATCCCTGCAGACGCCGGAGTTCCTGCTGGGCGCGCGGGCGGACGAGCCGAACTGGGCGGCGTTCTGGATGACGCGCGGGCTCGATACCACCGCGCACGTCGTCCTGCCCGGCCCGCCCGAGAGCCGCGACAGCACGCTGGTCAAGCTGCTGATCCTCTCCAAGCGCCGCGAGGGACTGCCGCTGCCGGCGTACAAGGACTACCTGCTCGGCCAGCATGCGGCGCGCGTCCTGCAGGTGCCGGGGCTGCGCCGCTACGTGCAGGGGCACGTCGTCGAGGGCTTCTATTCGGTGGGCGAGGCGGTGCTGGATTGCGTCGAGCAGCTGTGGTTCGACAGCCTGGATGCGCTGATCGAGGCGCAGCGGACGATGCAGCACCAGATGGTGCGCGCCGATTACCGGCTGTTCACCGAGGAGCGCTACCTGCACGAGATGATCGTTCGCGAGAACTGGATCATCGGGCCGGAGCCGCGTCCGTACACCCCGCCCGTGGTGTGACGCTGAGGGAGGTGCCTTCGATGTCGCTTGCGAGCGCACTCGACTTTCTCGTTGCTTGCCGCGACCGGCCGGCGATGCTGGCCCGTTACGACCAGCGGAACCTGGCGCAGCTGCTGTTCCATGCGAAGAACGACGGCTTCCAGTTCAGCCGCGAGGACCTGGCGGAGGTCGCGGGCCGCATCGAGGCCAACGTGATCCTGGTCAAGGACGCCGACGGCTTCAGTGGCTCCAGTCGGCTGTGGCCCCGGATGTGGGGCCTCCGCCACCTGGACTACCTGATCCGGCACGGGGTGCTGCGCCACACGGACGACGAGCTGCGCGCGCTGATCGCATCCGGTGGAGACGCCTCATGAGTGCCGCCAACCTGATGCGGTTCCTTCGGGAGGTCGCGGCGCGGAGCGACCTGCTGGCTCACCTGGAGATGCAGGGCAAGGAGGCAGTGATCGCGGCTGCCGCCGACTTCGGCCTGCCCTTCACCGAGGCCACCTTCGACCAGGTGATCTGGGATCTGGAGGCGCGGCTGGCGGCACGGCGCGCAGAGGCGTTCGACGCCCACTTCCCGCTGTGGGAGACGATGTGGGGCCAGACCTACCTGGCCTACCTCGTTCTCGACTTCATCCCGTGCGTCACCGACGAGGATGTGAAGGCCGTGAGCGGGCCACCGCAGCAACCGGCCGGATAACGGCGCAGGGCGGGGAAGGGGCGATCATGCCCGAAGCAGACGAAGACATCGTCACAGGCTTCGCTGCCGCCGGATCGGTGGTCACCGCCCGGTCCGACGAAGCGAGGGACGCGCGCGGAGTAATCCCGGACCTGCAGGGCCGGGGCAGCGACACCATCACGGGAAGGATCGGGCCATGCCGCTGATTCCAGTCCACTTCGAGTATCTTACCGGATTGAGCAGGCCGCTGCTGGTGGGCGCGCGCCTGACCGGCAACTGGAACGCGCAGGGGATGCCGGCCGAACAGTGGTCGCAGGTGCCGATGGAGGCGTTCATCGCCGAGGACGGCTGCCCCGCCTTCCGCGCCACCGTCAGCCTGGACGACAGCCAGATCGGCCGCAGCTTCGACTGGGGGGTGATCGTCTCCACCGCCCAGCAGCCGGACGTCTGGGGGATGCCGGCGGAAGTGAACGAGGCCGAGCAGACGGCGCGGCACCGGACCTTCACGCTTACCCTCCCCGGCCAGCGGCACCGCTACTTCCTCACCCACTGCCGGCGACTGGGGGCGAACCGGCTGGTGCAGCCGGGCCAGCCGGATGCGGCCCGCTTCGCCGTCTGGGCGCCGAACGCCAGCACCGTCGAGCTCGTGCTGGGCGAGCCCGCCGGCGGCTACATCTGGGACGACGGGCGGGGGGTGACCGCCACCCTGCCCATGCACCGGGCCGAGGACGGGATCTGGGAGACCCGGATCGAAGACGCGCCGGCACTCGCCGACTACGCGGGGCTGGACCACCAGCCCTACATGTTCCGAATTACCAAAGACACCGGCCAGGTCAGCTATCGCACCGACCTCTACTCCCGTTGCCAGATCGGCAGCGGCGGCAAGAATCCGGACGCACCGCGGCCGGGCGAGGCACCGTGGAACGGCACCCGCCAGGACCTGGACGGATCCAAGAGCTGCTCCGTGGTCGTGGATCCGGAGCGGGTGTGCGAACTCTTCGACGAAGGCGTCTGGCCGGAGACGCGCTGGCTGTCGGAAGAGGACTTCTGGCGCGACGAGTTCGAACCCAACCGGCCGGTGCCGAACCGCATCGAGGATCTGGTCATCTACGAAATGCACGTGGACGGCCTGGGGCTCGACCGCGGCGTCGATCGGGGCACCCTGCGGGATGCGATCGATTTGCTGCCCTACCTGCGCGACCTGGGCATCACCTGCATCCAGCTGATGCCCATGTCCGAGTTCCAGGACCGGTCGGGCTGGGGATACAGCACCTCCCACTATGCGGCGATCGAGTATGCCGGCGGCGGGCGCGACCAGTTCAAGCATTTCGTCCGGGCCGCCCACCGGGCGGGCATCGCCGTCATCCTCGACGTGGTCTACAACCACTACACCTTCGATGCCGAACGGGCGGAATGGGCCTACGATTCCGATACGCCCGAGAACAACATCTACTATTGGTACGAGGGCCGCGCCGGCGACTATCCACGGGCCGACGGCGGCTACGTGGACAACGGCTCCAGCGGCTGGGCGCCGCGCTTCAGCGCCGAGATGGTGCGCCGCCTGTTCACCTCGAGCGCTGCGGCACTCCTGTCCGAATTCCATTTCGACGGCTTCCGCGTCGATCTGACGCAGGCGATCCACCGCGACAACGTCCGGCACCTGGACGGGCGCGGCGTGCCGGCCGCCAACCTGTTCGGCCAGAAGCTGCTGCGCGAGTGGTCGAACACGCTGCGGCTGATCCGCCCCAACGTCTTCCTGATCGCCGAGGACCATACGGAATGGGCGGCGGTGCGGACGCCCACGTCTGCCGGCGGCCTCGGCTTCGATTCCACCTGGTACGCCGATTTCTACCACCACCTGATCGGCGACGCGCAGAACGACCCCAGCCGTGCCCGGCTGCTGCGCATTGCCGGCTACGGCGGCAACGAGGCGCTGCGGATCGGCTGGTTCGCCGGCACGCTGGCCGCCAGCCGCAACAGCCGCGTCGTCTACCACGAGTCCCACGACGAGGCCGGCAACGCCGAGAACTCGGCCCGCACCATCGTCACCGCCGTCAACGGGGCGGCGCTGGTGGGCGAAACCCGCCGCTTCGCCGAAGCCCGGGTGCATTTCGTGGCCGCGATGTGTCTGCTGTCGCCCGGCACGCCGATGTTCTTCATGGGCGAGGAAGTGGGAGCGTCGCTGCCCTATCGCTACGCCGGCTTCCAACAGGCGCGGGAGGACTACTACGCCCTGCGGACCGGCGCCGGCAGCCAGCTGTTTCGCTTCTACTCCGACATCATCCGGCTTCGCACCGCGCACCCGGCGCTGCGCTCGCGCGATTGCGAGGTGGTGCACACCCACGACGACAATCGGGTGATCGCGTTTCGCCGCTGGGCGGCGGGAGAGGACATGCTGGTCGTCGCCAGCCTCAACAACTGGGCCTTCCGCAACGGCTACCGCCTGCAGGACTCGCGCATCGCCGACGGCCGCTGGCGGGAGGTGTTCAACAGCGATGCGGCGGAGTACGGCGGCACCGGCCTGCTCAACGACGGGCCCATCGCATCAACCGGTGGCATCATCACCGTCGCCATCCCGGCCAACGCCGTGCTAGTGCTGCAGCGGCAGTAACCGCGGGCAGACACCAGCGCTCCGGACGAACACCGGGCGCCGTACCGGCTGCGCGGGCACCCCGCCGGTCCGACAGGGGAGATGGTGTGATGCCGCCGATCAACGGGACGATACTGCAGGCGTTTCACTGGGACACGCCGGACGACGGGACGCTGTGGGTGGAGACGGCCGGCAACGCCGCGGCTCTCGGCCGCGCCGGCTTCACCGCCCTGTGGCTGCCGCCCCCCTGCAAGGGTGAAGGCGGGAGCCGCGACGTGGGCTACGGCAGCTACGATCTGTTCGACCTGGGGGAGTTCGACCAGAAGGGAACGGTGCGGACCAAGTATGGCACCCGGGCCGACCTGGAAGACGCGGTTCGCGCCGTTCACGATGCCGGGATGCAGGTCTACGTCGATGCGGTGTTGAACCACAAGGGTGGGGCCGACGCCACCGATCCGGTAATGGCGACCCCGGTCTCCAACGACAACCGCAACATCGTCGTCGGTCCGGCGCGCGAGATCGACGCCTGGACGCGTTTCACGTTCCCCGGCCGCGGCACGGTGCATTCCGCGTTCCAGTGGAGCGCCGATCACTTCGACTCCGTCGACTTCGATCAGCGCACCGGCGAGCGCGCGATCTTCCGGCTGCGCGACAAGGCCTTCGAGACGCCGGTCGATCCCGAGCGCGGCAACTTCGACTATCTGATGTTCGCCGACCTGGACTCGGGTCATCCCGACGTGCGCGACGAGCTGCACGCCTGGGGCGACTGGATCGTCCGCACTCTGGCGGTGGACGGCTTCCGCTTCGACGCGGTCAAGCATATCCGCTTCCCGTTCTTCAACGACTGGCTGGACCACGTGCGTTTCGGCGCCGGGGGGCGGTCCCTGTTCGCGGTCGGCGAGTACTTCTCCGGCGACGTCGCCACGCTGCGCTGGTTCATCGAACAGACCGGGCGACGGATGTCCCTCTTCGACTTCCCGCTGCGCTACAACATGCGTGACATCTCGCACGGCGGCGGCCTGCTCGACATGCGCCAGGTTCTGACCGGCACGCTGGTCGCGCAGGATCCTGTCCTCGCCGTCACCTTCGTCGACAATCACGACACCTGGCAGCAGAACCGGCGCGACGAAGGCATCGCCGAATGGTTCCGGCCGCTCGCCTACGCGCTGATCCTGCTGCGCGAGGGCGGCTATCCGTGCGTGTTCTACCCGGACTACTATGGCGGCGGCGGCCGGCCCAGCCTGCGCCCGGTGCTGGATGTGCTGCTGGCGGCGCGGCGCGATCACGCCTACGGCCTGCAGACCGACTACTTCGACGACCCCAACGTGGTCGGCTGGACGCGTGCCGGCGATGCGGACCATCCGCGGTCGATGGCGGTCCTGCTGTCGGACGGCCCCGGCGGCTCGAAGCGGATGTGGACCGGCCGGCCGGGGGCCACGTTCACCGACGCCACGCGTGCGATCGGCGGCACGGTGACGGCCGGAAGCGACGGCATCGGCGAGTTCAGCTGCGCCGCCGGCTCGGTTTCCGTCTGGCTGCAGACCTGAGGATCGGCGTTCCGTCGCCCGCTTCCCCTCCACAGCCCGCCCGCTCCCATGACACTAATATTGCGCTGCAGCGCAATTGGTGCTGCAATGCGTCAGCGGCGGGTCCGGCGATCAACGTCGGCCATGGCGGAGGAGCAGGATGTCAGGTTTGACCGAGTTGGGCCAAATCCTCCATGAACAACATTTCCGCATTCTGGTGCTGGTCAGCGGGCTGGAGAACCGCGTCCGCGGTGACGCCGGAACACGGCCGATCGACATCAACGACGAGAGCGACCGGGCACTGCTGGAAGAGCTGGCCGCATCGTTGACTGGAGCGATCGAGCACAACGCCTTCGAGGAGAAGGTGCTGTTCCCGCTGCTCTGCCGCCATGGCGAGGGCGAGCTGGCGACGCTGCTGACTCAGGAGCACGTCGTCATCGGGCCGATCGTGCGCCGGGTGCAGATGCTGGCCGGCGAGCTGCTGATGAACGGCAGCGATCCCGCGCGCTGGCCGGAGTTCCGGGACGCGGCGCAGCGTCTGGTCGGCGAGATGCTGACCCACCTGCAGAAGGAGGAGATGGCCGTCGTCCAGCGCCTGGGCTTCTTCCTCGACGCCGAAACCGATCACAGGCTCGCCCACGCCCTCGACGGCGACGCCGAGACGCTCGAGCTGCAGGCCGTCGCGGTTCCGGCGGTGGAGCCCATGCCGATCAGCGCCGCGGCGATCGCCGCGGTCTCCGGCGGCCCGACCACCGGTGGCTTGCCGCCTTTGCCGCGGACCATGCGTCGGACCCCTGCCGCCACGGCGGCCGGCGTGGCGGCACGGCGCCGCTCCACCGCGCCCCGCCACCCCTGATGCGCTCTGCCTAGAGCAATATCCGATCAAGCGGACTCGCTTGATCGGATTGAGTTCCTCCAAGAATCAAACGGTCGTGCTCTGACGGGGCACGCGCCGCCCGGTGCTGTCCGTCGAAAGAAACGCCCGGCGGCGTCCTGTCTCGGACGACGCCGGGCGCTGCCGGCGCACGGGTGCGCCAGTGGCGGAAGCCGACCCGCCCATCACCCTTCATTGCCTCCTTCGCCCGGCGGACCGTGGACCCGCAGGACAGGCACTTCGACAAGGCGGGAGTGAAGGGGGGTCGGCGTCCGCAGGGACGGGTCTCAGCGGATGGCGTCGTTCAGGACCGGCCACAACGGCTTGGTCATCGGCACCATGTCCTGCTTGTAATACCACCAGAAATGACCGCCGATGAACCGCGGGTGATTGACGGTCATGTCGTAGTAGCGGCGGATGTACGTGGCCTTCTGGGCCTTGCGCGTGGTGCCGCACTCACCGATGCCGATCTTGGAATTGGGAAACATCGTCCCCAGCCGGTCGAAGACCGCCTGCCAGTTCGGCTGGTAGCCGTTACAGTCGTCCTCGTAGTAGCTGACGAGCACGTAGTCGAGCCCCTGTTTCATCCGCGTCGGCACGTTCGCCTGCGCCCAGGTGAACATCTCGTTGGATGGCCGCTCCCAGCAGTTGTAATTATAGTACAATGTCAGGGCTGCCCGGGCGCCGCGCGCCTTCACCAGATCATAGGCGCCGGACATCTTGGCGACGACGGAGCTGGTCGAGCCCAGCCACTCGCCGTTGATTTCGTTGCCGACCTCCCAGAGATCGACCTTGTCGACGAAGGCGTTCAGGTATTCGGTCGTCCGGTTCTTGTATTGGTCCACTGTGTATTGCCGGACATAGAACGAGTCCAGAATTTCGCCCAGGATGTAGCTGACCGGTCGAATACGATCGACGGCGGTTCGGTACGTGGTCGCCGGTATCCACTCGTCGAACACGATCCGCGTCATCGGCATGTGGGCGAGGTTGTCGAGAGACGTGACGATGTCCGGGAGGTTGTCGATGGCGTCGATGGTGACACCGTGGATGGTCGTGGGCAGCGTTCGCAGCACGGGCGCTGCGAACGCGTGCCGTCCGGCGCAGGTCGCGATCATCGCCACCGTCAGGACGACAGCGGCGAGCAGGTGGAATGGTGACCGCCGGTGGCCGGCGGCGAATGGCAGACTGGCACGGGTCTGTTCAAGCATGACGATCTCCAGCTTTCGGTTTTCTTGGCGTTGTCCACGCGAGCGAGCCGACCCGGCGTTTCCAGAAAGTTCACTTTTTTGAGTGTATACAACCCCATATAGGGTATAATCTGGATCACGATGGGTCGGCACCTTCCTGTGAAAGCACGGTCTTGTTTGCTAATGACGCGAATTTTTTGTCCTCATTAGCGCGCGTCTCGCGACACGCGCTTGCGTCCAAGGACAAAACAGCTAAAATTGGTGAGATTGTGGACGTCCGGATTCGGTCGACAACCGCATGCCGACTATTGTTCAAATGCAACACTCCGGGAATCAGGTTCGCAGTCTCTCGCTTACCGCTCACCTGATTGTAGCCGATTATTATCGGCCTGCCATTATTTGGCCATGATTGAGACCATAAGGCCAGCACTTACAACGCTCTTGCGATAAAGGCAGCCGAACATGCCCGGTTACTGTGGAACGGGTTCGGTGCCCGCATTTGGTCCGACGGTCGGCGTCCCGACATCGGACGATTGAACAGCCGAGTGGGGTAAAGGTTGTGATTACGAGGATATTGCGCCGAATTGGTGTGTCCGCGGCGGTCGACGGCACCGGGCCGCCGGCCGGGCTTCGGCGGCGGCACGACGCCGTGTTGCTGGCGCGTCCGCTGGGTCGGGCGGGAGGCTCGGCCTGGTGCGAGCATCGGGCGATGAGCATGGCGGCGTTCGTCGCCGCAGCCGGTCTGTGCATCGCCCCGGCCTCTGCGCCGTTCGCCCAACCGACCGATCCGAAGGCAGCGGCCGCAACCGCCGGAAGCCCGCAGGAAAACAATTGGCTGACGGGCCAGGTCCGGGCCTATCGGGCCTACCCGCACCTGGACAAGGCGTATCGGCTGCTGGATGCCGGCAAGCCGGCCGAGGCGCAGCGCGAATTCGAGACCTACCTGCGGCTCAACCCGCGGGACGAGAACGCGCAGGTCGCCTACCTGGCCGTACTCTATCGGCTGGACCGACATCCGGAGCTGATCGATCGCGCCAACGGGATGCTGACGGAGCAGCCGGACTGGCCGCTCGCCCGGATCTACCGGGCGCTGGCGCTGCGCGCGGAGGGAAAGCTGGACGCCGCCGCCACCGACCTCTCCGAGGCGGGCAAAAGCGGCAGCCCGGAGGACCGGGAGTTCGCCCTCGGGTTGATGGTCGACGTCTCGATTGCCCGACAGGATTACGGCGCGGCACGCGCCGCCTTCGATCGCCTGGAACCTGCGCCGAAGGACTACCGCTACAACCTGCGCCAGGGCCTGCTGCTCGACGCTGAGCAGCGCCCGGCCGAGGCGGTGGCGCCGCTCCGTCTGGCGCTGGCCACCGCCGCATCGCCCGAGGAGCGGCTGACCGCACTCCGGGCGCAGGCGGAAAATGCCAAGAGGCGCAAGGATCTGGAAGCCGCACGCCGGATCCTGATGCAGGCGCTGCAGGCGTCGCCGGGCGATGTGCCGCTGATGCGCGAGCTGGCGGTCGTCGCCTATGGGCGCAGGAACAACGCCGAGGCGATCGAGTGGACCCAGAAGGTGGTCCAGGCGAGTCCGGGTCCGGCCGACCGGGAATTCCTCGCCAACCTGCTGTTCGAGGACCGGCGGTATCGGGAGGCCATCGCCGAGTATGAACGGCTGTTGCCGCAGCTGCAGAGCGATGCGGACCGACGCCGGGTGCTGATGGCGATCGGCTATTCCCGGCAAGCGATCGGCGACAACCGGGCAGCCGCCGAGGCGTTCCGTTCGGCGGCGCGCACCGAAGGCGGGTCGGCGGCGGTGCTCGCCGAGGCCGAAGCGCTCATCGCCGACGGCGATACGGCCGGTGCGATCGCAGCCCTCGAGGCGGCGCAGACCACGCCGTCCTCGGCCCTCGTCGACGCGCGCCTGGGCGAACTGTACGCCCGGTCCGGCGACCACGCACGGGCACTGCAGCGCTTCGAGGCCGCCCGCCACGACGAGGCCCTCGGCCAGGCCGACCGCTACCGGCTGGAGATGGCGCGGGGCTATTCGGCCGATGCGCTGGGTCGGCCGCGCGAGGCGATCGAGGCCTTCCGCGCTGCGCTCAGGCTGCGACAGGATGCGCCCACACGGGCGGCGCTGGCGCAGGCCTACGAAAACGACGGCCAGACACGCGAGGCGATCTCGCTGCTGGAGGCGGCGCAGGCTGAGCAACCCTCGCCGGCGCTGTCCGCCCGCCTTGGCATGCTGCTGGTGAAGGCGGGAGAGCCCCAGCGGGCGCTGGCACCGCTGACCACGGCTGCGGCCGATCCGGCATTGGATGCGGACCAGCGCTGGCGGCTGATGATGGCCCGCGGCGAGGCGCTGGGCGTGCTCGGTCGGCATCGCGATGCGGCGGCCGCCTTCCGGGCCGCCGACGAAATCCGCCCGGACGTGTCCACGCAGCTCGCACTGGCGCAGGCCTACGATCGTGCCGGCGAACCGCGCGCCGCCATCGAGGCGTTGCAACAGGCGAACGCGCGCGCCCCATCGGCCGAAATTGAAGCGCGGTTGGGGCTGGCGTACGCCCGGCTCGGCGACGAGGATCGGGCACTGCGCCACCTGCGGGCTTCGGAGAACCTGGGCGACCTGTCAGGGGAGGCCCGCTACCGGGCCCTGATGGAGCGCGGCTACGGCCATCTGCAGCTGAAACGCAACGCCGACGCCGTTCGCGCGTTCAGCGCCGCCGCGGAGATGCGGCCGGACGGCACGACCCTGCTGGCCCTGGCGCAGGCGTACGAGAAGGACGGCCGGATCGACCAGGCGGTGCGGGTGCTGCGGCCGGCGGCGCAGCAGCCCGGAGCGTCCGATGAACTGCGGCTCCAGCTCGGGCTGCTGGAGCTGAAGGCCGGCAACCGGAACCGGGCGGAGGCACCGCTGCGCCAGGCATCGCAGGGACGCCTGCCGCGCGACAGCCGCAGGCTCGCACTGACGCAGTTGGGCTACCTCTACCGGGAGCAGGGAGAGGACGACGCCGCCCGCAAGGCGTTCGAGCAGGCGGCGGCGCTGGCGCCGGATGATCCGGCGCTGCAGTCGGCGCTCGGCGACACCTACCTGGCGCAGGGGGCCCTGCCGGAGGCGGTGCGTGCCTTCGAGCGCAGCGCATCGCTGGACGCGACCCCGTCGCCGCGGCGCTCCCTGGCGCTGGCCCACGAACGGGCCGGCGATGATGCCGCCGCGATCCGCATCTATCGCGACCTGCTGGCGGACGGCCGGCTGTCGCCCAAGGAACGTGGCGATATCTGGGCCAGCCTCGCCTACGCCTACGCGCGCCAGGGCGACAACGCCGCCGCCGCCGATGCCTTCCGCCAAGCCCTCGCCACCGGTGGCGGCGACGAGCGGGCGCTGCGCCTCGCGCTCGGTACGGTGCTGGCGAAGAGCAAGCGGTGGCCGGAGGCGCTGGCCGAGTACCAGCGGGCATACGCGCTGCAGGCCACGCCGCAGACGCTGCTGCTGATCGGCCGCGCTTATCGCGCCATGGGCGACGACGCGGCGGCGACCGCGGCGCTGGAACAGGCGCAGGCGGAACAGGATCGAATGACACCCGGGGAACGGCGCGAGCTGTTCAACGAGTTGGCCTATCTGTACACGGAACAGGGCCGGGCCGCGGAGGCCGTGGCCCTCTGGCAGCAGTCGATCGCACTCGGCTACGACGCCGGCGTCGCCGTGTCGCTCGGCCGAGCCCAGCGGCAGGCGGGCGACCTGGACGGAGCGGAGGAGACGCTGCTGGCCATTCCGGCGTTCTCGCTCACGCCGTTGCAGCAGGCCGACCGCCTCGAAGAGCTGGCGCACGTCCAGGCCGACCGCGGCCAGCTGCAGGACGCGGTCACCACCCAGGCGCAGGCTCTGGAGATCGACCCGTCGCCGGAGCGGGAGTATCAGCTGGCCGTCTACCAGCGGGAGCTGGGCAACACCGACGAGGCCCTCGGGCACTACCGGGCGGCGGCGGAAGCCGATCCGGAGAAGACGCAGTACGCGCTGGACTACGGCTACGCCCTGCTGCTGGCCGGACGGACGGACGACGCCCGGGCGGTGTTCGAGGACGTGACGCGGCGGGAACCGGACGATCCTGCGGCGAACGAGCAACTCGGCTATCTGTATCTTCGCAGCGGCGACAACGCGGCCGCGGAGGCGAGCTTCGTGCGCGCGATCGACGGGCTGCAGGCCGAGCCACCGGCACCGACGCCGGACGCGGAGCTGGCGCGGCGCCGCGAGGTGGAGACCCTGCGACGCGAGGTCACCAACATCAACCGCACCATCGAGGTCACCGGCTACCAGCAGTATCGGTCGAACAGCAGCAACCAAACGGGTGGCACGGCGACGGTGCTGGGCCTGATCCAGTCGAACGGCGGCGTCGAGCTGGCGTGGCGGCCGCCGGTGGTGGGGCTGAACGACGGCCGCGTCCTGCAGGTGTTCACCCGTTACCTGTGGGCGAACAAGCCGGATGCCTTCGGAATCCAGGAAGATTCCTGGCAGGGCGGCGTCGGCGTCCGCTACAAGCCGCTGCGGGAGCAGAACCTTTACGTGAGCCTGGAAAAGCTGTTCGAAATCGGCGACGCGTCCGACAACAACACGCTGCTACGCGGCCAGTACGGCTGGGAACGGGGCACCGAAATCCAGATCGGCGAACCGTATTACAACTACACGTCCCTGTATACAGACTTGGGCTTCTTCATGGAGAAGACCCGCAACGTGGTGTTCTACGGGGAGGCGCGGCAGGGTGTAACCTTCAACATCAAAGACCGGCTGACCGTCTCGCCACATGTCATCCTGGACGGCCGCACCCAATATCGCGACAACTCCGACCTGTCCTACGTGGAGGGCGGCGCCGGCGTCGCCGTCCGCCTGCCGTTCCTGGAGAGCACGTACGAGAGCTACCGCTCCAGCGTCGAAGGCGTGATCCAGTACCGGCAAAGCATCGACAATTCCCAGAGCGGCTTCGTGTTCACCGGCCTCGTCCGGTTCTGAGCCGATGTCCGGGAACGTCTCCGGCCCGGGTCGTGGTGCGGTGTCCCGCAGGGGCTGCCTCGCCGTGCTGGCCGCAGCTCTCGCGGCCGGCGCATCCTCGGCCGCTGCCGCGGCCGCGGCGCGGGACGAAGCGCAGGCCGCTGTCGCTACGCCGCGGCTTCAGGGCACCTTCATCCAGTTGCAGGCCTCGCATCTGGCATGGCAGCGGGCCGACTGGGAGCGCCTGTTCCGCTACTTCGACCAATTGCTGCTGCAGCGGCTGGTCATCCAGTGGAGTGCCTTCGACGGCGTTCACTTCGATCGGCCGCCGGCCGGTCCCGGGCCAGCGGCGGCGGGCGATCATGGTGGGCCGCAGCCCGGGGCTTCCGTGGTCGACGTGATCCTCGACCTTGCGGCGGCGCGCGGCATGTCGGTGCTGGTCGGCCTGGATGCCCAATCCGGATACTGGCAGGCCCTGGCGGGCGGCCCCGCCGCGGCCGATACCTTCCTGCGACAGGCGGAAGGCCGGTCGCTGGCACTGGCGAAAGCGAAACTGCCGGTGCTGCGCGGCAGTCCGGCCTTTGCCGGCTGGTACCTGAGCGAGGAATTCGACGACGAGACGTGGGGCGAACCTTCGATGCTGGGGGTCCTGCTGGCGCACCTGAAGGGAATGCGAACGCAGCTCCAGGCGCTCACCCCCACCGTGCCGATGGCGATCTCCGGCTTCACCAACGGCCGCAACGGGCCGGCGGCGGTGGGGGCGTTCTGGGACGCGGTGCTCGAGGGCAGCGACATCGACCTGCTGCTGATGCAGGACGGCATCGGCACGCACAAGCTGACCCTGCAGCAGCTGCCGGACTACCTCTCGGCAGTCGCCGCAGTGGCGGACCTGCGGCACCGGACCTGCTGGATCGTCACCGAGCTGTTCGACCAGGTGGGAGGGGCGCCGATCGACGCCGGGCCGTTCCGGGCGCGGCCCGCGCCGCTGGAGCGGATCCTGCGGCAAATGGAAGGGGCGGCGCCCTACGGGGCGGCGCTGATCGGCTTCAGCGTGCCGGAGTACATGTCGCCGCTGGGCGATCCGGACGCCGGGCGGCTGCTGACCCGCTACCGGCAGCAGGTGCTGGGCGTTCGCTGACGAAAGCCGCCGAGTGCCCGTCCATCGAATGGCGCAGGCCCTCCCGAACGGGAAAGGGGTGCGCTCCCGAAAGGAGACGCACCCCTGTTTGCCAGTCCCGACCGGACCTGGAGCAAGATCCGATCAAGCGAAATCGCTTGATCGGATTGACTTGCTCTAGAGTGAGCCGGCGTCAACCCAGGTATAACCGAGCGCGGTCATGCCGTCGATCAGCCGGGTCAGGTCGGTCAGTCCGGGCGTGCCGAGGCTCGGCTCGAGCCAGAACGGGTGGAAGAAGAACGAACCGAACCCATCGCGAACCACCAGCGCGTAATCGGCGTTGGTCAACAGGTCCTGCCAAGTATAGACGACGTTCGACGTCGGATCGATGGCGCTGATGTCGTACTCGATGTTCCCCAGATTCTCCGGGATGATCCGCTGCCCGTAGTAGTCCTGGTCGATCGTGTACGGGAAGAACTGGCCGGCCCAGATATCCCGGGTCGGGTTGTTCGGATTCAGGTCGGGCGTATCCGACGTATAGTAGACGGCCCGCTGATAGGTGGTATTGAAGTATTCGGGAAAGACCCTGTATGCGGTCGCCGACGCATGGTAGTGCGGCGCTTCCCAGGCGAACGGCGGGTAGCCGTTGACTTCCAGGTCGGACAGGCCGGCGACCAGCCGGTCGCGGGTCCATTGCGGATTGCCGCCGTCCGGCGCCACCATGTTGACGATGTCCCAGAACTCGAAATCTTCGCCGCTGACGCCATGGTAGGGATTGGCCTGGGCGTTGAGCTGGTGGGTGTAGCCGTGCATGACGATGCGGCCGCCGCGCGCCAGCGCGTAGTTGAGGCCCCGCTTCAGATCGGTCGCCTGGGACAGCGGGACCTCCTCCGGCACGCCGCCGTTGTAGACGCCCAGCGGATCCCGGTAGAGGGGAATCAGCGCGATCGAGAACGGCACCCGACGGTTGAGCAGCCGGTTCGAGATGCGCCGCATAGAGTCGTATGAGGTGATCGCGGAGACGTCTTCCAGCCGCACCAGCCCACGCGGCGGTGCCACCATCTGCGAGCCCAGCATGTCGTGCAGGACGTCGCAGAACACCAGATAGCGGTCACGCGGGCCGATGTAGGTGAACGGAATGTCGGCCATGTACCAGAAGTTGCCGGAGCGCATGACGTACGGGATTTCCGCTGCCGTCCGGCTGTTCCTCAGTGGCACCACCGCCTGCGCCAGGACCGGATCAACGACTCGCGTTACCCCGACGTCGGGATCGGCGAAGATCGTGCCATCGGCGGGATCATAGCGGTAATACTTGAGAAACGACCGCGACTTGTAGAGAACCGTGTCGTAGAATCCAGGATCGGGGTTCGCCGCCGATGGGGCGGCGTTCATGCCGACGAGTCCATCAAAGGCGATGCCGTATCGGGTGGTGAAGTCGGGGCTGCCGTCCCAGGCGATCTGCCATATGTTGTTCTTGAACCACACCACCGTCTTCTGCGTCTGCTTGACGTCGGCAAGGAACGTCGCCGGGATCGGGTTGTCGTAGTAGGACCCGATATAGAACGTCGCGTCGTTGGCGTTGACCTCGCCGGCGACGTAGTCGCTGATCGGCTTCATCTCCACCGTCGTGGTGAAATGGCCGAGCAGGTTGCGCAGCATGATGGCGTAGATGTGGCCCAGCTTGCCGTAGGTCTGAGCGGGCTGGTAATCGTACAGGATCAGCGCACGCGGCGGCTCCTGCGCCTCGGCACGTCGATCCGCAGCGACCACGCTCACGACAAGAGAAACAGCGAAAACTCCCAGCAGCGCTCGCCAGCGCCTCGTCAGCGATTTCATTCCGACCTCCACTTTCCTCCAACTGCACTGCCGGTCCATCGGCAGCCCCGGTGCACGCGGTGACGCCGGCTCCTGGCGCCGCTCCCGGTGGGCGTATCCCCTGCCCTACCGCTGGCTGAACCTGCGCACGGGTCCACGCTCATCCTTGCTGGCCAGCCCGTACTTTTGCCGGTCCTTCCTGGCGAACTGCTTTCTCTTTGCGTCGTCCTTGACGCGGGCATTCAGCTTCTCGACGTTCACCCTGCCGGGCTCCACGCTGGTCCGCACCGCCGGCAGCGGCGGCGCTGCGCCGACGATCTTCGTTGCCGTGTCCGTCGGCTGCTGGGTACCGGCGTCGGCGGACGTGGCGAACGCTGCCAGCCCTGCCGCCAACACGGCGACGGCGGCCATGATCGGCCATCTGCGCCTGTTCTCGGATGTCATCGTCCTCTACTCCTTTGCCTCTATCCCCCCACCCGACGGTCCGCTTCGCGGTTTCCACGACCGCCGCAGTGGCTCGAAATGGTCATTGCGATTCCCGAGTTTGGGTTCACGCTGCCTTCAGAACCTCCTGCAGTTGTGTTTCTCCCACCGCACCCATATCGACCAGGATCGAGCCCAGCAGGCGGCGGTCCCGAGTCTGTCGCGCGAGCGCCTCGTCCAGTTGCGCCAGGGTGATGATCCGCTGCTCCAGCAGCCGGTCGCCCAGCTTGCGCCGCCCCCCCTCCATTTCGATGCCGTCCGGGTACACGTGCGCCGTCTTGTCCCAGGCGATGAGCTTGCCGGTGCGCAGGTAGTTGGCGTACAGGCGGATGGCCCGGCAGGTGGCACCGAAGTTGATGATGTTGCTCCAGACGGTGCGCGGCAGCGACAGCAGGGCCTGCTGCCAGCCGTAGACGCGGCGAACGCAGTACGCGCGGAAAGCCAGTCGCCAGGCGAGCAGCGCCGCGTTGGCGATGACCACGTACCAGAGGAGCGAGCCGCGCTCGAGGAGCGGCGGATAACGGTAGGCGGCGGGGTCGATCCAGATGGTCAGCCAGACAGCGGCGACCACCGCGACCACCAGGTAGCCCAGCAGCGTTACCAGATTGGTGACCAGCGCCTTGCGGTCGCGGAACAGCATGTACTTGGTGCGCAGGTCGCCCCGCCAGCCGAGATGCTCCCAGCCCTGGAGGGCGATGCCGACGACCCAGCGGGACTTCTGCTTCACCGATGCATAGAATCGGGCGGGGAAATACTCGCGGATGCACACCAGTTCTTCGATGGTCACCTGCCGCGGGCGTCCGGTCCAGATGCTTCGGCGCGTGACGATGCGCGGCACGCTGAAGCGGACGAAGGCCTGGCGCAGGCCGTGCTCCTTCAGCCGGAAACCCAGATCGTAGTCCTCGGTCAGGGAGTCGATGCTGAACACCTCGTTGCCGCGGGACTCGGCCACGGTTTCGAACGCCCGCCGGCTGAACGCGCAGCCGACGCCAGCGGCGGGAATGCTGCGGCCGAGGACTTCGCGCACCACCAGGTCCTTGTGGTGCAACTGCGCGAACTCATCCTTGTAGTGGCTGCCGGTGAACTCGTGCCACTTGCGGGGCAACGAATGCACCGGCAGTTGCACCATGTCGAAACGTGGAATGAGAAAGTTGAAAAGCTTGTAGCAAAGGGGATGGACCACGTCCTCGCAGTCCTGCATGACGAAAATCTCGAAGCGGATCCCGGCTTGTCGCTCGAAGGTGCGGATTCCCTGGTAGATCCAGTTGAGGCAGTCGGCCTTGTTGGTGGGGCCGTCATGGCCGGTGACGATCTTGTGGACGTGGGCGTAGTCGGCGCGGACTCGCTCCACTTCGTCGCCGGTCGCCGCGTCATTCGGGTATGTGCCGACGAAGATGTGGACATTCCGGTAGTTCAGCGTCCGCGCCATGTTGATGAGCATCGGGCGGATCACCGCCGACTCGTCCCATGCCGGGACCAGCACGGCGATCGGCTTCTCCGGGCAATCGAGCAGGTCCTGTTCCGTCAGCCTGCGGGTCCGGGGAAGAATGAAAAGGCGACGGTGCGTAGCCCGGGCGATGTAGCATATGTCGATAAACAGATCATCGAGACCGCTGATCAGAAACACGAAGCAGACTGCGATCATGATCAGCTTGGTTGCAACCAGAGTATACGCAATCAGATCCCCTGCCAGCATTTGGCATTCTCCTACCCGTCTGCGACCCTGATCGGCTTTTCGATTTTCGTGCCGTTGCCATGGCGACTCTTAGAAGTCGCTCTTCGGGAATTGCGACGACAGCGGACGACGGTTCAAGCCAACCACACCCGCGCCTGAATAGATCGATATTAAACTGTAGGTTGATACCGAAGGAACACGTCTCTCCCTGTTGCCCGAAGACTCGGGCGCCATTTCAATCCCCAACAGAACTCTCCAACGCGCGGTATTGCTGCTTTACTCTGCGTGCCTGACCTTCCGTCGCTGCCGGCCCGCTTCTGCCTCCGCCTCCGCTTCAAGTCCCGTCGCCCCGAAATCCCCGTCGCTCCGAATACACGGCGACGACAGGCGATCTGGCGCAATGCCGGGACGGCGCAAACGGGTCATAACAGAGGACGCGAAGTAATACCCCATTTGTCTATCAAATGACCCGCTTGAGGAGTGTTTATGATCCGCACTCTCTTTCGCAGGGGACGCGAAAACTGCCTTTTGACTCCCCGCCTCCCCGCGTTAATGTGTGTAATACACTCTCAACTTCAATGCAATCCTTTTGGTAAAACGCAACTTTTCATGAGTATTTCCCAATTTGGATACCCTCTATGGGACTTTACCTGGCGGCTTTGCGTCCAACGGGCGAACCATCAGTGGACCAACCCTCCCTTGAGTGCCGCACATTAGTTGAATTACGGCTGCCATTTTCCGCCTTCACATTCCCGTGATACCGCCTTGCGCGGGCAGGGTGGCCCGGGATCCGTCGCCGCCGGATCGGTTTGCATTCTCGCTCGCCATCGACGAAGCCTGGACAGGGGTGCAGGCGCGGCCGCCGCGAAGGTCTGGTTGAAGCAGTGGGCGAAATCCTTGGCGTTGGCCCTCGCCATCGGTGCGCTCGGCACCGCTTTGTCGCGGACGCCGACCGGCATCGCCGCAGAGGAGCAGTTCGGGCTGCCGTGACTCTTCGGGATGCGCGGTCGGGTAGAGCCTCGCGCGGACGCGCTCGTGGTCGGCATCGGCAAGCGGTCATCGGACCCGCCAGCGCCGCCGTGGCGAGGCGGCTGCGGGCAGCGATCGCGGCGGACCCACCTGCATCGAAAATGCGGGCCGCCGCCCGGACAGACAGCCCCCGACGAGCCCTCCCGACAGGCCCCCCCCCGACAGGTCCCGCGACTGTCGGAGACCGCCGCGTGCTCAGCTGTTGATGGTCGTGACGAAGCGGCGGCCACAGATGATCCGGGAGCATTGCCACGTTCCGGGAGCCACCTGCCAGCAGGTCCAGCCGCTGCTTTCCAGCGCCGCGATCGCTGGCGGCTTTGCCACCGCCCCGGCCGTCCCCGTGCAACCGCACTCGGCGGGCGGGTAGAAGGCGCGGGCGACACCGCTGCGGTTGACGGCCAGCAGCAGGACGATGTCGTCCCCGAAAACCTGCAGGGTGGAATCACCGACTGGCGTCGTCTCGACTTCGATCGTTTCGTCTCCCCCGCTCGGGTAAGCAACGACGGCGTGATCGGTCATCTGTCGGCGCATCCTCTTGGCATGAACACGAGTCGAGGGAGCACGGTCTTCCTCGGCCGCCGGAAAACGGGGCAATTATAGGTATGATATCCTATTCGCGAACGTGCTGCACTCCCCTGAGCAGGTAGGGATGGACCGCGGTTTCGGCGGTGGAAGACCTGGCTGATCCCGCGGCTGGTCCCTGCCGGCGTTTGACCCGCAGAAAACGATGGCCAGGAAGCGGACATGCTGGACGACCGCGCCCGCATGAAGTGTACTGTCGGCCGAGGCGATGATGCACGGTCCGTAACGATGCGAGGTTGGCAACCGGATGTCCGAGGTGACGTTCAAGGGCAAGACCGGCAGTCAGGTGGGTGCACTGCCGTTCCGGTTGCGGGGAAACCAGCCGGAGGTGCTGCTGATCACGTCCCGGCAAACAGCACGCTGGGTGATCCCGAAGGGATGGTGGCGCAAACGCCGCCAGCCGCATGCGGTCGCCGCCCGCGAAGCGTTCGAGGAGGCGGGGATCGTCGGCCGGATCGGTCGCAAGGCGCTCGGCAGCTACCGCTATGAAAAGCGCCTTTCGTCGTCCGCGAGTGCCTTGTGCAAGGTGCGGGTCTATCCGCTCGAGGTTGAGGAACTGCTGCCGGACTGGCCGGAACGGTCCGAGCGCCGGCGACGATGGATGGCCATGGCCGAGGCGGCCGAGTGTGTCTCCGAGATCGGCCTGAAGCGACTGCTGCTCTCCTGGAAGCCGGCCCGGCTCCCGTCTTCGGCGGGCTGACCCCGCAGCCGCCGATCGGCGCTGCCGGGTGCGGCGTGGTGCCACCGCCACCGGGATCTGGTCTACTGTCGGCTGCTGGCGGGACGCAGCGGCACTCTGTGAGCGGCGGCGTCCGGTTGGGAAACCTCGGGGCGGACATGCGGATCGGTGCACTCTGGTTCGGACTGTGGCTCCTGGTCGCGGGCACCTGTGCGGTGGCTGCCCAGGACCAGCCAGCGATGGCGGCGGCCGACGTCGCCACCACCGCCTCCCTGACCCGCGTCGTCGAAGCCTCGGAAGCGCTGCGCTGGCGGTTGGGGGCGATGATCGCTGCGCTTCCGGACCTGCCGTTCGCGCTGCTGTTCCTCGTCGATCGCCTGACCGGAGACGGGGACCCCCGGCGGATCATGCTGCTGCTCGCAGGCTGCGCCGCCGTCCTGGGGATTGCTACGGCGGCAGAGGCGGCGTTCCGGCGGCTGTTCGCCCCGATCGGCCGCCGCCCGGAGGACGACCGGAGCCCGCCGCCCGGCGACTTCGGCAAGCTGGCGCTGCTGGCGATGGCGGCACTGATCGACGCCCTCGCGCTTGGCGTTTTCGCACTCGCCGGCGGGCTCGCGTTCCTCGCTTTGCAGCCCGGCGACGAATTCCTCCGAACGGCATTCTGGGCCGGCTTCCTGGCGCTTCTCGGTACCCGGATCGTCGTGATCCTGGCGAGGATGGCGCTCGCGCCGCGGCGGCCGATGCTGCGGCTGCCGCCCCTGGACGACGCCTCGGCGCGGCACCTGTTCCAATGGATGGTCATGGTCGCGGCACTGATCTGCGGCTGTGCGGTGTTCGTCGCACTCTCCCGCGCCGCAGGCCTTCCGGAAGCACTGGAGGCGGCGCTCGGCCTGATCGTGCACTGGTGCCTGACGATCGTGCTCGTGCTGTTGGTCTGGCGCCAGCGGCGAACCATCGGCCGCCTGCTGACCGTTAGCCCCGCCGCCCGGTCGCGAAGCCGCGCAACGGACTACCAGAACCGCAACGCGCATGTGCTGCTCGCCTGCCTGATCATCGGTCTGACCCTGCTGAGCACGGTCTCCCGGCTGCTTACCGGGCAATCCCACGTTCTTGAGAACCTTGCGACGCTGGTGCTGCTGGCGGTGCTGCCGGCGGTGGACGGCCTGCTGCGCATGCTGGTGCGCTGGATCGTGCCCCCGTCCGAGCGGGCGATGGGCACGACCAACGCGTCCCCGGCGGAGGCAGCCGTTGTTTCGCAGCAGGGCGGGCCGCCCCCCACCATGCCGACCCCCACCGTGCCGCCCCCGCCTGTCGGCGCCGCCGGTTCGCGCGCTGTCGCGGGGGATTTCGCGCCGGTCATCGTTCGCAACCTGCGGATCGGGCTGGCCGTGCTCTCCCTGCTGCTGCTCGACTGGATCTGGGGGATCGATCTGCACGCGATCGCCGCCGGCAGCCTGGGGGTGCGGATTGCCGGATCGCTGTTCGACATCATCGTCACCCTGATCATCGCGTCTGCCGTCTGGGGTGTGGTGTCCACTGCGGTCATGCGCCACGCACCGCAGGACGGCCTGGACGCCCTGGCGGAGCTGGAAGGTGAAGGCGGCGGCACCGGGCTGACCCGGCTGCAGACCCTGCTGCCGCTGCTGCGCAAGTTCCTGCTGGTGGTGATGGTGGTGATCGTCGGCATGATCATCATCTCGTCGCTCGGCATCGACATCGGTCCACTGCTGGCCGGTGCCGGCGTCGTCGGCATCGCCGTCGGCTTCGGCGCCCAGACGCTGGTGCGCGACATCTTCTCGGGCATCTTCTTCCTGATCGACGATGCCTTCCGGGTCGGCGAGTACATCGACGTGGGCCAGGCCAAGGGCACGGTGGAGCGCATCTCCATCCGCTCGCTCAGGCTGCGCCACCACCTGGGCCCGATCCACACCATCCCCTTCGGCGCCATCGACAACGTCACCAACTTCAGCCGCGACTGGGTGATCATGAAGCTGGAGCTGCGGCTGCCGGCGGATACCGACCTGGAAAAGGTGCGCAAGCTGGTGAAGCGGCTGGGCGAGGAGCTTCTCACCCACCCGGAGTACGGGCCGCAGTTCCTGCAGCCGCTGAAGTCGCAAGGGGTGCACCGCATGGACGACGACGCGTTCATCGTCCGCGTCAAGTTCATGGCCAGGCCGGGGGAGCAGTTCGTGCTCCGCCGCGAGGTCTACCGCCGCATCCAGGAGCTGTTCGGCCGGAACGGCATCCACTTCGCGCCGCGACGCGTCATCGTCGATGCCGCCGCCCATCCGGAGACCGCGGCCGTGGCGGCAGCCGCAGCGGCGGCGGCGGGCAGCTCCCCCCGGGCAAGCAGCGGCGCCGGCACGTCCTGACCTTGAGTCCGGTATGGACCCAAAGCGGGCATCGGGGCGTCATCAAAAATTCACCCGGCTTCCCTGTGCAGGGGCTCACCCGCTCTCCATACCCTCTACCTGCGCCGACCCGGGTCGGGCGCGGCGCGGGCGCTCGCCCCGCGTCGAACGAGGAGGGGAGTCACCACATGCGCAGCCTCTTGCTTGCCGGCGTCGCGACGATCGCGATGCTCGCCGGCGCCGCCGCCGAAGCCGCACCGATCCGCCTGGAAGTGGCCGGCACCTACGCCACGGGGATCTTCGACGAGGGAGCGGCGGAGATCCCGGCATACTCCGCCGCCGCGAAGCGGCTGTTCGTGGTCAACGGCGCCGACGAGACGATCGACGTCCTCGACCTGAGCGACCCGGCCAACCCGACGAAGCTGACCACCGCAGCCTTGCCGATCGCGCTGAAGGACTACGGCAGCCCGAACAGCGTCGCCGTCCACGGCAACCTGGTGGCCGTCGCGGTCGAAGCGCCGGTGGTGACCGATCCGGGCAGCGTGCGCTTTTACGATGTGAACGGCAGCTTCCTCGGCGCGGTGACGGTCGGCGCCCTGCCGGACATGCTGATCTTCACCAGGGACGGCAGCAGGGTGCTCGTCGCCAACGAGGCCGAGCCCCGCGGCGACGTCAATCCGGAGGGGTCGATCAGCATCATCGACCTCTCGAAGGGCGTTGCGGCCGCGACGGTGAAGACGGCGGGCTTCACCCAGTTCAACGGCGACAAGGCGGCCCTGCAGAAGCGGGGCGTGCGCTTCATCGATCCCGCCGGCACGGTGGCGCAGGAGATCGAGCCGGAGTACATCGCCGTCTCCGCCGACGGCCGGACGGCATGGGCGACGCTGCAGGAGAACAACGCGCTCGCCATCATCAACGTCCCGGCCGCCCGGGTGAAGCAGATCGTCCCGCTCGGCACCAAGAACCACGCCCTGCCGCGCAACGCGCTGGATGCCAGCGACAAGGACGACCGGATCAACATCGCCAACTGGCCTGTGCGGGGGATGTACATGCCCGACGCCATCGTCGCCTTCCAGGCGCGCGGGCTGACCTGGCTGATCACCGCCAACGAGGGCGACGACCGGGGCGAGACGGCGCGGGTGAAGAGCCTGGATCTGGACCCGGCGGTCTTCCCCGATGCCGCCACCCTGCAGCAGGACGAGAACCTGGGCCGCCTGACCGTCTCGACCATCGACGGTGATCCGGACGGCGACGGCGTCTACTCGGCGCTCTATGCCTACGGTGCCCGCTCGTTCTCGATCCGCGCCAGCAGCGGCAAGCTGGTCTACGACAGCGGCAACCGGCTGGAGAAGGTCACCGCCGGCGCGCTGCCGTCGGACTTCAACTCCGACAACGCCGAGAACGACTCGTTCGACTCCCGCAGCGACAACAAGGGCCCGGAGCCGGAAGGTGTCACCATCGGCGAGCTGAACGGCCGCGTCTATGCCTTCGTCGGCCTGGAGCGGATCGGCGGCATCGCCGTCTTCGACGTCACCAACCCGAACGGCCCGTTCTTCGTCCAGTACGTCAACAACCGCGACTTCGCGGGCGACCCGGAGGCCGGCACCGCCGGCGACCTGGGCCCGGAGGGCCTGATCTTCATCCCGGCGGCCGAGTCTCCCACCGGCATCCCGCTGCTGGTGGTCGCCAACGAGGTGAGCGGCTCCACGACCGTCTACTACGTGAAGTAGTCCACGCCACGGCATGTGCGCGGGCCGGTGGCAGCCGGCCCGCCGATGTCGTCATCTGTCGTCATTTGTCGTCAAAATGCCCGCAACCCCCTGATCCTGCAGGGCCGGAAATGACGACACCTGTCGTCATGACGGCGGCGCGCTGTCGTCATCTGTCGTCATTTGTCGTCAAATGTCGTCAGTCCGCACCCGCCGCCACCGGCCCAGGCAGCCCCGGCCGCAAGGGCGGACTGCGGCCGATCGCTCGCGGCAGGATCAACCCCGCGACCCCTCCCGGTCAACCCGCCGACCCCGGCTGGTCGTCGCCGCGACCGCTTGGATGGCCAGGACAGGCCCGGCCATGACGGTTGGGGATAGCACCCGGCCACGACGGTCCGGATCACGCGAGGCGGTCGTAGAGGTCTTCCCAGCCGGGATTGTCCGCCAGGATCAGCCGCACCTTCCAGGCACGCGGCCAGTGCTTCATCGTCCGCTCCCGCTGGATCGCCGTCCGGATGTCGTCGTGGCGTTCCGCATACACCAGCCGCTTCAGGCCATACCGGCGCGTGAAGCCGTCGGCGACGCCGTCGCGATGTTCCCAGATCCGCCGCGGCAGATCGCTGGTGACGCCCACGTAGAGCGTGCCGTTCGGCCTGTTCGTCAGGATGTACACCCACCCGCCCCGCATGCCGCATTCAAGGCCCGCAGCGCGCCCAGGCGCAACCCCTGCCATTGCGGTCATCGCCGGCCTCGTCAAGGCACCCTCGCGCCTCGCCCCGACGCGCAATCCGGAGGCGGCGCAGGCCCGCGCCCAGCTCGTGCTCGCCGCCATGGCCGAGCAGGGCTACATCACGGAGAGCCAAGCCCGCACCGCCCGCAGCAATCCCGCCCAGGCGAGCCGCACCATTCCCGGCGGCTCGATCAACTATGTCGCCGACTGGATCATGGATCTCATCGACGACTATGTCGGCAAGGTCGAGACCGACCTGATGGTCGAGACGACCATCGTCGGCCCGGTGCAGCAGGCGGCCGAGGCCGCCCTCGTCGATGCCCTGAACCGCGGAGGCCAGCGTTACGGTGTCGGCCAGGGCGCCGTCGTCGTGCTCGACCGGGACGGCGCCGTCCGCGCCCTCGTCGGCGGCCGCGACTATGCCCAGAGCCAGTTCAACCGCGCGGTCGCCGCCCGCCGGCAGCCGGGTTCGGCCTTCAAGCCCTTCGTCTATCTCGCCGCCCTCGAACGCGGCCTGACCCCGGATACGGTGCGCAGCGATTCGCCAGTCTCGATTTCCGGGTGGCGGCCCGAGAACTACACCCGCGACTATCGCGGCGAGGTCAGCCTGACGACGGCGCTCGCCTCCTCGCTCAACACGGTCGCCGTGCGGCTCGGCCAGGAGGTGGGGCCGCGCAGCGTGGTCCGCACCGCGCAGCGCCTCGGCATCGGCTCGGCACTGGCGGCGAACCCGTCGATCGCGCTCGGCACCTCGGAGGTCAACCTCCTCGAGCTTGCCGGC
>Ga0209573_1001154_pt1 | contig 43159 bp, 38 predicted proteins | sample TNRBio252014_DNA_FD_185870 | JGI IMG/M metagenome (GOLD analysis project Ga0209573, IMG submission 185870) | Wastewater treatment Type I Accumulibacter community from EBPR Bioreactor in Madison, WI, USA - TNR Reactor_6/25/2014_ DNA (SPAdes)... | ecosystem: Engineered > Bioreactor > EBPR >...
AAAAACACAATGTAAAACAAAGCAAGTCAGAGACTTGCCGACAGGGCGCATCGCGTCAGAGACGCTCGCGAGCTAACACCGACAATGATAATTACATAAATAACCAACTGCTAACACGGGTTTTGCGTCAGGCGGGTTGACGTATAAACTTGGAGCTTTGTGCTTCTAATAACTTTAGTGATAAATTGAAACTTTGGGCTCTGAAACCCGCCCGAACGCAAAGCCCCAAACCGTTAGACCTATTTGGACATTTGAAAAATTAATGACGACTTTTTTAATGCCTCGACTCATGCCCCTTCTGCGTAATCCCCAATTCCCCCATCAAACCCTGTACCGCCACCTTTCTGATCTGCGCCAATTCCACCAAGTACTTCAACCCCTGCACGTTGGCTTTTTCCAAGCGGTTGGTCATCTTAACCAGGCTTGCAAGTTCTTCTTTGCCAATAATTTATGCCTGTCTTTTTTGAATAAGCAGGTTGTATTCAGCCCAAAAATCGGTCGAGAATCCGGTATTGTTTATTTTTTGAAGCAACGCCCTTTCTTTGCTTTTCTCCGGCATATTGACAACCTATTAGCCTTTAAGCGCAGATGGTTTCACCTCCAAACTCACCCTTCTCAACGTATTCAACCCAATATGTGGCCAGATAATCGGCAGAGAAAGATCGAGCTGGCTGGGGAAAATGATATTGATGTTCTGTGCGTATTGCAACCGGAGTTCACCCGAGCCTTGTATTTTGGAAATCCAGTAATCAACCGTCATTTGAGTGGTATTGATTTGGGTGCCATCGAACCCACCGCCTACAAACGGGATACTGAGCAGCCCCCCGGTGCCGTTCCGGGTGGACAATGCAATGTGGTTGGTGCTGGCAAAATTTACGCCTTTATTCGCATTAATCAGGGTTTGGTTGGGTTGGGTGGGAATAAAATCCGGATAAAAAGGATAACCCTCGTCGGTGTGAGTAGGCGACTCATACGTATCAATTGTGTATTCCACAGGCAACCCCCTTGTAGGATCTACCGAAGTGGGGCTGCTGTTGTTTCCGTCAGGAGGGATATTCGGTGCGCTCAGGGATTCCGTATTTCCAAGGCACAACATGGCGTTTCCATGCGGGATTGTCCCCATCCGGGCAATTTCAAAATTGGCATTTCCGTAACCTGCCAGGTTGGTAAGGTTCAACAACATCCCCTGCTCTGCATGGATCGGGGCGCCTTTAGGAAAACCGCGGGCTTCGAAGAACTTCGTAATTGCTGCATAATTGGGATTAGAGGGGTCAACGCCGGCGCTATTAATTCGTTGCTCGTACAACAGGGCGCCAATTTGCTGTATTTCCTGCTCAATCGGCGAAAAGGAATTTAGTCGTCGAAATTGTCCGCGATTCAACGTAACGCTGATGGGTTGAAAGGTAATTGTTTCGATATAAGGAATCGTTTCCAGCACAAATCCATGCCCACTATTAAAAAAATTGGGTTCCCCGTCATTTGACAGCGGTCCCGGAACCGCAATCAAATTCCAGCCCTGGCCGGGGTCATTGGTCCAAACTCCGGCAAAATCAAAAAGCGGGCCAAGCATCTGCGGTGCGTTTTCGTCTTGTAAGGATAGATCCCTAAAATGAGGAAGGAAGCTAAGCGGGTTCATAACGGATGAATTTAGCTGAGTTAGTTGATGAGATTGCGTTGCTAAGGTATTATTTTTTAATTTAATGTGCAATAGCTGCGACCCATTTAGTTTTATCTTCCAGGCGGATGTTCTCTAATCATAATCAATAGCTTTCGCAGGTTTACCACTTCTTTGCGATTCAATTTAAGCCGGTCTATCGTAGCACGCCCGGTCGGTGAAAGGGCTATAAGATGGGTAGTTAAGTCATTCCATGTGAAGTGGTTCTGCCAATTGTCCTTGCGCGGGTGATAAAGCGGGACGAAATTATCGGAAAGCGGGTCTTTTGCTCGGATGTGGTTGTATTTTCTGCCGTTGCATCCCTGACAGGCAAAAGCGAGGTTGTCATCATCATCAGAGCCGCCTTTCGATTTAGGAATAATGTGTTCCACAGAAAAGGGGCCTGGCGAAAAATCTAATGGGCAGAGGCAATATTCGCAGCGACCTTTAGCTCGGTCCCGAACAAACTTCTTGGTACTTTCAGTCATGTTGCTCCTGTGTAATCCCCAATTCCTCCATCAAAGCCTGAACAGGCACCTGGCGTGATTGCGCCAATTCTATCAAGTACTTCAACCGCTGCACATTGGCTTTTTCTAAGCGGTTGGTCATCTTAATCAGGCTTGCAAGCTCTTCTTTGCCAATGATTTCTGCCTGCCTTTTTTGAATGAGCGTTTTGTATTCAGCCCAAAAATCAGTGGAGAATCCGGTGTTGTTTATTTTTTGAAGCAACTCCCTTTCTTTGCTTTTCTCCGGCATATTGCTATCGGGAAGCGGCGCTTCCGACCAGGTTTCCAACACCCGTTCTACCAATTGGTTGAGTTCAACGCCGGCGCGATTTGCTTTTTCGCGCAGCCGTTTTTCCAAAGAAGCATTGATGTGGATAGTGATTGACATAACCCTTGTTTTAGCCTTGCAATTTAAGCTTTTTTGCCAAATTCAACTCGCTTCCGGTAATTGAGTGGGGTATTTACTTATTAAAAGATTGGAACGACAACAAGCTAATGAATTGAATCCGCGCAAAATATCGCAACCCAATGAGCCACCACTGCCATAAAAAGTGACGACTCATTAAACCCATGAACACAGGTACAGTCTTTAGTATTATGCACTTCGTATCTTATTAATTCAACAAAAACAACATTAGTATGAAAGCTTCCTTTCCGTTCAAGCAAATTGGCTTGAGTTTCGCAGTTTTACTCATTTTCCTTACTCCTACCTTCGCCGCTACGAGTCCTGCACCTGGAAACGCATCCAATCCACCAAGATGGGAACACTTAGGATCCAAAAAAGTAGATTACGCATTGGATCGCGATGAAATCATCGTTACAGCACGGGAAGGCAAATTTACGGCAGTAAAGTTTATGGTAAAAAGAAGCGGCATCAATCTCCATAAATGTGTTGTCCACTTTGAAAATGGGGGCATTCAGGAACTCGATCTTCGGGAAAATATTCCTGCCGACGGTGAAACACGGGTCATAGACTTAGACGGGAAACGCCGGTTTATAGAAAAAATCGTTTTTTGGTACGATTCAAAAGGCTATGCCGACAGAAAAGCCGTGATCGAAGTTTGGGGTAGACACTAACCATACGGTGAGTAAAACATAAGGACAAAGCCCGGCAAAGCCAAAATTGCCGGGCTTTGTTTATTCTAGGATGACAAAGATCAAACAATATTATGACGTTGGTCACAACCCAAACCTGTTAAAAAAGGTATCTTTGGGACGTACTGTTAAACAACTACGCCATGAAAAAAATACTGATTCCCACCGATTTTTCTCAAACAGCGCGGGATGCGTATGCTTATGCGCTGGAGTATTGCAAAGCCCTGGGTGAACCATGCGGTGTAAAAGTCGTGCATGTTTTTATGCCCGAAGCTGCTTCCACGCCCACCTTCATTCCTCCGGTACAGGAGTTTATGGAGATCAAAGAGCAGACTTTGAAAGAATTCGCACACCATACTTTCGAGAAACCGGACAACGTGGAGGAAGTAGAAACCGAACAATTGATCGGTTTTCCCGGGGACGAAATCATTGAACTGTCCAAAGAATTCGACCTCGTCATTATGGGGACTACCGGCGACGGCGGGTTGTTGGAAAAATTGTTTGGAAGCGTTTCCACCATAGTTGCTCAGCGGTCACACTGCCCGGTTTTGCTGATTCCGCATGGCGTAAAATATCAAAACCCGGATCAAATCCTGTATGCCAGCAGTGCAGAAGCTTCTGATGAACGCCTGATTGAGCAATTGATCGTGTTCAATAAGCCTTTCCAGGCGCGCATCCATTTTGTGCACGTGGAACGGGAAGGAGACGCTGCATTTTCAAAATCCAAAGAAGAAATTTTTGAAGAACTGTTTGATGCCGGAGAACCGCCTTTTGCCTTTGAGTTTGCCAACATCAAAAGCGCAGACGTTGACGCTTCGATCAACCAGTACGCCGAAATGGAAAAAATTGATCTAATCGTGATGGCCACCCGCCAGCGCAGTTTTTGGGAACAGCTTTTTCACAAAAGCCAAACCAAAAAGATGGCTTTGCACGCCAGGTTGCCACTGCTGATTTTGCACCCGGGGGATTAGTGAAGGAGCAAATTAGCGAACGATAACCACGAAGTGGTTGAAAGTGAATAGCCCCCGAAGCAATCGGGGGTAGTTCTATCGGGCTATAAAGACAGACACTATTTAATGAGCAGTTCGATTGGAGTACTGTTCACCGCAGGCGGGAGCTGTCCGGTACGCGCACCAAATACAAGGGTAAACTTACCGGTCAGGTCTTTAGGGTAGTTCAGGATAGTACTGATTTCGATGGTTGCTCCGGCAGCGATTTTGCCCCGAGGCAACACAAAAGCATCATCCAATATCGCGACGGGCGCTTCCTGAACCCCGTCGAACAGCATGGCTGAAAAAGTAAGGGGCAACGTGCCCACCCCCTGTCGCACTTCAAATGGATAGGGGTTTTTTATTTGCAAAAATATGGGATCAGCTTCGCCGGACTTTACGGTAATTGCTTTGTAGGCGGGCGTAATCGTGAGTTTACCAGCAACCTGCAGGCTGTCGGCGCGCAATACCTTCACTTCTTTTACCTTCTTTTTCCAGGGAATTTCCAGGACTTTACATGCCGTGCAGTCCCAAACATCGTGTCCGACGATGAATGCTGACTGGTTGTGCAGTGCAATCTCCCAATCCCAAAGATCGTATTGGCTTTTGCGGTAAAATACATCGGTGAACGTGTAGGCGCGCTCGCCGGTATAGAAAGCGTATTTTGAAGGATTTCGGTACGAGTTTTGAAACACGACAGGCAGATCACCGGCTTCTTTCCGGATGGTTTCAATCCATTTTCGGTTTTGAAATTCGGTCGAAAAAGGAATCCAGGCGCCTGCAAGCAACAAACGACCAATCAAAAAGCCTACAACCGTAATCAGCGAAAACCTGAATATCCAGCGGCGAAATCCATCGTTTTTAACGGCATATTCGTACGTAAGCAGCACGAATGGAATGGCCAGCAGTCCGGTCCATTGCGGTTCAGCGTGGCCTTTAAAGGTTGCCCAGAAAAAAAACGCCCAAAATCCCACAATCAGGAAAAGCCATGACCGGCGTTCCGCGCTTTTAAACTCCGATTTCCAAACTGCCTTCAAAATCAAGAGGAAAAGCAGCGGATTAAACATGACCGGCTGGTTGAGCAGGTAAGTCAGCGTATGTTTCAGTTCATAAGGGTCGTCCCGCCCCGATAAGTGATAACGGAAGGAAGGGAATTCCTGCGCATACTGCCAGTAGAGGTGCGGCATAAACAGCAAACAACCGAACAAAGCGGCTGCATAAAAAGCCGGAGTGCGCAGGAGGGCGCGCAAATTGGACAAGGTGACGAAGCCAATGAGCAGAATGCCATGGTATTTACTGTACAACAACGCAGCCATGCAGGCGCCCAGCAAGAAGGTGTTGAGGAACGAAGTTTGTTGCAAAAAACGCCGATAGAGCCAAAGAAACGCGGCGCCGAAAAACAACAATGGAGCATCAGGCGCAGCAATAAACCCATATATCTGAAACAAAGGCAATGCCGCCAACAGCGCGATGAGTACCCAGGTATCCCGCCGCCTGGCAGGTTGCCCGGCTAATAGCCAGATAAAAAAAAACGTACCGGTTTGCAGTAAAACCGGGACTAAGCGAACCCCCAATTCGTTTTGGAAACAGGCATACCCCGCCCGTATCATCAGGGCGATCATTGGAGGGTGGTCGAAATAGCCCCAGTCCAAGGCTCGCGAATACATCCAGTAGTATGCCTCGTCCGGATCTAATTCAGTAAAAGCTGCTTGAAAAAGGTTGAGCAGCAGCCAAACAAACAGAAAGCCCAGAAACAGCGTTCTGGAACTTCCTTCGGTTTCATTGCTGCCCCAAACCAGACTCATAACTTTTCAATTACTACAATTAATTGATTATCACTTCATTATCTTTCGATCCGGCGACTGAAGCCCTGAACAGCATTTTTACATCACCCGATATGAGTTCAAAGTAGCGACGGTTATCGTTGAGGATATAGGTGTTCGCAGAAAAAATGGTTGTTTTAAGGAAATCTTCCTGTCCCATCAACCCTTTACAAATGCGGTTAGATTGTTTCAAATCATCACCAAACTTAATCATGCCGGTTGAATCAAGCGCGCAGCTAATCTGAAAATCATTACATCCTAAAGACCCCGTTGCCTGGCCATACTCAAAATTAATGCGGACATTCAAAGAGTCTGCGCCTGCTATTCGCTGCACTACGCCGTCTTTTGTAAGTGTGAGCAAGCGCCAGCCAGTCATTTCCAGCGGGAGCTTGGGTTTGTTCTTAATAGAATCGGGAATTGCTGGCACAGGGGCAGGGGCAGGCTCCGATTGTGCGGTTGGTTGCTCCGATCCGCTACAATTCCAAAGCAACACAGTTAGCGTCAACGCGCTTAAAACGAGTAATCTTGTCATGGTTTACAATCTATTTTTAACTTAAAAAATTCTGTTTTTATTGAGAATACCCTCCAACTCTGAAAATGGAATGGTAAATTCGGTAGGTCCCACTACATAAGGCGCTACTTCGTAATTGTTGTAGTAACAATACAATCCGTTATCGAGCAAGGCAACATTATCGGGTAAAGCGAATGCTTCTCCCCAAAAGAATCCGGCATCATCCAAGCTTTGTTTGGCGCTCAATCCATGGACGTTGCGAAAATGTTTCTCAGCAATTCTTTCTAAGCGCGATCTGTCATTAATGAAATCACTCAGCCCCAGTTTGGCGCCAGTCAATTTATCTAAGATCAGTAAAGTGGCAAAAGAATTGGGGTGAGCGCCCCCGGCATAAGAATAAGTGGCGTATTGTACGGACGCCAGTTTAGGGGACTGATACAAGATCCTGCTTTCTGTTTCGACTTCCCAGGGGATATCATACGATGGATTATCTTTCCGAAGAGATTCATAATCAGCAATAAAGCGTTCGGCCACCTGGTCAAGCGGGATGCGGAACTCCTCGTCTTCTACGGCATATATAGCCAACGACGCCTTTAGATAGTGCATCAGCGTATCATTGATCTTTTGGCGTACGGAGTCCGGCCCACCCACTGCCAGCAAATAACTTGCCTGAACAGTGGCACAACTGACCGTATCAGATTTACAGTTTTGGGATTGTTTTTTGAAATTTTGGGCTTCGAAGGACAAAGGCATTGCGGAAACCTCTGTGCGTTCTCCTTGTTGCTCATTGGTTTGAGAACAGGCGCAGGCCAATAACAGGCAAGTCAGTAGAAGCACTGCGGGGATGATGGCTGATTTTCTCATATTGCAATGTTTTTGGTTTTGCTTTTATACTGAAGAATATCTATGTATTCTGTGCAAAAAGCATAATCTTCCTCCACATTAGACGCCACCACAACGAGTCTGTCGCCGGCAAATTGCCCAATAAGGTCAAGATACCAGGCCGTACCCTGTTTGTCGAGGTTGCTCGTTGGTTCATCCAGCAACAGCAATGGTGTTTCAGCGCAAATCGCCAAAGCTAATTTCAGGCGCTGTTTCATACCGGAAGAAAAAAAACGAACCGGCTTGTTTGCTGCGCTATCGGGGAACCCCAATACCCCGACCAAATCTTTGGGTTGCAATCCGGCGGCGAATTTCCGGAACCGGTAATGGAACTGCAAGGCTTCCAGCAAAGTGAATTCTTCGATCAATTCGATGTAAGGGGCGGCATAAGACAGGTATTGCCAGGCATCATTTGGGCTTAAAGGAGTCTTTTGGATCGAAAAAGCAGCTTGCCCTTTCGTGGGAGAAAGATGCCCGGAAAGTATGCGCAGCAGCGTTGATTTCCCTGATCCATTTGGTCCGGTAACCGCAAAACGTCCGGGCGCCCCGAGTATCAGGTCAACATCGCGCAGCACCCATTCCCGACGGTAGCGCTTGCTTACCTTGCTCAGTTCAATCTTCATTGACATTAGAGCCGTTGAGTCCACGAAAACCCCGCATAATCCCTTTATCATTGCTGAACCTTCTGAAGAAATTCAGGATATTGTCCCGTTCTTCCGATGGGTTGAATTCATTTTCAATGATTTCAAGTGCCTGGTCTGTTTTGTAACTGGATACATAGAGCCGGCGGTAAATCTCATGGATGAGGTGGATTTGGCTTTCGCTGAATTTTCTGCGCGTCAATCCTACCGAGTTCACCCCTACGTAGGAAAGTGGCTCGCGGGCGGCCTTTACATAAGGCGGCACATTTTTGCGTACCAAAGAGCCCCCGGCTACAAAACTATGCTGACCGATGCACATGAACTGCTGCACGGCGACCAATCCTTCCAGAATGGCCCAGTCTTCGATGACGACATGGCCGGCTAAGGTCACATTATTCGCTAAGATGACGTGGTCGCCAATGAGGCAATCATGGGCAACATGCGCATAAGCCATCAGCAGGCAATCGCTGCCTACTACCGTTTTCCAGGCTTCTTTTGTACCCCGGTTCACGGTAACGTATTCCCGGATTGTCGTGCGATCGCCAATCTCAGCCGTCGTTTTTTCGCCGGCAAATTTGAGATCCTGCGGGATTCCGGCAATTACTGCACCGGGAAAAATTTCGCAGGATTTTCCGATTCGGGCGCCTTCAAAGACGGTAACGTTCGAACCAATCCAGGTATCGTCGCCAATTTCAGCCGTATTGCTTTCTACTTGATACTTCAGGTTATGCGGAACCCCGGCTATAATGGAATTGGGCATAATTTTGCACCTTTTCCCGATTCGGGCGCCTTCAAAGATGGTCACGTTAGAACCAATCCAGGTTCCATCGCCGATAACTACATCTTTGTCAATGTAGCAGAAGGGGCCGATTTCGACATTTTCGCCGATCTGCGCCCCGGCGTGTATTACAGCATGTTTTCTGAAATCCATGATATTAAGATCGTCTGACCATTTGTGCCGTTAATTCTGCTTCAGATACAATTCTGTTGCCCACATAAGCTGTGCCAAGCATCTGGCAAATGCCCCGCCGCATGGGCGCAACCATTTCGAGTTTGAACAAAATTGTATCGCCAGGTAAGACTTTATACCTGAACTTGACATTCTCTATTTTCAAGAAGTAAGTATCCCAGTTGCCGGGATCTTCCACGGTTGAAAGCGCCAGAATACCACCGGTTTGAGCCATTGCTTCTACCTGCAGCACGCCGGGCATGACCGGGTTGTTCGGAAAATGCCCCTGAAAAAACTGTTCGTTGAACGTTACGTTCTTTACACCGACGATGTAGTTTTCCGACATTTCAATAATCTTGTCCACCAGCAAAAAAGGATAGCGATGGGGTAGCCACTGTGCAATTTTTACGGAATCGAACAGAGGCGCTTTATCGGGGTCGTAAACCGGCTTGCCTTTCAGTTTGCGTTGCTCCTGAAAATGTTTTTTGAGAAGTTTCGCGAATTCTACGTTGGCTTTATGCCCCGGCTTGGTCGCTACAATTTTGCCTTTTACAGGATGTCCCATCAGCGCCAAATCCCCTATTACATCTAAGAGTTTGTGGCGTGCCGGTTCATTTTTGAAGTGCAGGTCGAGCGTATTGAGGATCCCTTCCTTCACTTTTACGCTCTTTTTGTTGATTTTCAACGCCAACTCGTCTAAGAAAACCTGCTCTACAGTTTTGTCTACAATCACGATGGCGTTTTCCAAATCTCCGCCCCGAATGAGGTTTTGCTGAAAAAGCACCTCCAACTCATGCAAAAAAACAAAAGTCCGGCAAGGTGCAATTTCTTTTTCGTAATTATTGATGTCCGTGAGCTGGGCATATTGCTGCCCGAGTACGTCCGAATTGAAATCAATGAGCGTAATGACCTCGAAGTGGTCACAAGGCAATGCCATCAATTCCGTTCCGGTACTTTCGTCGCGGTAGGTCACAGGCTGCGTAATTTCAAAGTATTCCCGCTCTGCTTCCTGCTCCTCGATGCCTGCCTGGCGTAGTGCCTGCACAAACGGGAGCGCACTGCCGTCAAGAATAGGCACCTCCGGCCCATCAAGTTGAATGAGTACATTATCAATCTGCATACCGGCCAGCGCTGAAAGTGCGTGTTCGATGGTACTGATCTGCACCTGCTCAAATTTGATGGTTGTGCCGCGTTGCGTGGAAACCACCCGATTTACGTCTGCGTTGAAAACCGGCTTACCCTCAATGTCTGTGCGCTGAAACTTGTAGCCGTGATCCTCCGGAGCAGGCTGGAAGGTCAGGGTTACCGGCTGCCCGGTATGCAACCCTATCCCTTTAAGCGTTGCCGGCTGTTTGATCGTACGCTGCTTCATATTCAAAAAAATATAGTCGCTCGAAAAAAATTGCTGCAAAGATATGTTATTGATCCGGGAATAGATTTGAGAAATTTAAAGTCCCGTAAATACCTGATTATTGATCCGGAATCTGTTCCCTTTCCGGGCTGACCCATTTTTCAATTTGCTCCAATCTCCTGACGAGGTTGGGCAGTTTTCTAAAAAAAACAAAAGCCCGCATGTACTCGCTGTGGCGAATGGCCGGATAGCCGGAAATAGCCATCCCCGGTTCTTTGATAGAGCCGGTAACGCCGCTTTGCCCCTGCATCTGAGTACCGTCGGCGATGGTCAGGTGCCCGCCAATGCCAACCTGCCCGCCTATGCGACAAGCCTTACCAATTTTTGTGCTGCCGGCAATACCCGTTTGGGCGGCAATCACAGTATTTTCCCCGACTTCCACATTGTGTCCGATCTGGATCAGGTTGTCTAATTTTACGCCTCGCCGGATGATGGTAGACCCCATAGTAGCGCGATCAATCGTTGTATTAGCGCCAATTTCTACGTTATCTTCGATGAGAACGTTGCCTACCTGGGCAATTTTGTTGTACGTGCCATCTGGTTGTGGCGCAAAACCAAAGCCGTCGCCGCCAATGACTACATTGGGATGGATGATGCAGTGGTCGCCGATGACGCATTCGTGCATGATGCGCACTCCGGGGTAAATAAGTGCATGGCATCCAATTTTTGCGTTTTTGCCTACATAGACCTGCGAACTGATGTAGCTGCCTGCGCCTATACTGGCGCCTTCTTCTACAATGCTGAACGGGCCGACAGAAACGTCTTCTTCCAATTGCGCGTTGGCGTGCACGAGGGCTTGGGGGGAAACGCCGCCGGGCGCCCGGTCATTGGCGCCGAAATTGCTGAGCAAGACGCCAACGGCAAGGTACACATCGGCTACCCGAATCAGGGTAGCGCTTACAGGTTTTTTTGGCTGGAACGTTTGATGGACTAAAATAATGGAAGCCGTTGTGGTGTAGGCGTATTCTTCATACTTCGGGTTACCGAGGAAAGTGATGGTTCCCACACCGCCTTCTTCAATCTTGGATGGGCGGCTGACCTGAATTTCCGGGTCACCTTCTACCACGCCGTTTAATAGTGCTGCTAATTCTTTGGCCGACAGTTGCATGGTGCAAAGGTAGGAAAAACGAAAAGATGTGGGGAGGGAATTTGAAAATTTGAAAATTTGAGGATGCAGACCAACAAAGCGTGGGAGAGAGGATATTGTGGAGAACTTAACAGGTTGGGGTGCTTTGGGAAAGCTACCTTATAGGATACTGGGCACACGACCTCCTCCCTCTTCATTTTTCGTATATAATAACAATATTCGCATCGCAAAAATAAGATTTGATGAAAAAACAGTCGAACCAGCCGGCTGGAAAGCACGACTGGTTCAACGATTGCTTTATTATTGGACTTATACAAAAAAAAACTAAGCTGCCTAATCGAATTTTTCTGGTCGCATCTGCGGGAAAAACAAAACTTCCTGGATGGTATGCTGATTGCACAGCAACATCGCCAGCCGGTCAATCCCGATGCCAATGCCCGATGTTGGCGGCATCCCGTATTCCAAAGCGCGCAGGAAGTCGTGGTCTATAAACATGGCCTCGTCGTCGCCGCGCTCCATCAATTTCACTTGTTCCTCGAAGCGCTCGCGCTGATCAATGGGGTCATTCAACTCCGTGTAGGCGTTAGCTACCTCTTTTCCATTGATCATCAGCTCGAAGCGCTCTACAAGCCCGGGTTTGCTGCGGTGTTTTTTAGTCAACGGCGACATTTCCACCGGATAGTCGGTGATAAACGTAGGTTGAATGAAATGTTTTTCAGCGGTTTCACCGAAGAGTTCATCAATCAGTTTGCCTTTCCCCATACTGGCATCGGTTTCGATGTGCAGTTTTTTGCAAACTTCCCTTAGAGCCGCCTCATCCATACCGGAAACGTCCACACCTGCGTGTTCTTTAATCGCATCGTAGATACTGATCCGACGGTAAGGCGCTTTGAAATTGATGATGATATCACCTACTTCAACGTCCGTTGTTCCGCAAGTATCCATAGCTGCCTGTTCCAGTAAAGCTTCCGTGGTTTCCATCATCCACAGGTAGTCTTTGTAGGCGACGTAAAATTCGAGGATCGTAAATTCAGGATTGTGCGTGCGATCCATGCCTTCATTTCTGAAATTGCGGCTGAACTCATACACCCAGTCGAACCCGCCTACAATGAGGCGTTTTAGGTACAATTCATTGGCAATGCGCAGATAAAACGGCACATCCAGGGCGTTGTGGTGGGTAATGAAAGGCCGTGCTGCAGCGCCGCCGGGGATGGCCTGCAATACCGGCGTATCCACTTCTAAGCCGCCGCGTTCATTCAGAAAACGTCGGATTGAGGCCACCATTTGCGTGCGCTTCAGGAAGGTTTCTTTCACCTTGGGGTTGACAACCAAATCCACATAGCGCATCCGGTAACGCAATTCCGGATCAGTGAAAGCGTCAAAGGTATTGCCTTCTTCGTCGCGCTTGACAACCGGCAGCGGGCGCAAGGCTTTGCCGAGTAGTTTTAATGCCGTCACATGGACGGTAATTTCGCCCATCTGTGTCCGAAAAACATGGCCTGTTATGCCTATGAAATCGCCAAGGTCGAGCAGTTTTTTGAAAACCTCGTTGTACAGGGTTTTGTCCTCGCCCGGCGCAATATCGTCGCGGGAAACGTAAAGCTGAATACGCCCTGTGCTGTCTTGTAATTCAGCGAAAGAAGCTTTGCCCATCACCCGGCTGCTCATGAGTCGGCCAGCTAAGCTTACCTCCTGAAAGTTGAGCGCTTTGCCTTCTGTATCTTCCTGAAAAAACTCTTTGATGTGCTCTGCATGAACAGTCACCTCGAAGGCCTCCGGCGGGTAAGGGTCAATGCCGAGTGCCAGTAGTTTTTCAAGTTTTTCTCTGCGGATAATTTCCTGTTCGCTTAAATGCATGGTATATAGTTAATTTATTGCCGCACTACAGGTGCGAAATCTGGGCTGCAAAAGTAAACGTTTTCAACGGATCACCACATCTTCAATGGCTTCTTCTCCGAGCGCTTCGTTCAGCATGTCCCGGATTTTGTCCTTTCCAAAGCCCAATTCCTGTTTCAGGGAAGCAGAAGTAATGGTCAGGAACAACTTTTTGCGATACAGCTTGATATCTGTGGTGTATTGTGCAATGGTCGGTCCCATTTTGGCTTCCCAAAGACCCTTGATTTGGGTTTGGTGCAAATGCGGCTTCAACTTGTAAGCCTCTACCATTGCTTTCAGAGCGTCTTTGAGCGAAGTTTCCTGATTTGTCCGTTTCATGGTTTTTGATTTTTGCCGAGTGACCGGGTGACTTTCGAGTCACCCGGTCACTAACACTACCTTTCTGTCAAGTGACCGGGTGACTTTCGGAGTCACCCGGTCACTCCAGCCTGGTCACTCCGAACCTTTGATCCTCCCGTTCTCCACCACCCGTTTTAAAAAATCCATTCCCCGGGCCTCCGCGATTTTAGCTACCCGGTCTTCGTCTGTATCGGTGATAAAGACCTGGCCATAAACGCCGGTGCACAACAATTCCATCAGCATAGCCACGCGGTCGGCATCCAATTTATCAAAAATATCGTCCAACAACAGAAATGGCAACATGTTTTTTGCTGCTTTCAACCATTCGTATTGGGCCAATTTTAACGACAAGACGAATGATTTAAGCTGCCCTTGCGAGGCAAAATTCTTCAGGGTATGTCCGCCAATGGCAAATACCAGATCGTCGCGGTGGATGCCGGCGGTGGTACGCTGCAAGATGCAGTCTTTTTCTTCTTTTTGTTGCAACAATTCAGCGAAATCTGCCTCGTCGAGCTGTGATTGATACTTGCAATCAATGATTTCCTGTCCGCCGGAAATTTTTTCGTACAACGCCTGCAGCACGGGGCGTAAATTTTGCACAAAAGCTGCCCGCGCCTTATGAATGGCTTCGGCAGGTGGAACCAATTGCGCAGCATAAACCCGGAGCAACGACCGGTCAGCGCCAGGTTGTTCGGCTAAGCGCTTGAGCAAAGCGTTCCGTTGATCTATAATGCGCTCATAAACAATCAAATGTTGTAAATAAGCAGGGTCAAACTGACACAGCGTATTGTCGAGAAATCGCCGTCTGACTTCGCTGCCTTCTGTCACGATCTGCGTATCATCCGGCGCGATGATGACGACTGGCAGGGCGCCTACATGCTCTGATATTTTTTTGTAAGGCACCTCGTTGCGCTCAAAAACTTTTTGCCGGCGCGGGATTACCTTGGCGACCACTTTTTCTTCTTTGCCTTCCAGGTCAATCCGCGCTTCAATCCTGAAAAAATCGGTTTCGTGCAACGCAATCTGAGATTCGTTTTGCGCGAAATAGCTTTTGCCCATACAGAGGTAATAGATGGCGTCGAGCAGATTGGTTTTGCCCATGCCGTTGCGGCCTACAATACAATTGAGGGCATCTCCGAAAGCAATGCGCTCCAGGGCATAATTTTTAAAATTGGTCAGCGCGAGCTGCCTGAGGACGGGTCGTATGAACACGTAGGCGCAGATTCTGGTTTGAATCACAAAAATAAGGGAATATTAAAGCCTGCCGAAACTAATTTGCAAATATTCCAGTGTCTGAGTTTTAGGGTTCGAGAGCAAGGCATGCGAAGGCCCAAAAACGGGAGTTTACTAACGTAAATGACCGTTTTTGGGCCGAGCATAACGCAGCTATCGGATTCTAAAACTCAGATACTACCAGCTTGCTCCGGCACCGCCACCACCGGAAGAACCACCGCCCCAACTGCCACCGCCACCGCCACCTGAACTACCGCCTGAGGAAGAATGGGTTTTCATCGGAATGACAACGAGTTTGCGCTTTCGGTAATTGCAGTTTTTGCACTCGTGAATAACTTCCATGCTGCCCGAAGAACTGTAAGTCGCAGCTTGCAGCACGGTAGAACTGGCTTTGTGGTAGGTGCGGAATTTGCACTCCGGACAAGGCTGGTATTTAGAAAAAGTTTTTGCGTAACTCAGCACCAAAACATCGCTGCCATCATCCGTCACCCACACGTCGTAGTCAACACTACCCAAAATCTCCTCGGTGACCTGGCCTTTTTCCAGATAGGCGTCATCTTCGGTTTCCGCCAATTTGTGCATTGGCAACCCATTGACTTTGCTAAATCGGCGCTGGTTGCGCAGGCGATGTAAGACGCCTTTTAACACGAAATAAAGCACAATATAAGGAATGGGAAACAGGATTATGAAAAACCAGGATTTTGCGAAGCGAATATGGCGGTATTTATCGTAAAGCTCTTCTTTGTTTAGTAAGTTGATCAACATCCAAAGCACGACGCCGAGGCCAAAAAACAAGGCCACGATCGCATACCAGTAAATCGCGGGATGGATGCGTTCGCCCATCACCCTGGGCCAACCGCGTGTAGGATCGAGCGAGGCACGCAATTCTGCCAGTGCTTCGGGGTCTTCGAGGAGGGCTTTTACGCGCTGGACGGCGCCAATGACCCCGCCATCGTAGTCCTGCTGCTGAAACCGCGGCACCAACTCTTCGAGCAGGATGCGCAGGCAGATGATATCCGGCAATAACCCTTCCAGACCATAGCCCGTTTCAAATTCTGCGCGGCGCTGATCTGTAACGATGAGCAGCAACAACCCGTTATCGGCGCCTTTTTGGCCGATCCCCCAGTGTTGAAACAGCCGGGTGGCAAAATCCTTAGGTACTTCATCGCCAATGCTGGGTACCACCACTACAGCCATCTGGGCAGTGGATGTGTTCTCCATTTGCGCAATCAGCAGGTTGATTTGGGTAACGGCGTCTTCGGAAAGCAGGCGGCCTGCATCACTGACATAGCCATTGCCTCCGTTTTTCGGGTTGGGTACGGATTCGACCGTATAGATACCCTGGGCGTTCAGGCTACCGGCGCTTAGCCAGGCGACGAACAACCAGCAACAGGTTTTATAAAAGGAATATGAAGATGAAGTCATGAAAAGTTGGTCTGTGTTTGCCAAAAGTAAGGCAAAATTTCGGGATACCGGTATTCTTCTTCATGTAGTTTAGACCGGGATGCCCCGATCATGGACAAAGTGACCAAATATTATTCTTTCAAGACTTTCACAAACCGATAACCTACTTCAAGGACCGTAGACAAACTTCGCTCAGAAGCATAGGTGGCAAGTCTTGAAGACTGTGTAACCCCAAGTTCCGCCCTGCAATTAACCACCCATCTCAACCAGGGCTGAAACGATACTTCCAATGGCAAAGTCAATACGAAGGGCGACATCGCCTTGCTCCGGAGCTTAAGGTCTTCCTCCTGCCCATTGACGAAAGCCTTGCCATAATTCACTTGTGCATATACATTGATCCGGCTTCCCAACCCCAATCCCAGCGTCCATTTTCCAATATGGTATCGGGGAATGCACAATGCCGTAGCGTTGTAGTGGGTGTTGATGCCGATCACTGCTCCTAAAATTTGGCCATTCTCATCCTTCGGAAGATAAGGCTCGTCATAGAAAAGGGATCGCTGCAGGTTGACCTGATATTTGAGCGAAAAAGTCGGGTTGTACTGCTTTTCATAGGAAACGCCAGCGCCAAATCCACCCAACAGCACGCCCCGATCCTCTTTAGAAGTGTACCAAAGAATGGGGTATTGGCTTTTGTTTTCGACGTTGAGCGGATAATATTCGTTGCCACTGAGGTAAACCGTCCAGGTTTGCGCTTCAAGTGAAAATGCAGTCAAAATATATAGAAAGATGATTGTCAAAGTCTTGCGCATGGTTAATCTACTTTTAATACTGGCGTAATAAAGGTTTGTCCTCTACTTGTCAGCTCTACGTGATAAATGCCCGCGGCTCTGTCTTGCATGTTGAACTGAAAGATAAATGGAGGCAGTTCAAATTCAACCGTGTTCTCTGCCAGGGTTTCATTCCCTTGCAACAGCCTGATGGTTACCGGCTCGCCCGGAAAAAAAACCAGGTTATTGAGAATTACAGAGCACTGGTTCTTACAAGGGTTCGGAAAAACATCAAATGGCGGCAAAGGCACTTCTTCGATGACTTTGTTGCAAGAGGCATTCACCATAAAAAGGAACGCCAGCGGAAAAATTAGTTTGGATAACATACCGGCTCAGCATTATAAATTAGGGAGATTCTTAATAAACGGCTCACTACAAAAGTACCAACTGTATTGCTGCATTTTTAACAAAACTGCAATAGCGCTTACAAAATCCGGATTGTAAAAATATTTTTCTCCTCCCCGCTGTAACGCCTTTCTTCTTTTTTGCATAAAGCATACGACAAGCAAAACAGAGGCTGCCCAAGCGCGCATAAAGCAGGAATCTGGAGCAAGGCTTGTCGCCAAACACAAAAAAATCTATACACCATTACCAAAAAATCATCACCTATGAGAAAGCAAATTTTTCTTTCCGTCCTCTTCGCTTTTGCGAGTTTTTCAATGGCTTTTGCCCAGTTTCCGCTGATGGATCTCGTTGGCAACACCGTAAGCATCAGTCCCACCACCTACCAGTTTGCCGTTGGCGCGGACGAAGTAACTGACCCCAATACCAAAGTCCTGATCAACGGTGGAAAAGTAGAACTGATCGTTCCGTCCACGCTGAGTGAATTAATCAAAATCAACCATTCCACTGGCCTTGGCGCCAGCTACTTTTTTAACACGACCGGCGCGACAAATTATTTCGACGCCAGTATTTCCCCCATCAATGCCAGCGACGAAGGCTGGTTTTCACATTACCTGAACAGCAATTTCAGCGGCCCCAAAGGTTTGCGTCTTTTCAACGGCGACGGCACCGACGCCATTGGCGCACAGTTTGGGCTGAATGGCTTGAACTCCTACCTCTCGGACGGCAATTTCGGTATCGGAACCAATAATCCTACGGCGCGGCTGCATGTGGAAGGCGACGGTTATTTTCGCAAAAACGGCCAGGGTATGCTGCTAAGCGGCGTCAACTCCAGTTACCTGCGCATGGAATCCGACAGCGGTCAATTAGGCATCTTCGGCTTCACCAAGCCTGGCAATACCAACCTCGAGGTCATCAACAAAACGGACGGCGGCGATATGGTTTTCCGCACGGAAGGCGCTTATGGTTTCGGCATTACCCCCCAGGTAGCCGTACACGCCACGGGCAACCGCCTGCGCCTCAGCACGCCGGGTAACCCAAGCCGTTTTGTAGAACTTCGCACCGATGGCGCCGCGCTGGATCTGAACAGCAACGACGGCCCGCTTTACATCCACTCTAATACAGACAATGTCTACCTCGGTGCATTTGGCAACAGCGTCATCGTGGGCAATCAGGGCATCACGCCGTCAGATCGTTTTGAAGTCATCGGCAACATGAAAGTTCACGGTTTTGATGCAGTGGTACACGGCAGAAGCGCCGACGGCCGGGAAGCTGACCTCGTTGGCACGTACCAGGGCTGGGATGCGGACGGCGTTTACCTTGCCGGATACAATGCCATCAATGCGCCCGGCGTCCGCAGCACCCGCCGTATCTACATGGGCGGTGCAGGAACAGAGACACTGGTGGCCGACTTAGCCAATCAACGGGTAGGCATTGGCGTAACGTTGGCCGAGATCCCTGCCGGCTACACCTTAGCCGTAGATGGCCGTGTAATCTGCGAAGAGTTGCGCGTGCGCAATTCCGCTTCCTGGCCGGATTATGTGTTCGAAGCGAATTACGAATTGCCTACTCTGAAAGCCGTACAGCAGCATATCCAGGAAAAAGGCCACCTGCCGGGCATTCCCAGCGCAGCCGAAGTAACCGCGCAGGGCGGCATGGAAGTAGGCGAAATGCAGCGGCTATTGCTCGAAAAAGTAGAACAACTCACGCTTTACAGCATCGAAGCCGACCAAAAAAATGCTCAATTGCGCACGCAATTAGATGCGTCGAACGCGCAACTGCTCGAACTGATTCAACGCATTGAAAAATTGGAAGGAAGTAAGGAGTAGATGTGAGATTTAAGATATTAGACTTTAGACGCCGGATGCCTGGTGTCTAAAGTCTGAAATCTAATGTCCAATGTCTTTAATCTGAAAATTCCTGTCTCAAAAAACAACAATCATGAAACACTATATTTTCCTGATCGCCCTCCTGATCTCAGGCAGTTCGCTGTGGGCTCAGATCAACATCGGAGGGGTACCCCGCTCCTGGACAGCACCGCTGAAAGGACAGGTTGAAACCATCTCAATGCCGGCCATCCAGTTGGAAAAAGTAAAAAGAGAAGACGTCGAAGACGAAGCCAAAGGGTTGCCAATGCGCTTCGGATACCCGATGGATGCTGGCTTTACGATGGAAAATTCAGGCACCTGGACTACGTTGCCCGAGGGCGGACGCATCTGGCGTTTAGCCATCAATGCACCCGGCGCCAAATCCATTAACCTGCTGTACGATGCATTCTGGCTGCCTTCCGGCGCGACGCTATACATTTATAATGAAGCGAAAACGCACGTGATCGGCGGTTTTACGTCCCGAAACAACAACTCGCCCCGAGGCCAGAGCATCGGCTACGCAACAGGGTTGGTTTACGGCGATAACATGATGCTGGAATACTACGAACCGGCAATCGTGGATGCGCCCGGAGAGTTGTCCATTTCCCAGGTGGTTTACGGCTATCGGCATATCCGGATCACGAACGAAAAAGCTTACGAAGATTCCGACGAATGCCACATCAACATTAATTGTGATGAAGGTGACAATTGGCAGTTTGAAAAAAGAGCGGTTGCGCTCATCGTAGTCGGCGGATCCCGGATATGTTCGGGCGCCATGCTCAACAACACGCTCGTAGATTATACGCCTTATTTTCTTACGGCCCACCACTGCTTAGGTGCATTGGACGCCAACACCAATCCCAATGCCTCTACCTGGTCATTTTGGTGGTTCTACGAAAGCCCGGATTGCGAGAACCCGGAAGACGAACCAACCAATTTTGTATCCACCACAGGCGCAATTCTCGTAGCCAATCGGGAAGCGACGGACTTTGCGCTGTTCCGTTTAACCGAAGATCCTTATTTAGACGCTGGCCAGGGGATGGTTTATCTCGGCTGGACCACCAGCACGACGCTTTCGCCAAATGCCACTGGTATCCACCACCCCCGGGGCGACGTAAAAAAGATCAGTTTCGACGACGATGCGATTACCAGCTTTGGTGGCAATATTAACTGGGATAACGGCGTCACGACACCGCCCAATACCCACTGGCGCATTGATTTTGACCGCGGCGGAATGCAGCCCGGCTCTTCCGGTTCTGTCATTTTCGACAACAATCACCGCGTAATCGGACAATTGCACGGCGGTGACACGGGCAGCATTTGCGACGACCAGGAGTCATTTTATGGCCGCCTTGACGTTTCCTGGGATGCTGGAAACGCAAATAGGAGGCTGCGCGACTGGTTGCAACCAACCTGCCAAAACAATATCGTCATCACGCAAAATGTAACCATTGGCGCGCCGACTTTTTATGCATCCAATACCGTCACTTCCAACCGGCTCATCAGTGGAGCGGTTAGCTATGTGGTGTACAATGGCGGCAATGAAGTGATTTTGCAGGATGGCTTCGAAGTGCGCGGCGGCGCTAATTTCCGCGCCACCAATTTCGATTGCAATGGCGCCGCGCCTTTCCAGGAGGAAGAGGTGTCCCGATTTGCAGACAACGCCGCCCCTTTTGCAGACAGCCGTTCGACGTTTGAAGCGCCGCAACCGGTTGAAGAAACTGTGGCCAAAATCAAAACAGAAGCTTCTGTAAACTACAGCCGTCTCCCGATGAATTTTGAGGTTTACCCCAACCCGATGCAGGCATTCGCTACTGTTCAGTACGAATTGAGCGAAGCTGCGGTGGTCAACCTGAAATTGATTGATGCTACCGGCAAAACGATGCTTTTGATCGAAAATGGCTTGTACAAGGAGGCCGGTATTTACAAAATCGAACTTGAGTCTGGCCAAATTCCGGCAGGCATCTACCGCTGTGTGCTGACAACGCCATCGGGTGTGCAGACCAAGCAGGTGGTACGGATGTAGGTTTTGATATTTGTTTTTTACCACATTTTTTTACACAAATTTTTGCCAGTCAAATAGTTGCCTTCACATAGATCATATAGCATGAAAGCCGCCTATGTGATCTATGTGAAAACAACTATGTATCTATGTGGTAAAATCACAATTTCATGTCGCCACAAAAACACTTATTCCAGTTGCCCGAAGAAGGACACTACCTGAATTGTGCCTACATGTCGCCGTTGCTCAAAAGCGTAGAAGAAGCCGGCATTGCAGGCATCCGGCGAAAGCGGAACCCAGCTTTAGTCAGACAGGAGGATTTTTTTGAAGAAGCAGAAACGGTGCGGGCAAAATTCGGTCAATTGGTGAATGGCGATCCTGGCCAGGTTGCGATCATTCCCTCAGCGTCTTATGGCCTCCAATCTGCTATTTCCAACATTCCTCCGGGTAGCGGAACCCACGCCATCACCGTTTCAGAAGAATTTCCAAGCGACTATTACTCCTTAAAAAGCTGGTGCACCAAGCATCGCAAAGACTTAGTCGTCATTCCTCCGCCGGAGTCAATCCCTGAAAAAGGCAAAATCTGGAACGAACAATTACTGGAAGCGATTAATCCGGATACGGCCGCAGTGGTCATTTCTTCGATTCACTGGACGAATGGAACGCTGTTCGATTTGCAAAAAATCGGAGAACGATGCAAAGCAGTTGGCGCCCTTTTCATCGTAGACGGCACGCAATCTGTGGGCGCCATGCCCATAAATGTGGCTGCATTTCAAATAGATGCCTTAGTATGTGCCGCTTACAAATGGCTGCTTGGGCCTTATTCGATCGGCCTTGCCTGGTACAGCCCGTTTTTCAACGACGGCACCCCGATTGAGGAATCCTGGTTGAATCGAACCAATGCCGAAAACTTCGCCGGTTTGACCAACTATGTGGACGATTACAAACCCGGCGCGGCCCGCTACCAGGTGGGCGAATACAGTAATTTTGCGCTCTTGCCCATGTTGCACGCTGCGTTAAACCAAATTGAGGTCTGGCAAGTGGCGAATATTCAGCAATACTGCCGGCAATTGGCCGCCCCTTTGACAAATTTTTTGGTTAATCAGGGTTTTGGCCTCGAATCTGAAAGTTATCGGGCGGATCACCTTTTCGGATTTTCTCTGCCGGACGGCCTCGATCGGTCACATTTGTTGACCGCATTACAACAAAATAATATTTTTGTATCGCTCAGGAGTAATTCAATCCGGGTATCGCCGCATGTATACAATACAGAAAAAGATATTGGGGCTTTGATTGGGGTGCTGGAGACGGTGGCAGAAAAACGACTAATGAAGTAAATGATAGGCTCCCTTTACTAAAGCTCCAAGCGCTACATACAGTGTGAACACAAATTAGCATTATGTCTTTTAGATATTTGATTTTTAATGAATTAAGATTTTGTGTTGTAACTTACAAACTGTTCAAAATCAAAAAATTGCAAAGATGCGTTCACGCCGTAGCCCTCAGGACGCAATGCCGGTAGCTCGCGTGCGACGTCAGAACGGCACGTCCCCTCGGGACGCAATGCCGGTAGCACGTTAGGAGGTCAGAACAGCCCGTCCCCTCGGGACGCAATGCCGGTAGCGTGCGTGTGATGCCAAAACGGCACGTCCCATCGGGACGCAATGCCGGTATTGACCGATTGACAAAAACATCTGATATTTATGGTCTAAAACATCATCCAATGCCAAATACCTATACACAAATTCACATTCAGACGGTTTTTGCCGTCAAATATCGGGAAGCCGTCATTGCACCGGATTGGAAAGAAGAGTTGTACAAATATATCACGGGCATTATTCAAAATTACGACCATAAGTTATTGGAAATAAACGGCATGCCGGATCATGTGCATATTTTCTTTGGGATGCGCCCCACGCAAGGTTTATCCAAGCTCATGCAGCAAGTCAAAGAAGACAGCACAAAGTGGATCAACAGCAGGGGATTTGTGCGGCATAAATTCAACTGGCAGGAAGGGTTTGGTGCGTTTTCGTACAGCCGGTCACATGTTCCGGCGGTTTGCGCATATATTAAAAAACAAGAGGAACACCATCGGAAAAAGACATTTCTTACAGAATACAAGGAGCTGTTGACCGCATTCGAAATAGAATTTGATGAGGCATACCTTTTTAAACCGCTGATCTGACCGGCATTGCGTCCCGATGGGACGGGCCGTTCTGACGTCCTAACGGGCTACCGGCATTGCGTCCCGATGGGACGGCCGTTTTGGCGTCCTAACGGGCTACCGGCATTGCGTCCCGATGGGACGGCCGTTTTGGCGTCCTAACGGGCTGCCGGCATTGCGTCCCGATGGGACGGCCGTTTTGGCGTCCTAACGGGCTACCGGCATTGCGTCCCGATGGGACGGGGCCGTTCTGACGTCCTAACGGGCTACCGGCATTGCGTCCCGATGGGACGGCCGTTTTGGCGACTGATTACTTCAACACCACAGCCCCTGTCTGCGCCGCCAGTTCACTGCGCATGACCAAGAGTTTTTGCAACACTTTCATATAAGCAAGCACTTGTTCGTGCTCCCCTGCATCGCTGAGTTCTTTTATTTTTTGGCGGTTTTCCGTCAAAACCTTTTCAATTTTTCGCATTTTAAAACGGACAAGAGCCTGGCGACTGTCATCTTCAAAATTAGTTTCCGGCGACTTTTGCCAGCGCAGGTGAATGTCCCATTTCTTTTCCCAGTTTTCGCTGTATTCATAAGGAGAAGTGAGGGCGCTAAGCGCAAAATTTTTGATGTCCGGGTCTTCGTGCTGGAGGAAAAACTGCTGGGTAACCGGTTTTTTCGCTACCACCAATGCCCAGACTTCGCGCGCGATGCGTCCGTACAAGGCGTTGTCAAAATGATCGAGCACTTCTTCAATATTGCTGACAATGTATTGTGCGACACTAACTTGCTCCGCTTCATCCAACCATTCGCTGCCGCCAACTACTAAAATGCGCACAATGTCTTTTTCCTGAAACTCGTCTCCCGCTGTAAAAGTTTCAGGAGGTTTTGTATCCACCGGTTCCCGTTGGGTAATTCCGGCCGCTTCCAGTTCCCCTGGCGTTGGCGGCGGCATCCCTTTTTCTGCAACCGCTTTATTCACCTGCTGCATCACGAGCTTGTTCATCTCGTTCACCAGCACCTGCTCGCTCACCTGTGCGATCCGGCTGCATTCGCGCACATAAACCATGCGCTTGATGGGGTCGGGAATTTTGGCAATGCTGCCAATGATGTCTTTAATGACGTGCGCCTTTTTCACCGGGTCGTTCCCGGCTTCTTTCATCAGCAGGTCGGCTTTGAAAGCGATAAAATCCTGCGCAGTCTGCGAAATATAGGTTTTAAAGGCTTCTACGCCTGCCTGTTGTAAATAGGAATCCGGGTCTTCTCCGTCAGGCAGCAGAACGATTCTGACGTTCAAATCCTGTTCCAGCAAAATATCCACCCCGCGTAGCGCTGCTTTGATGCCGGCAAAATCGCCATCGTACAGGATTTTTACATTCGGCGTATAGCGCCGGATGAGGCGGGCTTGCTCCACAGTCAGCGAAGTGCCGGAAGAAGCCACCACGTTTTCGATACCCGATTGATGGAGCGAAATGACGTCGGTGTAGCCTTCAACCAGGATACACTCGTCTTCCTGGCGGATGGCCCTTTTGGCAAAAAATGCGCCGTAAAGGGTTTTGCTTTTGTTGTAAATTTCCGTTTCCGGGGAATTGATGTACTTCGGCGCTTTGACGTCCTTGACCAAAATTCGGCCCGCAAAAGCAATGATTTTCCCGGAAAGGTTGTGGATAGGGAAAATGACACGGTCGCGGAAAAAGTCCCGATCATACTGCGTGGTCAGCCCGACGCTACGCAGGAATTCAACGTTGTAGCCCATGCCCACGGCTTTGGTCGTCAGCGCATCGGACTGGTTGGGCGCAAACCCCAAGCCAAAATGGCGGATGGTTTCGTCCCGGAAGCCGCGTTCCTTAAAATAACTTTTGCCGATGCTTTTGCCGCGATCGGTTTCAAAAAGTTGTTCCTGATAAAAATCGGCAGCAAACTGGTTGACGATGTACAAACTCTCAAAATGCTGTTTTTCTGCCATCGCTTCCTGCGAAACGACGGTTTCTTCCACTTCGATGTTGTACTTTTTAGCGATGTACAGCAATGCTTCCGCAAACGTAAAATGCTCGTGTTCAATCAAAAACTGAACCGCATCGCCGCCTTTGCCGCAGCCGAAGCACTTGAAGATGTTTTTGGAAGGCGAAACGTTGAACGAAGGCGTTTTTTCATTGTGAAACGGACACAACCCAATCAGGTTTACCCCACGGCGGCGCAAGTTGACAAAGTCCTGAATGACTTCCTCTACTTTAACGGTATCGAGTATTTCCTGTACGCTCTTTTGAGTAATCACGGCCTTGCGTTTCCACAAATATAGTCATTCCTTGAAGATAAAAAATTCGGCAGCCTGCGGGGTGAAGTGGATGTTGCGCACAAAATCGGGATGGCGTTTCAATAAGATGGGAACCGTAGTTTTTCCCTCCTTGAGCCGTACCCCTCCGATGTCTACTTCGAGGACGAAATCACCGGCGTCTACCTCCTCGTAAAAGCTGAGGCCAACGGTGCATTCGAGTTTAATTTTGTCCGGAAATACCCGCACACTGTCCGGAGCATTGATGATGGAAAGTGGAATAAACAGGGCTTTGGCGGTGTAGGCTTCCACTTCAATAAAAGCTTTAACTTTTGAGGCTTCCAGCAAAATGCCTTTAGGTGGCTGTTGCAAAGTAAGTTCCAGGCGGGTACTGTGCTTTAGCCCCGACAAAATCAAAGAATCTGTTGGCCACGAGTAGATGCTGCCGATCAGGGTAGTCGGACCACTGATCAGAATGCTGTCTGGTTGCAGGTGGATGGGTTCTTTTAATTGATATTCCGGGGCAAAGTCCAAGTGTGCATAGAGCGCAACCGGGATTTTTTTATGAACTTCCTCTTCCAATTCAATCAGGATATGATCAAAGTTGACATCAATGATCCGCAGCGTAGCCGAAGATAGTTTCTTTTGAATATCCTGCCGCAATTGCCCGGAGCTAATGTTAATCTGATCCGTGTTTGACGCATCGTAGGTAATCCTGATCTGCTTCCCTGCGAGATGTTCACCCAATAATTGCCACCCGGTACCCTGCAATTGTACCGCCAAATTGCCGGGAGGCGGGCTGGAAAGCGCTTTGCTAACGGGCGTACGCACGGTGATGTACACCTCTTTGGTCATGCGGTAATTCTGGGAAAGCTTGACCAATAACCAGAAGAACAGGGCTATCCCGATGCAGATCATCAGAATAGCCCTGTCTTTCCCAATACGCAACTCTTCCCAACGGAAGCGGGAATTGGCGCCCAATGGTTTAAACATGGCCTGAAAATTGCGCAAGGCCATCAGTTCGCCACGCAGACCTTTTCTTTACCACCTCAGCTCTTTTCATTTAGCTGACAATTAGCTTATCTGAAGAGCTTTTCAGCCAGTCGGTCATTTCTTTGGAAATCACGTTTTTCGTCACGCGGATATAGGTTTTGTTGCTGACCTCCAGCGTAATGATGTTGCTTTCTATTTTGTAAATTTTGCCCAAAATGCCGCCGTTGGTCACGACCTCGTCATCCACCTTGAGGCCGTCCATAAACCCGCGCTGTTCGCGCTGTTTTTTAGCCTGTGGGCGAATGAGGAACAACCAGAAAATAAGCAACATGGCGCCAAGGAAAATAAAATTGAGCGTACCAGCGCCGCTCTGAAGAAAAATAAGACTTGTACTCATTGAGAATTGGTTTATGTAAATTGCTGAATTTGTTTAAGTTATTGTGGTTTAACCCGTTTATTGGGGCCTCCTGTTCAGCGATTTTTTTCCGCGCACCACGCCGACTACCTGTACGATTGTAGTAGCGGGATAGGTGTTGGCGGTAATCGTGATCGGCTTTTTCTGCACATTAGTTTTGCCCTGGGTATCAAACTTCACATTGATTTCGCCGCCCTGGCCTGGCGCGACTGGCTCTTTGGGCCAAAGCGGCACCGTGCAACCGCAAGTCGAGCGGGCGTCGCTGATCAATAACGGGATTTTACCGGTATTTTTAAACCGGAATACATGCTCCACAACAGCGCCTTCATCCACCTCTCCAAAATCAAATTCGGTTTCTTCAAATGTGATTTTAGCGACATTGACTGTGTCCGTGGGCGCATTGGCGCTAACCGGGTTGCGAACAATGGCCGAATTGGACGACCCGTCCAATTTAATTTCTTCTAAGCTTTTACCCGGGTTGCCGCCTTCGGGGGTGCAGGAAAAGATGCTCAGGACCATCAGTGCAAAGAGCATTCGAATGTGCATGGTAGCTTCTGTTTTAGTATAAATCGGTGTAAAGGTAGGGCTTTCCCGGCAAATGGTCACAGGCATTTGATGTGCTATTGACAGGAAGGAAAAATTTTTTTACCTTGCACGAATGAACCTCCGAATTTTCCTCACCGGTTTTATGGGCAGCGGCAAAAGCCATACCGGGCGCCGCCTGAGCGAAGTGCTGGGCATCCCTTTTATAGACCTCGACCACTGGATTGAAGACCAGGAAGGCCAGTCGGTACAGACTATTTTTCAAAAATCCGGAGAAGCTGCCTTTCGGGAAATTGAACGGGAGGCGCTTCATCAAATGATTGCTTACGAGCAGGCCGTCATTGCCTGCGGCGGCGGCACCCCTTGTTTTTTCGACAATATGGAGTGGATGAACCGGCACGGCATCACCGTCTACCTGCAAACATCGGTGGCCGAACTTTGCCGCCGCTTACTCCCGGAAATGGCGCATCGCCCACTCCTCAAAGGGCTGGACGAGCAAACATTACTAAGCTTTATTGAGGAAAGATTAGCGTTGCGGGAAGCTTATTACTTTCAGGCACAGGTTGTTGCAACCTTGCCGGGCGCGTTGGAGGAGATGCTGATAGCGTTGAAAGCGCAGGCCGTTACTGGTTATTAGTTACTGGTTATTTGTTATTGGTAGTCACGGAACACGATGGTGCTTCTGGTTCTTCGATCATTCCAGCGTCACCAATAACGGATAACCAATAACCACCCCTCACACTTTCAACAAATGCCATTGCTTCTTATTCAAGTAGTTGAGTGTCAGGATAATCATCACCAACCAATAAAAAATCTCGGCTGCCCATGCCCAAAATAATCCGCCGGACGTATAGTTGACTTCAATATAAATATAGGCCAAATAGCCGATGGCGCAAACGGTTTGAATTTTGAGGCCGTAGTAGGTAGCGCCCGTTCCGGCAAGGCCGTTAAACAACACGCCGCCAAATGAAAAAGTAGTGAGAATAACCAGCAGCAGGTAGAAAATCGGCTGCGCATCCGTGATCAGCGACATGTCCTGCGATCCCAGCAACGGATACAACATTTGTTGAGGAAAAATTACAATGGGCAAGCTCAGCGCCATCGTCACCAACCAGCACAACATTGCAGTTTTGCGGATAATAGGCACCACTGCCTGACGTTTTTGCTGCCCGATCAGGTTGCTCACCATCGTATTTATACCGGATGCAAATCCCCAGCAGGGAATAGACAAGATGAGGTACACCATGCGCACTAAATTGGTAATGGCCAAACTGCGCGGGCCGAGGTTTTCCACAATACCAAAAAAGAAAAACCAGCTTCCCAACCCAACAAAAGCCTGTACAACTATCGGAAACGCTAAGCTATATTGCTGCCGGATAAGCGCCATGTCTATATTAGGCAGCTTGAAAAGGTTATACTCGTGCGCTTTTTTGTCGAAAAGAATATAAATCACAAAAATGACAAAAGCGACCACTTCGGAAATGCTACTGGCTAAAGCAGCCCCTCCAATGCCCATTTCAGGCAACCCAAGATGGCCAAAAACAAAGCCGTAATTCAGAATAATGTTCAGCGCGGCAAGAATGAGGGTATCTATGATGATAAAAGACGATCGGGCAACACCGGTATAAAGGGCGATCATGGCTACGCCACCGTAGGAAAAAAAGACCCCCCAGGATCGGTGGTGCAGGTATTCCAAACTCTTTTCAAAGATAACGGGCGAGTCAACGATGAGGGAAAAGAAATAGTAACAACCGTAGCGCATGAACAGGAACATGACTAAGGCGAGCGCCAACTCGAAATAGAGCATGGAGTAAAAACATCGCCCAACCTCTGCAAGTCTACCTTCGCCGGCACGCCGCGCGATCATAATTTGCCCACCCCGGGAAAACCCGAATCCAATGGCTGCAATGACCAAATAAAATACGCCAACGAACCCGATGGCGGCGAAATCTTCCTCGCTACGATGGTAAAGGAAGACGCTATCAGTCAGTGCGACAAGGTTTTGCGCAGCACTACCAATCATAATTGGCGCTGAAATACTCCAGATTTGGCGATAAGAGGTTCCTACCCGCATGATGCGGCCAAAGGTAAACTTTTATTTGAATTTTTGAATAGTATGGGTGAGGTGAGATCACCCTTACGGAATCGTTAATTCCTCGTCAACAAAGTGTAAATTTGATCCCGTTTTTGATACAAAACCTCTTCTCAACAAAATCTTTGTTTGTTATGCACAACTTGCACCTTATCACTCGCAACATCAAAACGTTGTTCTTGTTACTGCTTTTGGCGTTCTTTGCGGCCTGCAGCAATCAGGAACAACAAGCTGCTTCAACACAACCTGCTACCAGTATGATGTACGAAAAAATGAACCTCCCTGTGCCCACGGTTAAAGCGGTACCCAAGGAGTTGAGCATTCACGGGGATACCCGTATAGATGAATTTTATTGGCTAAACGAACGGGAGAACCCGGAAGTAATTGCTTACCTGAACAGTGAGAATGCTTATCGCGAACAGATGACGACGCACACCAAAGCTTTCCGGGACAAGCTGTTTGAAGAAATCAAAGGCCGCATCAAGCAGGACGACGAATCCGTTCCATACAAAGATAACGGCTACTTCTACCTGACCCGCTACGAAACGGGCAAAGAATACGCGATTCATTCGCGCAAAAAAGGCAGCCTCGATGCGAAAGAAGAGGTCATGTTGGATGTCAACGAATTGGCCAAGCCCTACAAGTATTACGCCGTGGGCGGCCGGTCGGTCAGCAGCAACAACAAAATTTTGGCTTACGGCGAAGACACCCTCAGCCGCCGCATTTATACCCTGCTTTTCAAAGATTTGGAAACGGGAAAAATGTTGAAAGACAAAATTCCCAATACTTCCGGCAACGCCGTGTGGGCAAACGATAACCAAACCATTTTTTATTCTGTAAAAGACGCCTCGTTACGCCCTTATAAAATATTCAAACACAAACTCGGCACCCCGGCTTCGAAAGACGTAGAGGTCTTCCACGAATCGGATGAAACCTTTGCTTCGGCAGTTTACAAAACGAAGTCGAAAAAATACATCGTCATTGCCTCGTTCCAGACGCTGACGACCGAATACCGGGTGCTGGATGCCAACAAACCGGACGGATCTTTCCGCATCATTCAGCCACGTACTCGCGGACTTGAGTATTTTATGGATCACTTTGGCGACAAATTCTACTTCCGCACCAATCTGGATGCGAAAAATTTCCGCCTGATGGCCACATCCGAAACCGCTACAACGAAAGAGAACTGGACGGAAGTGATCGCCCACCGCGACGACGTGCTGCTGGAAGGCATGGAAATATTCAAAGACCACTTAGTGCTTTCCGAACGCATCAAAGGCATTACGCAATTGCGTGTGCGACCCTGGAACGGCAGCGCGGAGCACTATATCCAATTTGGAGAAGACGCCTACATGGCTTATGTGGATGTGAACCCGGATTTCGATACCGATGTGCTGCGCGTGGGCTATATGTCGCTGACGACGCCTTCCACGACGTATGATTACAACATGAATACGAAAAAACTGACCCAACTCAAACAGCAGGCCGTATTGGGCGGCTTCGACCGCAACGACTATGCATCGGAGCGCATCTACATCAAAGCCCGCGACGGGGTTCAGGTTCCGGTTTCCATTGTGTACAAAAAAGGCTTCAAAAAAGACGGGAAACAGCCCCTGCTGTTGTACGCTTACGGTTCTTACGGCGCGAGCATGGATCCTACGTTCAATTCCGCGCGCCTGAGCTTGCTCAACCGCGGTTTTGCTTACGCCATTGCCCACATTCGCGGCGGAGAAGAACTGGGCCGGGCCTGGTACGAAGACGGAAAATTGCTGAAGAAAAAGAACACGTTCACGGATTATATTGACTGCGCCGACTATTTGGTTAAAAACAAATATACCAGCGCCGACAAGCTTTTTGCGATGGGCGGTAGCGCCGGCGGCTTGTTGATGGGTGCTGTGGTGAATATGCGGCCCGAACTTTTCAAAGGGGTGATCGCAGCCGTTCCGTTTGTAGATGTGGTGACCACCATGCTCGACGAAAGCATTCCGCTCACGACCGGCGAATACGATGAATGGGGCAATCCGAATGACAAGACCTATTACGACTACATGAAATCCTATTCGCCCTACGACAACGTGGAAGCCAAAGCTTACCCGGCCATGTTAGTCACCACCGGTCTCCACGATTCGCAGGTGCAATACTGGGAACCTGCCAAATGGGTCGCTCGCCTGCGCACGAAAAAAACGGATAAAAACCCGTTGTTGCTGTACACCAATATGGATACCGGCCACGGCGGCGCTTCCGGCAGGTTTGAGAAGTACAAAGAAGTGGCGATGGAATACGCATTTCTGCTGGATTTAGCCGGTTTGGCTGAGGTGGAGACGAAGAATTAAGGTTAAGTAGTAGGGTTGTGTAAAGAGGCAAGATGCAAAGCGCAAGGGGCAATTTTTTTCGTAAATCTCAATTTTTTCGTAATCGAATTGGAAAAATTACGAAAACACGTCACTTTACAAAATTATTGCCTTTTGCGCTTTGCACGTTGCATCTTAATTAAACAACCCTCTAATAAATGCGTGAATAGAAGCAGGAGATTTGGAAATTGATGTTCAACTTTGCAACTTCAAAAAACAAAGCCATGTTGAATCGTCAAAATCCTACACACACAAAGGCCTGGAAACAATTGGAAACGCACTATTCCGATGTTAAAGATCTGCACCTGCGCGATTTATTTGCTGCCGACGCCGGGCGGTTCGATCGTTTTTCAGTGCGTTTTGAGTCGCTGTTGGTGGATTATTCCAAAAATCGAATCCTGCCGGAAACGATAGAACTCCTGCTTGAATTGGCGAAGGAGTGCCAGGTTTCGGAAAGCATCGAACAATTATTTGCCGGAGACATCATCAACGAAACGGAAAATCGCGCGGTGCTGCATACGGCCCTGCGCAACCGTTCCAATACGCCCGTTTTTGTGGCGGGCGAAAACGTGATGCCGGCAGTGAATGAAGTGCTGGATAAAATGGAGCGGTTTTCTACCAACCTGCTCAATGGAAGCTGGACGGGTTATACCGGCAAACGCATCACGGATATTGTCAATATTGGCATTGGCGGATCGGATCTCGGCGCTGTGATGGTGACCGAAGCGCTTCGTCCTTACTGGCAGCCGGGGATTTCGGTTCATTTTGTATCCAATGTTGATGGTACGCATATTGCAGAAATCCTGAAACGGGTTTCCCTGGAAACTACGCTTTTCCTGATTGCCTCCAAAACCTTTACCACTCAGGAAACCATGACGAATGCGTTTACTGCACGGACCTGGTTTTTGGATCAGGCAGGGGAGGAGCGCCACGTTGCCCGGCACTTCGCAGCCATCTCTACCAATAAAAAAGCCGTTGAGGCTTTCGGTATCGCACCCGAAAACATGTTTGAGTTTTGGGATTGGGTGGGGGGCCGGTATTCGTTGACTTCAGCTATCGGTTTGCCCATTGCCTGCACGATCGGGTTCGGCAACTTCCGGCAACTGCTCGAAGGCTTCCATGCCATGGATCAGCATTTCCGGGAGACGCCATTAGCGCGGAATATGCCGGTGATTTTAGCTTTGATCGGGATATGGTACAACAATTTTTTCGGGGCGGCTTCTGAAGCCATCCTGCCTTATGACCAATACCTGCATCGCTTTGCCGCTTATTTCCAGCAGGGCAATATGGAAAGTAACGGCAAAAATGTGGATCGCAACGGGGCGCCGGTTGCTTATGAAACCGGGCCAATCATTTGGGGCGAACCGGGCACCAACGGGCAACACGCCTTTTACCAGTTGATTCACCAGGGAACGAAGCTCATTCCCTGCGATTTTATTGCCCCAGCCATTAGCCATAATCCACTGGGGGATCACCACGTGAAATTGTTATCTAATTTCTTTGCGCAAACAGAAGCCCTGATGAAAGGCAAAACGAGCGCAGAGGTTGAAGCAGAGTTGCGCTCGGCAGGAAAATCAGCAGAAGAAATTCGATTTCTGACCCCGTTCAAAGTATTTGAAGGGAACCGGCCAACCAACTCGATTTTGGTACAACAAATCACTCCGCATAGCTTGGGTAGTCTGATCGCTTTGTACGAACATAAAATATTCGTCCAGGGGGTCATCTGGAATATTTTCAGCTTCGATCAATGGGGGGTGGAATTGGGTAAACAATTGGCATCCAATATATTGCCGAAGCTGGAACACAGCGACCCGGTCACCGAACACGATGCCTCCACCAATGGATTAATCAACGCCTATAAAGCAATGAGATGAGTAAAACCATCTTAGTGACCGGTGCGGGCGGGCAATTGGGGCAGAGTTTGAAGCAATGCGCGCAGGATTGGCCTCAATTCAACTTCGTTTTTGCAGATCGCGGGCAGTTGGACATTGCCGACAAGGCGCTGACGGAAGCCTGGCTAAAAAAAAACGCTCCGGTAGATTATTGCCTCAATTGCGCGGCGTACACGGCAGTAGACAAAGCAGAAAGCGAACCGAAACGCGCTTTTGCCATCAACCGCGACGGCGTGGCTTATCTGGCGGAAGCCTGCCGTAAGCAAGGTACTGCGTTGTTTCATTTTTCTACTGATTATGTATACGGCGGCCATACCAATCGCCCTTTGAAAGAAGACGACCCGGTTCAACCGGCGGGCGTTTATGCGCAAAGCAAATTGGAAGGAGAGCTTCGGGCTTTGCAAATCAATCCGCTCACGACCATCATCCGCACTTCCTGGGTGTATTCAGAATTTGGGCATAATTTCCTGAAAACCATGCTCCGCTTAGGCCGGGAGCGCAGCGAAGTAAACGTGGTGTTTGATCAGGTAGGTACGCCGACCTACGCCGGGGATTTGGCGCGAGCCGTGCTGGCCATGATCGAAGCCGTGGAAAGTGGAAAAACCTCACGAGAATTGCTGACCGGGATTTACCATTACAGCAATGAAGGCGTTGCGAGCTGGTACGATTTTGCGGAAGCAATTTTTGAACTGGCGGGTATGGATGTAAACGTAAATCCCATTGAAACGAAAGACTTCCCCACGCCTGCTGTCCGACCGGCTTTCAGCGTGTTGAATAAAGCCAAAATCAAATCGGCGTTTGGGCTGGAGATCGCGCATTGGCGCGTAGCGGTAAAAGAAGCGCTTTCTATATAAGACATCCCAAATTTTAGACCTCTGGTGCAGCGCACCAAAATATTTGTAAGAATTTGGAATTAACAGGTAGTGAGGTGCAGCGCACCGTGATATTGAGGTATCGCCATGACCATTGTTCCGGTGCGCTGCACCTCAATGACCGTGTGTGTTGATCCGAATTTACAAATATCTGGGTGCGCTGCACCTCTTTGAACGGGACAGGCTCTTCTCTATAGAGTCCCCCTAAAATAGCATGAGCCATCCAGCGCTACCACCTCCAGCCCCTCAATTTTTTCCAGCATCGCGGCTTCTTCTAAGTGGATGCCTGCCGTCAGCGCTTTAAGTTGCAGCAGCGCCGCATCCGCTTCGCTTTTGCGGATGGCGACCTCTACCACGCCCGAATCGTCGCTGAATTCCTGTTTCAGGAGTTGAAACCCTGTTTTTTTGATCGCGCCCATCAGGTTGTTCATCAGGGCGTAGTGGAACGTGAGTTGGTAAACGGATTCGATGGTTTTTTCAACAATGTCAGCCTGTTGCAAGGCTTCGGCGGCGCTTGTTTTATAAGCCTGAATCAAGCCCGAAGTGCCCAATTTGGTGCCTCCGAAATAGCGCACCACCACGATCAGTACATTGGTCAGTCCAAAACTGTCAATCTGACCCAAAATAGGGCGCCCGGCTGTGCCGCCGGGTTCGCCGTCATCGTTGGCGCGGTAGCGATTTTTATCCATACCCAACCGCCAGGCATAGCAGTGGTGGGTGGCTTTAGGGTGCAATTTGCGCACCTCGTCTAAGCTGATCTGGCAATCTGCTTCTGTTGTGATGGGAAAAGCGTAAGCCAAAAACTTGCTGGCGCGTTCGCGCAATTCCGCCGTACAGGGCGCTGCAAGGGTGCGATATTGATCTTCTATTTGCCCCATTTTCGCAATTGATTCAGGATCGCCTGAAAATCCTTGTGCAAGGGAGCTTCCACGGTCATGCGCACGCCGGTGTCGGGGTGGTCGAAACTGAGCTTGGCAGCGTGCAGGGTGACCCGGCTCATCAGGGGTTTTTCTTCTTCAAACTTGCCGAGGTTAAAATTGCGCACTTTTATTTCCGAAACGGACAGCGCTTCCCGCTTGCCATACAGCGGGTCAACGGCTAATGGATGCCCGATGGATTGGAAATGCACGCGCACCTGGTGCGTGCGGCCCGTTTTGATATTGGCTTCCGCTAAAGTGAACGACCGGAACCGCTCCACAACCCGGTAAAGCGTCAGGGCTTGTTTGCCGTGGGAAGAAGTCATCATTTTGCCGGCCTGCGAAGGATGGGGAGCGATGGATTTGTCCATTACCCCTTCATCGTTGTAAATATTGCCGTCGGTTAAGGCGACGTAGATTTTATCCACGGTGCGGGCTTCAAACTGATCGTTCAGGTTTTTATGGGCCTCCTCTGTACGCGCGAAAAGAATGACGCCGCTGGTTTCGCGATCTAAGCGATGTACCGTCCATATTTTTCCGTAAGCCTCCTGAAGTATGGCTTGCAGGTTGGGTTTACCCGAATCGAAACGGTCGGGAATGCTCAGCACCCCGGCAGGTTTGTTGACGACGACAACAAACGGGTCTTCATAAATCAATTCGATGCGAGTTTTCATTCTTTAACGATGTCTTTGAATTTGTGCTTTCGCAAACCATAATATTGCCACACAATGCTGCCCCGGTACCTGCCGCTGGTGTTTTCCGGGCCAATCGTGTTTTGACGGATCAGTGCTGTGTAGTAGGCGCGTTTGCCCGCCATTTTTCGGATGTTTCGGTAAAATGAGAGGTGCGCCCGGAGTACGGAACCGATATGCCGCCATTTGCCCTGCGCTAAAAAAAGCAGGGAAGCCAACCCGTCGAATACCAATCGGGCAGGGATGAGCCACAAGAGTTTGAGCGCAGGCTCATTTTTGAAAACGGTGTACAACGTATTCCGGAAATTCAAATAGGTTTTTCGGGGAGAAGTATATGCCAAGGTACCGCCACCGACGTGAAAAACGGTAGCTTCCGGCACAACCATAATTTTGTATCCGGCGCGCTTGAGGCGCCAACACAAGTCAATTTCTTCTGTGTGGGCAAGGTAATCGGGGTCAAAACCGCCAAAACTGTGATACAACTTCGCGCGAATGAATAACGCTGCGCCACTTGCCCAGAATATTTCCTGTGGCAGGTCGTACTGGCCGCTGTCGCGTTCTGTATCTGAAAAAATGCGTCCCCGGCAAAAAGGATAACCCATCACATCGAGCCAGCCACCTGACGCCCCCGCGTATTCAAATCGCGCCCGGTCGTGCCAGGACCTTATTTTAGGTTGGCACGCTGCAATGGTTTCATCCTGCTCCATAAAACGGATTACAGAAACCATCCATCCCGGAACGATTTCAACATCGGAATTCAGCAGGATGTAATAATCGCTTTCGATTTGTTCCAGCGCAACATTATAACCTTTGGCAAAACCATGATTGACGCCAAGAGAAAGGCATTTTACCTGCGGATAGCGATCTGCCACAAACTTCAGGGAATGATCGGTGGAACCGTTATCGGCAACATAAATAGTCAACTCGGGGTAGCGGCTCGAGAGCAGGGCCGGCAGAAATTTTTCTAAATAATCCTCGCCATTATAGTTGAGGATCACCACTGCTACGGTAGGAAGTTGGGGTGTTTTTTTTTTCGGCGCCACAATTTCGGTCTGGTAAGCAATGAGCGAAGCAACTGCTTTTTTCCGGTCATCCGCCAATTGGACTGCTAAGGCATCGAGGCTTTGAAATTGCTGATCTTCCCGGATGAAATCCACCAATTCAACCATGAGTTCCTCCCCGTAAATATCCTCGTTGAAGTCAAAAATATTGACTTCAATGGTTTGGTTGTGGTAGGTTTTCAGCGTCGGACGATCACCAATATAGAGCATTCCTTTATATGAACGTCCCTGATGATAAACGTACACGGAATAAATGCCTTTCGGTGGGATGAGCTTGGTTTTATCTTCAATCTCAATGTTTGCCGTTGGAAAACCGATGTCGGTACCTATTTTTTGGCCGTGAACGACTTTTCCGGTCAGCGTGAAATGGTGGCCAAGCAGGCGATTGGCGGTTTTCAGGTCGGCTTTTTCCAGCGCGCTCCGGATCCGGCTGGAACTGACCGAAATGGCTTCCACTTCCTGCTTTTCAATTTCAATGACTTCATAATCATTGTCTTCGCCATACCAGCGCAGGAAATTGATGTCGCCCTGCCGGTTTAGTCCGAAGCGGTGATCGTAGCCAATGACGATGTATTTGGGCGTAAATTTTTCGACAATGAACTTTATAATATATTCATCGGCGCTCATTTGCGAAAATTCTATGGTGAACGGCACCACCACAATATTATCCACATGAAAACGCTCCAGCAGGCGGATTTTTTCTTCCAGCGTAGTGATCAGGCGCAGGCTGTTGTCGTGCGGATACACAATTTGCCGGGGATGCGGGTGGAATGTAATGAGCACGCTTTCGCCATCGGTTTGATGCGCTAAGCGGTTGATGCGCTGGATGATTTTTTGATGCCCGCAATGAACGCCATCAAAAGACCCGATGGTAATCACAGCGTTTCTAAAAACAGGCAGATGGTTCAGATCGTAGAATACTCTCATGGCCTTGCAAATGTAATTCGATTTTGCAGAAATTGAAAAGTGTGGTTACTTCCTGTAAAGTAAATAAGCGCTTGTGATGGTAAAACCGGTTCAAAACTGTTTGTAGCAGCAGATTGTTTGTACTTTTGCAAAACAGCAAATCTGGAAAATGGAAATTAGTAAAACATCGGTCGTCAAAGCGCTTACCCAGGTCACAGACCCCAATACAGGGCAGGACATCATCACGATGAGCATGGTTCGCGACCTGGAGATAACGGGAAACCAGGTTAATTTCACGTTGGAACTGCCTTCGCTTAACAATAAATATAAATCAGAACTCAATTTTGCCTGCATGGCTGCGGTTCAGGGAGTTCATCCTGATGCAGTGGTCAACGTCCACATGATGGGCCGTACCGACCAGGCGCAGCAACCAACCAGCGCGCTGCCACATATTAGAAATATTGTTGCGGTTGCTTCGGGCAAAGGCGGCGTAGGCAAATCTACGGTCGCCGTTAATTTAGCGCTTGGTTTACAGGCGCTTGGCGCAAAAGTGGGGTTGATTGATGCGGATTTGTACGGGCCTTCGATTCCCACGATGCTGGGTTTGCAGGGCCAGCGCCCGAAAGTGCAGGATTTTTATGGCCAACCGAAGATTATTCCGCTTGAAGCTTATGGGCTTTCGGTGATTTCCATTGGCTTCATCATCGAACCGGAACAGGCGGTGGTGTTGCGGGGGCCGCGACTTTCGGCCATCATCAAACAATTTTTCAACGACTGCGTCTGGCCGCCTTTGGATTATCTGATTGTAGACCTGCCTCCTGGCACCGGCGATATTCAGTTGAGTTTGGTGCAAACGGTACCGGTCACCGGCGCAGTAATGGTTACCACCCCGCAGGAAGTTGCGGTCATTGACGCGGTAAAAGCGATGAACATGTTTTTGTTGCCCTCGGTGAATGTGCCTATTTTGGGCGTTGTGGAAAATATGGCCTGGTTTACGCCGGCAGAGTTGCCGGAAAACAAATATTACATCTTCGGCAGCGGCGGCGGTAAAAAATTGGCGAAAGCAAGCGAATCGGTGCTGCTGGGACAAATCCCGATTGTGCAAAGCGTTCGAGAATCCGGCGACGAAGGCCGTCCGGCAGTGTTGGATAAAAACAACCCGGCGGCGGAAGCTTTCATGGAGGTGGCGCGCAATACGGCCCGGCAATTAGCGGTGCGCAATGAAATGCTGGAACCGACCCAAATTGTAAAGGTGACCTCATAATAATATAAATTATGGTACAAACAGATAAACAGGCGCTGCTTCAAAGAGTTGACGCCGCGTTGGAAGATGTGCGCCCCCACCTCGCAGTGGATGGCGGAAACGTCGAATTAGTGGATGTGATGGAAAACGGAATTGTTCAAATCCGCTGGATGGGCAATTGCGAAGGGTGCAACATGTCGGCTTTTACGATGCGCGCGGGAATCGAACAGGCTATTATGAGTAAAGTTCCCGGCATTGTCGGTGTGGAAGCTGTAAATTAGTGTCTGATCGCAAAACAAAACAGCAGTGGAACACTTAAAAGGCATGTTCGGGGGTATTTTGGCGACCGTGATTGGCGGGCTGATCCTGCTTGCCATCATCCGGCCTTTTTCAAGCAAAGGAGAGTCCACGCCCGGCGTTCAGGAAGAAACGACTGAGGAAGAACCAGAAACTGAATACACGCCTTTTTCGTTTTATTCCCCCAAACTGCGCTTTTATGCATCGGGAGAAGACATTCCGGATTTAGACAAAAGGCGCTATCAAACGCGCTTTGCCAAAGACAGTTTGGCTTACCTGAATTGGGAACTCAACCTCAGTTATGGCAAAGCGAAAAAGCGAATGCCGTTCAGCGTCATGGCTGTTTATTACCATGCCAACGGCGATGAATTTGCCCGCCAAACGCTGGAAACCTACGCCGATAAAGACTGGGAAAACTCCTACCACAACTGGGGTTGGGGCTGGGATAAACCCGGCGAATGGCCTAAAGATACGTTTACGGTGGAGTTGTATATTCGGGGAAATATGGTGAAGAAGGGGGCGTTTGTGGTTTACTAAAGCTTCGCTTTTTACTACATAGTTTTTTTACCACATAGGCACATAGGGGTTTTCACATAGGGCACATAGAAGAAGGAAACGTGAAAGATGTGAAAATATCGGACGTACCGCATAGAAATGAGTTGAAAATATGGAGCAACCAACTGCCAACAATCAGGATACTTTCATTGAGCGCGTGCGGCTTCAAGGGTACAAATCCATTGAAGATGTGGAGATTATGTTTAAGCCGGGATTGAATATTTTGATTGGAGCGAATGGGAGCGGGAAGACGAATTTTGTGCGGTTTTTGGATGTAGTGTTATCAGAAAAGTATTCGAGTAAAGTGGGGAGTTTTGAATCAGAAGTGGTGTATAGAGCTAATAAGAAAAAATATGCCCATTGGTTAGAATACAAAGCCCTTTCTCCGGGAAAATCATCTTTAGGTGCTGTAAACCATAAAGTTATTATTGATGATAAAAAAGAAATTAAAACTGGCGGTTGGGGACTTGGAGCTACTGAAGAATGGTTTATATGGTATCGTGAATGGCAAAATATTTTAAGACCAACTCTCATTTCTTATGGAGTTTCTGAGGATTTTGGTAACATTAATGCCATAGCAAAAACGGAGATAGTTGGCAATACTTTGGAGAGCAACAGATACCTTGAAGTTCAGCCTTCTTTATCTGAAGGTTTGTATCAGCTGTTTTACAGACTTTTCTCGTCCATAATTGATTCGGATGATGGGGAAAAAATCAATCGATCCTTTCCTCCCAAATTTTTGGAAAACCTAAGTTTTTACACCCCTGTAAAAGATATTCGCCTTGAGCCGGGCTACCGAGTCGAACCAACAAAAAACGGCAAAGAAATCCTCCACGTCCGCTTTGAATTCTTCGTTGACGGCAAGTGGCGACCCTGGACCCACCTTTCCGATGGCACCAAGCGCTTGGTCTACATCATCACCGAAGTTACTTTTGCCAACAACATCATCCTGCTGGAAGAACCCGAATTGGGCATTCACCCGCACCAGCTCAGCAAGCTGATGGATTTTCTGGAAGCTGCGGCTGAACATAAGCAAATCATCCTGACTACCCATTCGCCGCAGGTGCTGAATGTGTTGCATACCAATGAATTGGATCGGATCATTGTAGTGCGCTATGAAAAAGACAATGGCACCAAAATGAGCCATTTGACGGAAGAAGAGCAGGAACATGCGCGGACTTATATGGAAGCGGGCGGTTTGGATTTGTCGGACTACTGGGTGCATTCCAGCCTTGAGAAAGAAACAGAATCGGTATGATCCGGATTGGCATTCTTGGGGAAAATTTTGATAACGATGCCCGTGCGCTTAAAGCTTTGCTGGAGCAGAATACCTTGGATTGGGAGGTAACCTTCTTGCCGATCATTAAGAGTTTGACAGGCGGGCAGCTTGAAAATGCAAGGAAGCTTAAAAGACGGATTGAAGGTGAAATTGACGCCAACGATTTGGATTATGTTGTCTGCATGCGAGATTCAGATGCCTTGTTCTCAGAAACAGGTAAGATCAAGCTTAAACAGGAATGGTACCGGAAACTCGAAATGGGAAATATTGGAATTTTTTTCTTAGTCATTGTGGAAGCCGAAGCCATGATTTTGGCTGATATTGAGACGTTTAACAAAAAATATGATGTAAGTATTTCTCCCATACCAAGCCCATTGTTAAATGGAAAACCGAAAGAGTTTCTAAAAGAACACACCTCTAAATCTACCAAAAAATACCAGGAGTCCCACGCGCTCGAAATCTTCAAAGCACTCAATTTTGAAAAAGTGTACACCAACCATAACGGCCCAATCAGCTTCAAGGCTTTTGTTGATGAATTGGATGCTATAATCAATCCCAAATAATGCAAGAACAGGATAATTTATTGAAAATGAAAATCTTATCCCGACAACGTCACCTCTTAGCGCCCTTTGCGCCTCCCTTTGCGCCCCTTGCGGTAAAAAATTAACCGCGAAGGGCGCGAAGGTTTAGCGCGAAGATCGCTAAGGAGTGTTTTATGCACGACAAACAAATCCATGGTTTTCCAATATTACATTAAATCAACTTCATGACTCGTCTTCAATTACACCACCACATCCTACAAAAACAATCATTCCTCTGCGTCGGCTTAGACACCGACCTGGCAAAAATACCGCCACATCTCCTTGGACATTCCGATCCCATTTTCGAGTTCAACCGGCAAATCATTGACGCCACCCGCGATTTTTGCGTAGCCTATAAATTGAACACCGCTTTTTACGAAACGCTGGGCAAAAAAGGCTGGGAAGCGCTGGAAAAAACGCTCGATTACTTGCCCGACACCCATTTTGCCATCGCCGATGCCAAGCGCGGGGACATTGGCAATACCTCGAAAATGTACGCCAAAGCTTTTTTTGAAACCATGGATTTTGACGCGGTCACGGTAGCCCCTTATATGGGAGAAGATTCGGTCGTGCCTTTCCTCGGG
>Ga0209573_1001155_pt1 | contig 43156 bp, 34 predicted proteins | sample TNRBio252014_DNA_FD_185870 | JGI IMG/M metagenome (GOLD analysis project Ga0209573, IMG submission 185870) | Wastewater treatment Type I Accumulibacter community from EBPR Bioreactor in Madison, WI, USA - TNR Reactor_6/25/2014_ DNA (SPAdes)... | ecosystem: Engineered > Bioreactor > EBPR >...
CGGCGCTCGGGACAGCCGCCGATCCGCGAGCGCACCGCCAGCAGCGAGAGGCCCAGTCCCCAGGGTCGGCGCATCACCGTGGTCCGGGCGTGATTCCGCTCGAACATGGAGACCATGATCCGTGACCGCGCCCGCTGAAATACGCAGAACGTGCAGAAGCTCTGTCATACCATTTCCCGGTAGGTTTTGTTCTTTTCAGGGGTCAAAAACGGTTCCATTCGTCATACCCGCGAAAGCGGGTATCCCGTTGTTCGGTGGCTGACTGGATTCCCGCCTTCGCGGGAATGACGAAAATCTATTGAGGATTGGTATCAACATCGCGGTGGCTCACCCTGGAAGCCCTCACTGACGGACTCCGGGGCCAAACGCGGATTTGACCTGCTAATCAATCCGGCAAGGTAATCAACTTGCTCAGTTGCCAGGACGGCGCGTTCCACTCGATCCGGTAGGAAGTGGTGCTTTTACCCCCCTTTTTGTCGTGGGAGGCGTGGCGACCAATCGCAATAATGCTGGCGTTGATGCCACCCTCACAGGTGAAAAACAGCGAAGCACCCTGCCCACCTGCGACTTTCCCCTCGGAGAAGTGAAAGATTTTTTTATTGTTATGCAGCAGATCAGTGGCTCCGCCGCTGGTTTTTCCCCACTGATAGTTGCTGATCGCCGAAAAAGCCTTGGTCAAATTCTTGCGCCAAACCTCAGTGCCAACGCCTACTTTCGATTGGGCAAAAGCGATCACGTCGTCTTCGTCCATCACACCCGTTTTACCGCTGGCTTTGGGTCCCCAAACTTTCATGTGCCTGTCTCCTCTCGTGGTGATGTATTTTGGAATTCGTCGATGAGCGAACCCACTGTCTTCACAAATAGCATGTCACATGCCAATACTGAGAAAATAGTTTTATTTTTATATTTATTAAATATTTACGATGTTACAAGCTGTACACCCAGGTCATCGAGGCCGTCCAGAATGGTCGGCCCATTAACCAGAGTGGAACGGTCAAAAATTTAGAGCTACGCTTGTTCATCTACGCAGCGAATCGTTAGGCTCAGCAAACTGCGCCTGCCGGACACCGGGCGGCAGATGATTCGTTAACTTACTGATTATTAAATTTAAGCGAAAGGTGAGGGTGGCAAGTATGGCAAATAACGTTGAAGTGCTGGTCCACGCAACCGGCCCCACCATGACCTGGGCCAAAGAGTTCTACAGCGCCTATCAATTTGAGCTTTCCCAACAAGCCAGCGACGACATGATTCTGGACAAAGTGGTTGATTTGACGGGCGGAAATGCAAAAGCCACCATTACGTTTATTGACGTGCTGAAAGCGATTTTGGTGTCAGCGGACGCCGGCTACCGGGAAGTGATGATCGTCGCCCATGGTCACCCGAAGGGATTGATCATGCCGCTGGGACCGGGTCTGGGCAGCGCAGACAAAGACAGCTTGCCACTGCTGACGTTCATGGCGGGCATCGTGATCGAGCGGGACCGGATTCAGGCCATCAAAGACGCTAAACAACAGCTCACGGCCTGGAAAAAACTGCTGGGCGATCTGTCCGGCACAACCACCGCCGGCGCACCGTGGGGAAAAACGGCATCAAGCGTCATCAGCGACCTGACCTCTTCTGCGGACGCGCAAGCATTGCTCGAAACCATGGCGCCGACGATCAAAGGGGTGTCTGTGCTGAAACACAAAACGGCGCTTGAGGTCATGGAACTGCGGAATAAAGTGGTCGCCAAAAAGTTGCAGCGCGTCGAAGTTCGGGCTTGCAACCTGGGTCAGGATAAAGACGGGATGGCGGCGTTGCGAGAGTTCCTCGGGGCGGCCAAAGTGCTTGCGCCCACGGTCAAGACCTTCTACGGCAAGGTGCAGCCGACGACAACCCACGACGAGGCGGCTTACAAGACCTGGCTGAAGAAAAACACGCCATGGCTGCTCAAGAGCGGCAAGGAACCGGCAGGGGTAAGAACCTATCAGGGGGACTCGCTGTACCTCAAGTTGACCGATGCAGACGCTACCCCTCTCGCGGTGCTCAAATTGACGCAACCCAATTTACAAACCTGTATGGCGCTGGGGGCTAAAAAACTTCCGTACCGCGCAGTCAAAATTCTGGTGGACACCCACTTCGATATCAAAAAGAAATTGAAATACCAGAGCGGGGCGTTCTACATCGGCGGACTGGACCCGGTCGCTGGGCGGACACCGCAAAACCCTTCACCGGCGGCGGCGAACGGAAAAGCGTTTGTCGTGGCGTCGGAGCCGGAATATCGCAATTTGATTGCTTCCAACCCTTGAATCCGGTTGGCAACCGGGCCAGCAGATCACGTTGACAAGAGCGCCGTTTGGCCACAGAACAACCCGGCATGAAGCGTTCCAGCACTGGATTAACTGGCCAGCGGCGGTGCGCTGGAGCGTTGCAACGGCAAGCGGATTTGCATCCGGGTTCCTGCCGGAGCTTCTGCTAACCGGATATCGCCGTGATGGGCAGTCAATAACGATTGAACCACGGCCAGACCCAGACCTGCGCCACCCCGTGAGCGGGCGGTGGTGAAAAACGGTTCGAACACTCGCGCCGCATTGGCTGCCGAGATGCCGGGACCGTTGTCACTGACCTCTATCTGCAAGGCAGCGGGCATTGTGCAGGTCACGGCCACCGTAACAGCGTCGCCGCCATGTTGCCGGGCATTGTCCAGCAAATTGCCCAGGATAGATGTCAACACATCTTCGGTCATGTTCACCACCATCGGCGGTATCGGCTCAGGCACTGTGACGCGCAACCCCATCTCCCGGTAACGAGCGGCCAAACGGCGCACCACGACGGCAACTTCAGCGCGGTCACTGGCCGAGGACTGCATCACGTCAGCGCGGGCCAGCTCCAGTAACCGCCGCACCAGACGATCCAAACGCGCCGCGTCCTGATCAAGATGCGTCAGAAACCGCTCGCGTTCGGCAACGGTCATGGTGTCGCCATGATCGTGCAGCAACTCCACCGCACCCCGGATCGCCGCCAGCGGGGTCTTAAATTCGTGGGAAACCTGAGCGGCGAAGGTGCGGATATAGTCGGCGCGCTGTTCCAGATGCCGCGCCATCGCCGCCACGGCCTGCGACAGCTCAGCAACTTCCCTCGTCACCGGCCGGGCCAGCGGCGTCACCGCGCCTTGTTCCCCGGCAGTGGCGCGTTGCGCCTGCTCGACCAGCGCCCGGAGTGGTCGCACCACCGTCAGGGAAGTGAACACCGACGCCAGCACGACAGTACCTAACAGTAGCGCTGCCCCCAGCAACAGGTGATAGCGCTTGCCATGGAGCACTTGGGAAAGCGCAATCGGTGTGCGCCACAGCAACACCGCCGCCACGATCCGTTGTTCCTGCACAATCGGCGCGGCGACAAACACCCGCAAGGGCGCGCCGCGACTGATCGAATCAATCGCCGGCGGCGGCGCGTCGGAAATGCGCTGGCGCAACAAGCTGACCGGTTCACCGATCAAAGCTCGTCGTACTTCTTCAAACTCCGCCAGGGAACGGCCCAGACTGGGTCCGGTAGTCGCCACCACGGCGCCTTGTATGTCTGCTATGGCGATGCCCGCCAGCGTCATCACCTGCGCGTCGTGCAACAGCCCTTGCAACTCCTGGCCCACGGCCTGCGCGTAAGGGTCGGGCAGCGTCAACGGCGCAGTAGTGTCCGGGGGCGGCGGGTACACCCGCTCCTCGGCCAGATCCAGCCGGGCCGGACGCGGACGCCAGCGGGTTTCCCCGTCGTACAGCGCTCGCCAGGGCGCGGCGAGCGGCGCGCCATACGCGGGGTCGGATGCGGTCTGCGGGGCCAGCCGCATCAGGGCGGCGCGGTAACTGGCGGCAACGAAAGCCGCCTGGGCAATCAATTCCGATTCGGTCTGGCGCACCAGGGCGCTGTCGTACAGCCGCAACGCCTCCAGGCCCAGCAACGGCAACCATAGCACTGCCAGGTTAACCGCCAATAGCAGATAGCGAAGCTTGAGCCGGGGCCGGGACGACGCCATTCAGCAAGGTCCCAGCCGATAACCCATGCCGTGCAGCGTGTCGATAGGGTCCGCGCCCAAGACCTTGAATTTGGCGCGCACCCGGCGCACATGACTGTCGATCGTGCGGTCGCTGACGACCCGGTAATCCTGATAGCTGCCATCCATCAACTGATCGCGGTTGAACACCTTGCCGGGGTGGCTTAACAGGGTGCGCAGGATACCGAACTCGGTCAGGGTTAACACAATCTCCTGCCCCTGCCAAAAAGCGGTGTAGCGGTCCAGGTCCAGCCGCAACCGCCCATGTTCAATCTCCTTCGGTCTGCCCGGCGTCGCGGGGTCAGGCACCTCACTCTTGCCGCGACGTAAAATGGCTTTCACCCGGGCAGTCAACTCGCGGGGACTGAACGGTTTGGTCATGTAATCGTCGCCGCCCAGCTCCAGACCGAGGATGCGATCCACTTCGTCGTCACGCGATGACAGGAACACGATGGGGACGGTGCTGACCCGACGCAGCGCCTTGCACACTTCCGTACCGTCCAGTTCCGGCATGACGATGTCCAGCACCACCAAGTCCGGGCGCAGCTCGTGAAACTGCGCCAGCGCCTGCTCCCCGTTCTCCGCTTCCACCGTGGCGAAACCGGCTTTTTGCAGGGCGAAGCCGATCACGGCGCGGATGTGGGGATCATCATCGACAACCAGGATGGTGGGCATAGGGTTCGGTTCATCGTGCGTTTCCAGGAATTTTCGACAGCTTAGCGCCGTTGCCCCAGCGACGAAACCGTTTGCACCGGTTTTGCACGATCTTTCCTCACTCTTGCACGAATGCGCCATGACCGACGCACATCCCATCGGCAAACTGCGCTGGCGAATGAACGGAGAGACGCCATGCGCTACCCACTGATTCTCATGTTAGGTCCCACCGCGCTGATGCTGGGACTGCTGCTGCTTGCTCTTCATCCCCTGCTGTGGCTGGTGGGAACCTGGTTCGATCCCGCCTACGATTCCTACGGCATTTGGGTGGCGGCGCTAACCGGCGGCCTGTTGTTATGGAGTGCGACCAGCCCGTTGCGGACGCCGGTTTCGCGACAACGCCTGAATGGAATCGGTCTGCTGGCGTTGACTGCCGCTGTTCGCCTGCTGGGGCAATGGCTGGGAATCAACACGCTCGGCGCGGCGGCGCTGGCGGTGGATGTTTACGCTATCGGCCTGTTGCTGGAGCTGGATCGGCGCGCCCGGCCGCTGGCGCCTGGCTGGCTAGCCGTGCTGTTCGCTTTTGCCCTGCCCATCGAACGCATCCTACAGCGTGGCTTCGGCTTCGCTCTGCAACAGCTTTCCGCCTCCGGCGCCTGCGCCGCCCTCAAGTTGGGCGCCGCCTCGGTGCAGTGTGAGGGGATTCAGTTGCAGTGGCGCGAGCAGACCGTACTGGTCGATCTCCCCTGCTCCGGCACTCGTGGTTTGCTGCTGTTGCTGTTGCTGTTCGTCACCCTTGCCGTGCTAACCCGCCCCACGCTGAGCCGCGCCCTGCTGGGCGCCCTGCTGACACTGGTGGCGGCGACGCTCGGCAACAGCTTGCGCATCGTCGGTCTGGCGACCGGCATGGTGCATCGCGACTTGCTGGGCGGCGTGGACGTGCTGGCCGAACCCTGGCACAGCACGATGGGCCTCATGACGCTGACGCTGGCCGCGCTGCCTCTGCTGCTTTGGGCGCGACGCGGAGGCAGCGGCGCAGTTCCGGTTCCAGCCATTTCCGCTAATCCCCGTTCCGACCTGCCGCGTCTGTTATCGATCAGGCCACTCGCCGGACTGGGGTTTCTGGCTCTCTGCGGCGGAATCGTTACGCTGCCGCCGCAGCCGGTGGACGTGGCCCGGCCACTGCCCGCACCGGAATTACCCGGTTACATCGCCGTTTACGCCGCGCAACCCGGCATGTTGACCGATCAGGAGCAGGCTTACTTCACCCGCTACGGCGGCGGCGCGGCGCGGGCCGCGTATGGCCCCTACGGTCTGCTGGTGGTGAGCACCACCGCGCCGCTACGCCACCTCCATGCTCCCGAAGAGTGCCTGGCCGGAGCTGGTCACACCGTGCGCTATCTCGGCCAAACTCCCGGCCCTATTCCCAGCGCGATGTACCACACCACCGACCCGCAAGGACGGGTCTGGCGGGTGACCGTGACGTATGTCTCGGAGCGAGGGGAATGGACAACCCACGTCGCGGAAGCGGTGTGGCGATGGTTGCAAGCGCCCGGCACAACCTGGCGGATGATCCAGCGGATCGCGCCCTGGGATCTGCCAGTGAACGCGATGGAATCCTTCGATATCGCGGTATGGCGGGCGCTGGATTTGCCCTCTTCACCGCTCTCAACCCACCCTCAACCCCTGCCTGTCACACTCTAACCTTGCGAGGATTCACTCATGAAGAACATCCCCTTGATCCTGATCACCCTCCTCTGCTGGCTGCCGGTCTCTGGCGCGCTGGCCGCTGCGCCTGACGACCTGGGCGGACGCATCGAAGCACAGCTAGACGGCAAGCCGGTCACCTTGCCGTTGCTCAAAACCGACATTGACGCTGACGTGCAGGGCGACGTGGCGCGGGTCACGGTCACCCAGACCTTCGCCAATCCCCTGGATCGGGCGGTGCACGCCACCTATTTGTTTCCACTCAATGAAACCGCCGCCGTCAACGCCATGACCATGGAAGTGGGCGATGAGCGGGTTCAGGCCAAAATTCAGCGCATTGAGGAAGCCCGCGCCACCTTCCAGAAAGCCAAGAGCGAAGGCCGCAGCGCCGCGCTGTTGAGCCAGCATCGCCCGAACATGTTCACCCAGGACATCGCCAACCTGATGCCGGGTTTGCCGATCAAGGTGACGCTGACCTACGCCCAGACCGTGCCTCGGGTGGACGGCGCGTATGAACTGGTGATCCCGCTGGTGGTGGGGCCGCGCTATCAACCCCAAGGCGCGGGCATCGCACCGGGTCAGCCCGCGCCAAAAGGCGGTGTGCCGCACTGGAATGGGCAAACGGGGACTTCCGGGGGCGCGACAGCGGCCAACAGCCAAACTGCTTACGGTCAGTGGGAAATCGAACAATTACCGGCCTACCCACCGGTGTTCGAACTGAACGTCCCGGAACAGATTGACCCGGAACGAGTGGGCTTGACCATCCATCTGAGCGCCGGCATGACGATTGCGAATATCGCAAGCCGCACCCATCCGATCACCACGGAAACGCCGGAACAGGATCGTGCTGTAGTGCGGTTGACCCATGGCCGGACCCTGGACAACCGCGATTTCGTGCTGCATTACACCCTGGCCGGAACGCGGACTCAAGCCGGATTGCTGGCCTACCGCGACCCGCGTGGCGGTTTCTTCAGCCTGTTGCTCGAACCGCCCCAGGTTCCAGCGGCGGCGGATATCACCCCCCGCGAAATGGTGTTCGTGCTGGACTGTTCCGGTTCGATGCACGGTTTACCGATGGACGCCAGCAAAGCCTTCATGCGGGCCGCGCTGCGGCGACTGCGGCCTACCGACAGCTTCCGCATCATTCGTTTCAGCGATGCCGCCACCGAATTCTCCGCCCAGCCACTGCCGGCGACCCCGCAAAATATTCAGGCTGGCCTGAACTACACCGATGCGCTGAATGGCGAAGGCGGCACGGAGATGAGCACCGGCATTCGTCAGGCCCTGGCTCCACCGGTCCCAACCGGCGCCCTGCGCCTCGTCACCTTCCTGACCGACGGCTACATCGGCAACGAAGCCGAAATTTTGCGATTGCTCAAAACGCAACTCGGCGCGGCGCGGCTGTATGCTTTTGGCGTGGGAACCGGGGTCAATCGCTACCTGATGAGCGAAATGGGCCGGGTCGGGCGTGGTTTCACTCGCTACATGGACCCCACCGAGGATCTGGAGAAAGTGGCCGGCGAACTGGCGGACCGCCTGCAATCACCGGTATTGACGGACATTCAAATCGACTGGGGTGGCATGGAAGTCAGTGAGCAAAGTCCCGAACGCATTCCCGATTTATTTGCCGGGCAATCGCTGCGCGTCCAGGGTCGCTACAACCATCCCGGCCAACATAAAATTACGGTGCGGGGCTTGGTGCAGGGCCGTCCAGCAACCCTGCCCTTGCAAGTCGAGTTACCGGAAACCAGCACCGAAGGCGAAGCGGTGCCGATCATTTGGGCGCGCTCCCTAATCGGCGACCTGCATTATCGGTTAACGACCGGCGCTCACTCGCTGGGCCATGAATTCGTCAATACCGATGCGCTCAAACAGCGGATCACCGAGCTAGGGCTGAATTTTGCTCTGGTGACGCCATGGACCGCGTTCGTCGCCGTCTCTGAAAAGATTTACAACCCCAACCCTGAATCCACCCCAACGCTGCCCGTACCGGTGGCCCAGGTTCAGGGGACGACCGACCGGGCCTATGGCGAACCGGCGGCGCCGATCACCAGCACGACTGTTTTCACCGGTGGCGGTACGCCGGAGCCGGCGGCGCTGCTCAGTTTGGCGCTGCTGGCGCTGCTATTGACCGGCTTCCTGTTCCAAGGGCGTGTGTCAGTTCCATGGGATGGCAGATCTCAAACTTCCTAATCAATCTTTGATCTGGAAGTAACACGGGCCTCTGGCCCGTTGAGGCCGGCAGGACGCCGGCCATCCTCTATCAGCATTGGGTCAAACGTGGGTCATTCGCCATCCGATCCAACCGGCGCTGATCGCCAGCGTCACCACCGTCACCGGAATTCCCACCCGGGCATGAGTGCGCCAATCCAGGCGCAATCCCCGCTGCGCAGCAGCGTCTGCGACAATGAGATTGGCGATACTGCCCACCAGCAACAAGTTACCCGCCAAGGTACTGGCCAGCGCCAGAATAGGCCCGGCCAGCGGATGAGTGGCGGTCGGCAACAAGAGCATCACCGCCGGCGCGTTGGACACCAGATTGCTCAGCAACACAGTAATGGCGAACAGCAGGCCCGGTTGTTCCAGCGGCCACCCCGCCGCCGTCAACCCCGCGACCGCCTCAGCCACTAGCCCTGTTTGTTGCAGCGCATGGTTCACCACAAAAAGGCCGATGAACAGCACCAGCAACTCCCAGTCCACTAGGCCCAGCATCTGGCGGGAATGGAATTGACGGCTGGTCAACAACACCCCCGCACCCATCAACGCCGCCGCTTCATGGGGCCAATCAGTGAACAGGAAGACACCCAACAGCGTCGTCGCGACGATCAACCCCTTGGTGGTTTGCCAAGCGTTAAAAGTCGTCAAATCTTCAGCCCGGCGCGCCGGAACGGGATCAGCGTTCAGAACGGACGCCTGCCATCGCCCGCGCATTTGAACAGCGATAAGGCCCCAGGTCGCCAGCAGGCCGACCAGCACCGGCGGCAAGGCTTCCATTGCATAGCCGCTGAAAGATAGATGCAAGGTCGCGCCGATCAGCATGTTCTGCGGGTTGCCGATCAAAGTGGCTGCGGAACCGACATTCGCTGCGCAGGCCAACGCCAGCAGATAAGGCATCGGATCGAGGCTGCGACGGCGGCAGGCGTCGATCAGCACCGGGGCAACCGCCAGACAAACAATATCGTTACTGAACACCGCCGCCAGAAGCGCCACCACCCCGATCAAGGCCCCTAACAAAGCGGGTGGGGTCAATGGTGACAACGCCAGCTTTTGCGTCACCCACGCATAAAAACCGCCCAGCCGCATCTGCGCTGACAGCACCATGAATGAGAACAACAATATCAAGGTTGGCAAATGCAGGGATTGCACGGCTGCTTCGGGACTTACCGCCCCGAAACCGACCAGAGCAATCGCTCCCAGCAAGGCAATCCCGGTACGATCCAGTTGCAGAAAGGGTAAATCGCCCAGGATCATGCCGAGATAAACGAGACTGAAAACCAGGACAATAAAAGGGGTCATGCAAGCGGCCCTGCCAACAGGGGAATAGAAAACACCGGGGGCGAGGGGTGCCCATGACTAGCCCCATTAATCACAGTTTTTCATCCACTGGCCAGAAAAGCCGGCGTCAGAAGATACAATTTCTTCGGCAAGAAACAGAAGCTCCGGGACGGACGCATGGAACCATGGCTTCCTGCGAATCCTGATGGTTCCCCGATTCATCTATGTGTCAACATGAGCGTAATTTTAGAAAATCAACAATCAGCTTCTCAATGCGCGATAGCCAATTGAGCAAAGAGAGAGGCATATTGCTTACTCAGGCAATAGGCTTTGTCGGAAATGACCGCGAAGCTGGGACCGCACCTGGCGCAGAGTCGGGCAAAGTCTCCGCCGGCTCGCCTGCCACTGCCCACAAATAAAGCGATGCTACCGTCCCATAGGGCGCGTAGCGCTCTCGATAATCCATAAACTGGGCCTTGCTTAGAGTCTCCAAGCCATACAGCCGCTTCATGCCGCGCCGAATGGCTTGATCTCCCCAACTCACCACATCGGGCCGACCCAAGGCGAAGATCAGCAACATTTCCGCTGTCCACACTCCCACTCCCGGCAGCGACGATAAAGTTTGGATTACCACTGCATCCGGCAGTGCGTGGAGCGCGGGCAAATCCAGACTGCCACTGGCAACTTCATGGCCGAGGTGCTGAATCCAGGCTGCCTTGCGCTGCGACAGCCCGCAGGACTGAAGATCGGTTAACGACTTTTGCGTAATGCGCAGTGGCGAGAAATCGCCCAGCAGCGCCTGCAACCGCCGCCATACGGTCGCTGCCGCTGCGTTAGAGATTTGCTGCGCCACAATGCTTTTGATCAGCGCAGTCAGCAAATCAGGAATCACTGGACGCTCAATCCGGCCTATCCGGTCGATCACCACGCCCAGCAGCGGATCGTGGTTTTGCAGATGGTCGATTTCAATCGCACCGTATTCAAAATGACCGCTGGCATGATGCTTCATCGAGGTCACGCGCCTTATTAAAAAATTTGGGGCTATCGGATAACCGACCCTCTGTCCCGCCGGATTCGCGCCCAGCGAAACAGCAGGAGGCCATACACCGCGCCATTAAGCACGAGGACAATAGCCCCTAATGCCCATTGGATCTCACGGGTTAGTCCCTCCGGGTAAAGTAATGGCCATAAGTAGTGATCAACAAACCCACCGGGATAACCGGCTTGGCCAACCGCTCGCCGCAATGCATTCTCCAGTGGGGTGAGCGGGCAAATCCAGCCGGCAAACTCGATCAATACTCCCCATGTAACCGCCGGCAGATGCAACCACATCCAGCAGGGCCAACGCCAGACCAGCAAACCTCCGCTCACGACGAACAGGACGAACGCCAAGTGAAACAGCGCCACGGCATCGGCGGCTAAGCGGAGGAGAAACGTCATCGGGAATCCGTCTTCCAGGGATCTTGCCGGCGCAGCGGAGGCCGTCTTCGGACTGACACTCTTGCCCCACACCCTCCTGAGGCTTTAATACCAGGACTTTCGCTTTTCGTCATTCCCGCGTATGCGGGAATCCAGTCATTCGTTGAAAAGAATGGATACCCGCCTTCGCGGGTATGACGAATTTACGGGTTTAGCGAAAGTCCTGAATACTTGACCGAACAGCCGTAGGGCCGGGTCACTGGGGCGCTGATCGGCTGACCTGCCGCCCGTTCCCGCAAGGCGACACGCACATACTGCGTGGCTTGGGGAATATCCGCTGGGTTAGCCGTGGTAATACTATCGATGCCGCCCATGTAAACCAGTTGACCCGCTTCATTGATGAGATACAGATGAGGGGTGGTTTTAGCCCCGTAAGCGCGACCGATCTGACCTTCGGGGTCTAACAGGACGGCGTGGGGCGCGGCCTTGCGGGAGCGCGTCAATTCATCTGCTTCGGCAGGGCTCACATGACCCTGCTGGCCGGGAGCCGAGGAGATCACGGACAACCAGATCACGCCTTGGGCCGCAGCTTCGCGTTGCTGGTCCTGCATATTCCCAGCGCCGTAGTGCTTGCGAACGTAGGGACAGTCGTGATTGGTCCACTCCAGCACCACGGTTTTTCCACGGTAATCCGCCAATCGGTGGGTTTTGCCCTGAGTGTCGACACCGGTAAAGTCGGGGGCCGGAGCACCAATGCGCACTGCGGCGCTCGCACTACCGGCAAAGAAGATCAGGGCGATCAAGGCAACACGCAACGAGAATAGACGCATGGTTTTTCTCCAGAGATTCAAAGGGCTTGGAGGGCATCGGCAAGAATGCCTTCGGTCAGCACTGGCGGTAAAACGACCGGTGATTCGGCGGTCGGTGAGTACAGCAAATAGAGTGGCACGCCGCTGCGTCCATAGCGCTCCAGTTGCCGGGTGATCGCGGGGTCACGCCGCGTCCAGTCCGCCACGAGGTAAGCCACTGAGCGGGAAGCGAACAACCGCTGAGTGTTTACCGTAGCCAAAGCCACTTGTTCGTTGACCTGGCAGGTGATGCACCAGGCAGCGGTAAAGTTGACGAACACCGGGCGTCCCGCTGCTGTGAGTTCCCGCACTTGCGTTTCAGACCAAACTTGATTGTTGGGGACGGTGCTGGAGAGCGTGGGAGAGTCAGACGCAGCCATCGGCCCCAGAGAAAACGCTAAAACGGCGGTCAGTCCAACGCTCAGCAAGCCGAGACGCCAACCCTGTGGACGCCATTGCCCGTACAGCCAGGCAACCAGCGCTACGCCGATCAAACCGGCCAGTGCTGCGCCATAAGCCTGGGCGTCGATTTGTTGGCTGAGCACCCACAGCAACCAGGCGACTGTTGCATACAGAAGGAAAGCCAAACATTGCTGGACACGCACCATCCAGGGTCCAGGTTTGGGCAGGAGCCGGACCCCCGCTGGCCACAGGCTTAGCAGCGCCACGGGCAGAGCGAAACCCAGACCGAGCGCAAGGAAGATGGCGAGCGCCTCTCCGACCGAGCGAGTGAGGGCGAAGCCCAGAGCAGCTCCCATGAACGGGGCAGTGCAGGGACTGGCCACCACCACCGCCAGAACGCCGGTGGCAAAGGTCTTGCTGAGGCCGTGACCCCCGGTCAGGGAGTGGCCCGCACCCATCAAGCCACTGCCGACGGTAAACACGCCGGACAGGCTCAGGCCGATCAGCAACATTAAATAGGCCAGCAGCGTCACTACCACCGGCGATTGAAGCTGGAATCCCCAACCCAGAGCATCGCCGCCGGCGCGCAGGATCATCAAAATCACTGCCAGTAGTGCGAAGCTGATAAGAATGCCTGCACTATAGATCAGCCCATGCTCGATCCGCCGTTGGCGCGACGCGCCAGCGTCCTGGACGAACCCCAGAACCTTAATGCCCAGCACCGGTAGTACACAGGGCATGATGTTTAGAATCAGTCCCCCCAGAATGGCGAAGCCCAGCGCTGTCAGAAAATCCGGGGTTCCGTTCCCCATCGAAGTCGGTTCCGCGCTGAGCCGCACCGGATAGCCACGGCGTTCAGGCATCCCGGCGTCAGCGGATTCCACGACCAGTAACCCTTCCAGGGACATATTCCCGGTGGGAGGCAAATCACCAATCGGTGCGCGGAGCGTGAAGGCGCCGGCGTTGCGTTGCCATGACTGGGCGGCGCTGGCGTCCACTGGACCCCACTCGTAGGCGGCGAACCAGACGTCGCGGGGATCGTCCAGAGGCAGACCGCGTGTTTCGACGGCGATCGCCAGGGCATCGCCATCCAGCCGATAGCGGCCCGCCAGCGTGGTCGCTTCGGGACCTTGAGTCCGAGCGGCTTTGAAAAGACGAACGGTTTCAGCATCCGCGTCAAAACGCCCATGAGGGTCATGAGAGCCATGAAATTCAAGGGTGAAACGTCCGGTTTCGGGAACGCACTCCACACGACACACCAACCATTCAACGTCCGCCGTCAGGGTCAACGGACCGGCAGGCAGTGGCGTTTCGGGAAGCCGCACCGGAACGAGCAGCGTCACGGTTTCTTCGTACCCATAATTGGTCAGTGGCCCGACCCGAATGCGCTGGGGCGTTGGCCAGTGAATGTCACCGGCAGTCCAGCCACTGGGCAGCGTCCAGCGGATCACCGGGGCTGCGCCCGAAGCGCCAGGGTTACGCCAGTAAAGGTGCCAGTGCGGAATCAGCTCAAAATGCAGACCGAACCACAGGGTTTGCCCTGGTGTCGTTGGGGACTGTTCACTGAGCAAGGTAACAGTGGCGTGCGCGGTCGAAACGGATGCTGCACTATGAACGGGTGTCACTGGCGATGCCAAGAGCAACGGCAGCCAGAGGAACGTCATCAGAAACAGTCTTGTTTTTATCATGTCCACCCCGGTGTTGGCGCCCGTCAGCATGTAGCTTGCCCACGCTTTCGCCCTACGGCGGCCATCAGAAAAGTCCGCAGTGGATTTGGGTGAGGCAACCATTTTTCATTGGATACTGATCCGGGCATGAGGTTTCCTGCCAGCGATGCCGACGGCAGTGGGTAACCTGTGAACCCGGATTACAGGCAGCGATGGCTGACGATTCCAGCAACCCTTTTACGGGGAGATCGCCAGGAAGCCGTAGCGCGGGCGCTGGAACGGTGACAATACGCTGGTGACCGGTCCCAGCGCTTTAGCATGGATGCCCACCTTTTGAAACAGGCAACTTTGCCGTTCTGCTTCCGCTTCGCCCTGATTGATGATCAGCAAGCGCCCGCCCGGCGCCAGCAAATTCCAGGCGTGATCGAGCAGGCGCTGCGGCATCAGGAACCGGTCCGGTAAGCCCCATGCCCGCAGTGGCGCAGCGTGGAGAAACGGCAAAAACCAGGTAATGGAACCGTAAACACCTTCGATATCCAGCAGATCTCCGGCGAGATACCGGCAGCCGGGCAAACCACAGGCGACAAACTCACCGTGAGCGCGGCGGGTGGTCATCGTCCAGTAGCGCCGATGGGCGTCCAGCTCCACTCCATCCCAGGGGCTGCCGGACCAGGCGTGCAGCCCAGGCAGGTAACCGCCATTTTTGCAGCCGATGTCCAAGGACGGTATGGAGTCCGGCGGCGAGCCCGCATAACGATCCAGTACGTCCAGAACATACAGACTTTCCCGAAAACCCTGCGCATCGCACACCCGCTCCCAGCCGCTCAGATCATAGCGGGACGCCAGCGCCTCTGCCGCCGAGAGCACAGCGGGCGGCAAGGTGCGCAGCAGGGCCGGCAGGGTCCGGGGCCGACGGATGACGGGTGGCGACCAGGTCAACATTTGACGCAGCCGCCAAGCCAGTCTGCGGCCTGGTTCACCGTCGTTCAGCAGTGAAGAGAGACTCGCCACCGAATGAACGCCTCTCAGCCGTGAAAGGCCCCAGGCGCCGCCAGATAGGCCAGTTCCTCAGGCGTACTGGCCCGCCCCAGAATGGCGTTCCGGTGTGGGAAGCGGCCAAAGCGGCTAATCAAATCATGGTGATGGCGAGCGAAGCGCAAGCTCTCTTCCAACCCGGGCTGCTGGTACAACTGCACCGAGCGTTCCTGGTCAGCCAGCGCTTCACTGTGCATGAAGGGCAGGTAGAGAAACTGCCGCTGTTCGGGCGGCAGGGCCTGATCGAAATCGAGGGCGATGGCGCGATCCGCCACCATCCGTGCAGTGGCTTCAGTAGCGAAGCTTTCGGGTTGGCCTCGAAATAGATTCAGTGGAAATTGATCGAGGACAACCGTCAACGCCAGTGCGCCAACGGGGGTGGCTTCCCAATCCGATAGCGAGCCAGCCGCCGCCGCTTGGTAAGTCGGCAGAAAACGCGCCCGCAAGGCGTCGTCAAAATCCGGGGTCGCGGCAAACCACAGCGGCTGAACACTGAGCGTGAACCAGAAATCTACAACTTCGGCGGGAGAGGCAAGGACAGCGGAGGACATGGGGTGGTCTCTCTTGCAAGCAGACTGACTCATTATTATTTATCGCATCGTTGCTCACGGATTGCGGGTGATGAAGATCGTCTTCCTAATCATGATCCGTCCGTCGAGTGGCTGGCGGCAGCCGCGCTGCGCTGCGCCCGTTGGTTCAGTCTCATAGGCCATCACTCACTGGCCCCAGAGGTAATGCGCCGCTTCAGCGACATCTTGACATAGCCCATGACCGGAGACGGCTCCGGTGCTTTTGGCTCTGGGGATGCAGGTGATTTCAGCCGGGGCGTCCTGGCCAGTGCCTGCTGTTCGGGGGTCACTTCCCCAGCCGGTTGCCCAGTCAGATCGTAACGCGGGCCGCCGCGCTTCAGCGCTTTCCGGTAGGCCGGGGCGCCGATGTAAAATTTGATGGCCCGGCGAACCTGCGTGCGGGTTACATCAGTTAGAGCGGGATGCTGACCAGCCAGCGCTAGCAACTCTCCACCCAAGCCGATTTTCAGTGGCTTGGGAGCCAACCGATTGAAGCAATCCGGGAAGGCATTGCACAACCGGTCAATAATTGGGTTCACGTCGTAGGACATTCGCGCCTCTCGCTTTAGAATAGAAGCGTTTAGTATTTCACTGTTAATCCTGTTTTGCATCGGCGGAATTTATCCTTGGTTTTATCGGTCATCGAAAACCCAAACATGGCGTATACTTAATCTAATTTACGACCACCACATATTGCACTGAATCCCTCATGCTAATCATCAGAAAAGAGCAGATGGAGATTCTCGCCGCTGCCAACGGGCGATGCTTCGAGAATCGCCTGCTGGCCGAACTCGAAATTCTGTTCCCCAACGAAACCGCCCGCCTCAGCGAACATGCTGATGGCCGTGCAAACCTGCGTCGCCTGGTCCGCAAGGGGTTTGACCGGGCCAACTCTTACGGCATCGAAAACGAAGACGATTACGCCGTATTCGTTGCGTTGATGCTGTTCAATCAGCGGCCCGATCTAAACGACAGGCGAGAACGGGCCGAACTGCTAACCTGGTCGCGGGCGCTGCTCGAACGACCGACGACCCCTGGCCACGTCAAAATGGCGCTGATCGAATATCGATTACAGCAGATGGCCCCCGGTAATCCAAAGGCCGCGCAGTTGTGCGCCATCATTGACGTCTTGCGGGAACGCTTCTAATGCCGGATTTTCTCCAGAAAGCCAAAAATGCCCTTCAGGCGATCAAGGATCGTCTGGCCAGCAAGTCGACCAAGAAAAAAGACTCACCGATCCAGAAATGCGCGGATAAGAAAAAAGATGAGCAATTGGGCTCAGCAGTGGTCATTGTCAGTCGCGAAGATAAACACGAAGGTATTTCCGGTGTGCAGGTGGTGCTGGAAGGCCCAACTCCTGGCAGCGCCGACACCAATGACATCGGCTTTGCCCAGTTCGACGACCGCAAGCCAGGTCCCTATACCTACAAAGCTCATTTCCCGAGTGGCAAATTCCAGCCCTATAACATCGATGGCAAGGGTCAATATGTACCCATCGTCGAGGGTTCGTTAGCCGTTCCTGGGGGCGGAGTCGCCATCGATGAAATCAAAGCCTATCCGACCGGCGATCTCCGTGTTGAAGTGGTCGATGAAACGGGCAAAGCGGTGCCTTTGGTGGATGTTAAGAGCCTTTATACCGATCCGCTGTCGCCGCAGTCGCTGAGCGAGAAAAACCAGAATGACCATACCTTCAAACGGGTCAAGTGTGGCAGCTATACGGTGTCGGCTTCGGTTCCCGATACCCTGTATGCCGAGGGGATTGCCACCAAGACCGAGGTCAATGTTCCTGAAGGCGGCGTCGGTCAGGCCAGGATCGTCGTCAACCTGCTCAATATCGTCGAGCCGCATATCGACGCTGACCGCAATGAGCTGTGGTTCGAACCCAAGGCCCCGGACGCTGCTGCACCGCCGCCGCTGCACCTAGCCAAGGCCGACGCCGCCGCGCCCGCTGAGGAAGAGAAGCCGGTCAAACTGCATTTGCGCTATACCGAGACCCGGCCAGAAAAACCCTTCAAGGACGATGGCGTCCTGCAATTCAGCAATGGCAATGTGGCCGTCTTCACCGATGCCGAATGCAAGACGCCGCTGGTGCTGGATGGCGGCCGCTCAGCGCAGATTAAAAACGCCGACCTGAAAAAAGGGCTGGACCTGTACCTCAAAGGGGTGGCCGCTGGCGCGGTCACCGCGACTCTGACGCTGAAGGCGCCGGCGGACACCGCCATCCGGGTGCGCGGTCCGGCCCAGCAGGCGCTGACCGTCAAGGCCAGCAATGTGGTCGAGCCACGCCTGGAGGTCGAGTACAAGGTCGTGCTGCTGGACCGCAAATTGTCCGATCATCAAGAAGCCAGCGAAAAGAAAATCATCGCTGAACCAACCTATATTCTGGTCAGCGCCCAGCAGCGCCAGGCCGACCCCAAGTACACCAAAGGGGCGCTGCTCAAAGCGGCGCCGGCCAATATCGAAGTGTTCACCGATGAAAAATGCGAGGACAAGGACAAACTCGACCTTAGCCAGCCGATCCCCAACGACAAACTGTTCGGCGGCGCGCCCTGGAAACTGTATCTCAAGGGGAAGACCAAGGGTAAGTTCACTCTGTCGCTGGAACTGGAAGACCCCGGCCACCCGAAAATCCGCAAACTGGGGCCGGTCAAGATCGACATGGGCGTGGTCGAGCTGGAAATGAAACTCCACTGGCACGATGTCGCGGCGGTCAAGGCCCTCCAGGTCGATCCCGACACCGATCCAGTGGATACCTATTACACCAATTTGAAAAACAAGGCGCTGCCTGACCAAAAAGCCATGACCGACGAGGAAAAGGTCAAGACTGGCCGACTGTTGCACACCCAGAAAGACAACCATAATGGTCGCGCTAAACTGGTCGTGCAGAAGCTCGACGCCAGCCAATGGCCGGACGGCACGGACGATTACCAGATATTCATCAATCGCACGAACACCAGCGGCGCGGTGGAACTTTGGGACAAGGATTGGGAAGGCAGCGCAGTGAATCTCCCCGTTGGGCCGGTCACGGTCAAGGACCTCAAGGCGGCTGAAAAAATTTACTGGGTCGAAGGCAAGACGGTGACCAAGGACTTTCGTCAGGTGGTGCTGGATCTAACCCTGGACCGACCTGACAAGGATGCGCCGGCTAAGAGTCCCAAGCGCAATGCCGACTGGGCGCGCTTCACCGTAGTGCAGATCAAGGAACTCAAGATCGATTACACAGCGGTGGTTGGCCAAGCGGTAGCCTGGGATGAGCCGCAGAAGCGTTTTTACATCAACCTCAAGGCCGACCCCGACGGGCGCAAAATCACCATCGGCGCGCAACTCAGCGAGAAATTGAAAGATGTGGTGATCCATCTGATGCTGGCGCCGGACAAGGACAACATGAAAGCGGCCAACTGGGGCATCGATCTGCCCAACACCGCCGCCGTGACTGGCGGAGCGACTCTGACCTGGAAATGGAAGGACATTGATGCCGCCGTCAAGCACAAGGACAAGGCCGACCGCAAGGATTTGCTGCACTTATCCGCAAAAACCAATGCTGACGGCTACGCCAAGCTGGAATTGATCCTGTCACGTTTCGGCGGCGACAAATTCCAGCCCGGCGCTTACATCGAGCAGGACCCGCATTTGGCCAAATACATTCACGGCCACACCGATCTGGAGAAGAAAAAACCGACGCTTTACAAGGACACCCTCCAAGTCTGGCGCCGGTTCTGGTATCAGATCGTCAAGGTTGAAGGCATTAACGCGCCGGGCTTCGGTCCAGCGGTAGGGCAGTACGAGCGGGTGAGGGCGGATATGCAAGACGCCGGCAATCTCGACGTCACCCGTGCGACGGTCAACGGCTTTAATCCGCAAGCGATTTATCCCATGTACATGGTGCGTCTTAACGGCGGCGGCGGCGATGCGCTGGTGGTTTCGGACACCAACAAGGCGCAATTTTTCGCTGGCTTCACGGCGGAAGTGGATAAACCGATCAAAGTGCCCATCCTGGTCTGTGATGCCCAGTGGGATGCTGGCGGCAATAGCGCGGCGGTCACGGTGAGCAATATCCCGGCGAGCAGCTTTCCCCGCGATGTGGCCACCAGCAAGCTGGTGTTGAATCCGCCACTGCAAGGTGGCGACTTGCTGGTGAGCGGTACCTGGAAAGCGGCAGAGTGGAATGCCGCTACCGGCGCCTGGGTCAATTCGCGCAACGGCAATCTTAGCAACGCCGATTTGACCATCAATCAAACCCGTGACGATTTGAAGAAAGTCACCGTTAACCTGCCCGCCGGCGTCGGAGCGACTACGGCGCAGACCAAGGTATGGATTCAGAATCTGGTAGTGCAAGGCGCTAATGGCCCCTATTTAGGCGAATCGTTCAATCAACGGATTCTGGCGGTCTACGAGTCGGACACCCAGTTGAAGAGAGACGACTTTCAGAACACGATTGTCCATGAGTTGGGCCATGCCTTTCATCAGGTGTTGCCCGGCGCGCCGGCGACGGGTATTCCGCCGCATCCGATCCAGGTTGATGTGGGTCAGGGCAACCACTGCCGCCAGGAAACCAATAAGTGCGTGATGTACGATTCCGGCCCGATTGTCGGCTCGCATAATCGCTACTGTGATATCTGCCATCCTTATCTGTTAGTGCAGGACATGTCGAATATCAAATGAGCCTCCACCGCAAAATTAAGCTCAGCAGCCTGCTGCTGGCGCTGGTGATTCAGGCCGGGCAAACGGCGGTCGGTTCAGACCCAGGAGTACAGACCATGAATGAGGCGCAGCGCCGGGCGGCGCAGTTGCTAACGCTGCCAGATCACGATTATTTTGCCTTCGACGAACAACGCACGCTGGCCACCCAATTGCGGTTGGCGGAATTGTTCGACGCGGGCGCCCTGCCGCCGACCGCGACGCCTGAAGTCCCCCTGTTTGCAGCACTCGGCGCACCGCGCCAACTCGACCTCAACCGTCACTCGGAACTGCCCGTGCTGGTTGCGTTGCGCTATACCGGTCAGCGCGAATGGGAAGTCCACCACCAACAGAATATCTGGTTGCTGGCGGTCGAACTGAACAGCGGCGCGGCGCACATCGGTCGGTTGTTCAATCCGGGCAAGCGCGAGCTGACGCCAGAACCCTCGAAGAGTAGCAACCCGCCCGATTCAATCGACGCGGGGGCGGTCTACACCAGTGTCCAGCGCATCGATCTGCGCCGCGCCATCGCCCGCGACTGGCAACCGGGACGGCTGGCCGTGACGGTGATTTTCTACGATTGGAAATCGAACACAGCAGTGGTGGAATTGCAGGGCGAGGGCAGCGTGGCTAAACCACTCCCGCTAGGCCAGCCCTCGCCTTTTCTGACCCACATCGACCCTTCCCTGGCCCCGGCAATGGCTGATGGCGCTGCCTTCGCGATCCAATCCGGCGCTGGCCGGTCAGCGACGGCCGTGACCCTGGCTTTCGACCTATCGCGTGATAATCAGTTGCTCATCATGGATCGCGAGAAACGGGCGCTGCTGTTGAAAGCGACATTGCTGCTCCTACAACTGGATGACAATCGGCCGCTCCTGATCGACGTGCTGACACCGGCCAGCTTGCTAAAGTCGCCAAGTGGCGAGTCACGCCTGCGGGGCGCTGTACAGCTTGACCTGAGGGCTGCGACCGAGCGTACTTTGACAGGCGCTTATCAGGTTTATCTGTTGGCTGGCGACCGGGTTATTGGCCCGCAGTCTCTTGTTTTGAAGTAGCCGGCCGCCCTGCAAAGGCTTAATACCGTTTCTCAATAGATTCTATGATACAAAATTGTAGGGCGGGTTAGGGCGTCAGCCCGTAACCCGCCGATTCGGCTGCGGTTTCGGCGGGTTACGCTGCGCTAACCCGCCCTACATGGGAAATATAAAACCTACCGGGAATTGGTATAACAGGAATTCCGGGCCGCTGAGACGCCGTTTACTCTGGCAGGCTCAGTCAACGCCACGGCGCGGGAATGAACTCCGTCTCCCCCGGAATCGGCGCAAACCGCCCCTCCGCCCAATCGATCTTGGCCGCTTCGATGCGCTCCCGCGTGCGCGCCACGAAATTCCAGTAAATGAACCGCTGGCCGTCCAGCGGCGCACCGCCCAGCAACATCAGCCGGGCTGGCGTTCGCGCCTTCAGACGCACTGCCTGGTTCGGCGTCAGCACTGCCAGTTGCCCGGCTTCCAGCGGACAGTCCTGCACCGTCAATGACCCTTCGGTCAAATAAACGCCGCGCTCCGGGTAATCCGGCGGCAGCTCCAGCATCGCGCCGGCCGCCAGCGCCACATCGGCCTGGAAGGTCGGCGAATAGGCGATCACCGGCGATGTAAGGCCGAACGCCGCGCCGATCAGCAGCCGCACTGACACGCCCTCGGCGGTCAATGCGGGCAACGCTTCCGCTGGATAGTGGTGAAACGCCGGCGCCATTTCCTCCTGCTCAGCCGGCAACGCCAGCCAGATTTGGATGCCCTGTACGGCAATTTGCTGGGTTCGGATATCGGCAGGCATCCGTTCCGAATGGACAATGCCGCGTCCAGCCGCCATCAGGTTGACCGCACCCGGTTCAATGCGCTGGACCCAACCCAGACTGTCACGATGCATCATCGCGCCGGAGTACAAATAGGTCACGGTGGCCAACCCGATATGCGGATGCGGACGAACGTCGCCCGCCGTTCCCTCACGGGCGAAGTAAGCGGGACCCATATGATCGAAAAATACAAAGGGGCCGACCGATTGAACTTCGGTCGCTGGCAGGAGCCTCTGGACAGGAAAACCGACATCGCTGGCCTTCGGCAAAATCAGGTGTTGAATGGCGTTCATTGTATGCTCCGCGAACTATGCCCCAGCGCTTCGCTGCTCAGGCGTAGTTTCAATCAGTTGAGGTTGCGATGTTCGGACAGCGCACCCTGCCGCCGTGTTCAGAAACAGTGATCCCAATCCTGAATATTTGGCCGACAACCGCGAAAATTCACAGGGCGGATTCGACCATCAGCCCGTCACCCACCTCTGGGGGAGGCCAACCACCGTATTCGCCGTCGGCAAGCCGATCATCGATCGCGACTCGAAAACCAATATCAGCCTGCTGGTGCTCCAATATAACGGCGGCGGCCACGAAAACGCCGGCGCCTGTCAAATCGGTAACGATAAAGCCGAAGCGGTGTTGGTGGAGTTGATCGCTCGCATCAACCGGGATGGCTAAACGGGTTCACGAAACTTTCATCGTAACGTCACCCTGCCTTCGCGCGAAGCGTGCGATAAATGAGCACTTTTGGGAGGGCGCTATCCCGCGCCCGCCGAATCCAACGAAGATCGAGGAGGGCGTTCGATGCGTGTTAGGTTTGGTGGTCTCAGCGCAGCAATGGCGTTCGCCGCGTTCTCGGCGATGGCGATGGTGGCCAATGCCGACGACAGCAATGGGTGTGATGAAGGTCGGGAGGGTTACGAAAGCCATAGCCGCAAAAATAGTTCCAGCGTGCAGCTTGGCCCACGGCCGTTTTATCTGGTGCGGGGCATGGATGAGGGCTCGCTCAAGGACCGGTTGCTGAAATGCGAAAACGGTCCTTTCCGGCGATCCGATTTTTCCATCGCCCATCGCGGCGCGGCGATGCAGTTTCCGGAACACACCCAAGAATCCTACGAAGCGGGGGCGCGGATGGGTGCGGGTATTGTGGAGTGTGACGTGACCTTTACCAAGGACGGGGAGTTGGTCTGCCGCCACAGCGAATGCGATCTGCACACGACGACCAATATTGTCGCCACCGGGTTGAACGCAAAATGCTCGGCGCCGTGGAGCGGGCCGGATTCCAACCCGAAATGCTGCACCAGCGATTTGACTCTGGCCGAATATAAATCGCTGGTGGGCAAGATGGACGCGAGCAACCCCAAGGCCACCACCGCCGATGGGTATCTGGGCGGCACGGCAAGCTGGCGCACCGATCTCTACACTGGGCGCGGCGCCTTGCTCTCCTTCAAGGAGAGCATTCAGCTCAACAAGGAACTCGGCGTCAAGCACACACCGGAACTGAAGGGAGGCGACGCGGGCCGAATCAATGCCATATTCGGCAGCCAGGCCAAATACGCGCAGAAAATGATCGACGAATTGAAAGCGGGCGGCGTCAATCCGAAAGATGTCTGGGTGCAGTCGTTCAACGTCGATGACATTCTATATTGGGTTCAAAATGAGCCCAGGTTCGGCAAACAGGCGGTTTATCTGGACAGCGTCGACCCGACCGCGAATCCGCCCATTCCCCGCCAGTCCTCGGACGAACTGAAGAAGCTGAAGAGCCAGGGGGTGCGGATTATCGCCCCGCCGATGTGGGCGCTGCTGGCGGTGAACAGCGCCAACGAAGTGGTTCCTTCCGAGTACGCAGCGGACATTAAGAAGACGGGTCTGGACATCATCACCTGGACCTTCGAGCGCGCCGATCTGCGCCAAGGGGCCGCGAGAGGCGGTTGGTATTACCTGTTTGACGCGCAGGGCAAGGCGATCATCAAAGACAGCGATATGTACAAGGCGCTGGATGTGCTGGCCCGTCAGGTCGGCATTCTAGGCATCTTCTCCGATTGGCCGGCGACGGTGACTTACTACGCCAACTGCATGGGCCTGAAATAGGGGGTGTCCGATGGAATCGGCGGGTTACGCTATGCTAACCCGCCCTTGTATCTTGGCGGGGGTGGTGATGAACTGCCCCCCAGAGGTTGAGTGAGCTTGAACCCGCCTTGAGGGCGCGACTCTGATGCGTAGATGAAGCCCTCGACCTTCCTGATTGTTGCCTGCTCTAACACTGAACGGTAACCGAGGACCCGCTCGGCGGTGATCCTGTATGCACAAGGCGAGTGGCGGTGCAGGGGCTCTAAATCCCGGAGACGTCTCATGTATACACTCGGTGTCGATGTCGCGAAGAACAAATTGGATGTCTGTCTGCTCAGTCCTGAGCACGATCAACGCCGCGCCAAGACCGTGCCCAACACCCCAGAGGGTTTTACGGAATTGCAAGATTGGCTGATCCGGCAAAAAGTCCCTGACCTGAGTCAGGTTCATCTGATTCTGGAAGCGACTGGGGTCTATCATGAAGCGGCCGCCCTTTGGTTTGTTGAGGCCGGCGCTGTGGTGTCCGTCGTCAATCCTGCCCAAGTCAAAGCCTTGGGTCAGGGCGTGGCGGTGCGCACGAAAACCGACGCCCGCAATCGCCAGGTGCTGGCCTGCTATGGCGCGTTGGTGAACCCCCCGCCTTGGCAACCCCCTTCCCCGGAAATCCGGGAGTTGCAAGCGCTGATGGCCCGGTTGGACGCCGTCGAAGCGGACCTGCGTCGGGAACAGAACCGTCTGGAGAAAACCGAGGCGGTTCCCGCACCCGCCACCGTCCTGAGCTCGCTCCAACAACACATCGCCTTTTTGCAGCAGGAGCAAACCCGCGTCCAGACGGCGATTCACGAGCACATCGACCGTCATCCCCGCCTGAAACAGGACCCCGACTTGCTGTGCTCGATTCCTGCCGTGGGCGAGAAAACCGCCCAGCGGTGGCTGGCGGTGTTGCACGGCCACGACTTTACCTCCGCCGATCAAGTGCCCGCCTTCCTCGGTTTGGTCCCCATCGAATGTCAATCGGGCAGCAGCCTGCATCGTCGCCCCCGCCTGTCCAAAGCCGGGGCCCCCCAGATTCGGGCGGCGCTGTATATGGCAGCCGTCGTGGCGACCCGCCATAACCCGCACATCCAAGCCTTATACCAGCGCCTGCTGGCCCGGGGCAAAGCCAAGATGGCCGCCTTGGGCGCCGCCATGCGCAAATTGGTGCAATTGGCGTTCGGTGTCCTCAAACATCAGCAACCCTATCCAGCGAATTAGACCCTCGCCCCTTGACCGCCAAGACGGTATCTACACGCTACGCGCTACCCGGCCCAGAGCCAATGGCAAAGTCGAACGGTCATTGACCCTATTTAGCGCCAGGGATAGCTGCTAGCATTTCGCCATCTGCTCTACCCTGGAACCCTGACGATGAGAACTGGATTCTGGAAAACGCTGCTGACGACGGCCATTTTACTGACTTCAACGCCAGGCTTTTGTTTTTCAATTAAAACTTAAAACTTGATACTTAAAACTTTTATATTTGACGTGCAGAGGTAAAGCTGTGGAACAAATTGTCAATTTGCACATCGAGAAGTTGCCGGAGGGGGTATATCTTGCGACCTCTGAGGAGGTGCCCGGATTAGTCGCTCAAGGGCGCACCCTTATCGAGACATTGGAGATTGCCCGTGATGTGGCCAGACGGTTGCTGGAGGCGCAAGCCGAGCGACAAAGTCCTGTCCATCTCAAAGCTGCCGAAGATTCTTTTGATTACCCGCTGGTAGTGAGCGGCTAATGGGAAAATTAGCTGGCTTTCGTTGCCGCGAGACCGTCATGCGACTCAGGCGGTTGGGATTTGAGTTCGATCGCCAGGCCGCCGGTTCTCACGAAATTTGGTACAACTCTACAACCAGCCGCTATACCACGATCCCTAATCATCCTGGGGATATGCCCGAAGGTACGCTCAGGGCCATTTTGAAACAGGCAGGGATCGAGATGGACGAGTTTTTGAGGAAGAATTAAAACATCAGCACACAGCGGGGGCCTCAATTCCGATACTCGCCACCCGAATCAAAAGCGGAACGTAGAAACGTAGGGCGGGTTAGGGCGCCAGCCCGTCACCCGCCTTGGGGGAAGTCCCAGGGAATCGGCGGGTTACGCTACGCTAACCCGTCCTACGTGCTACGGGAAGTAGCGGTAGAACTCCCGGCGATGAAGTACGCGCATGACTTCAATTGTATCACCTTGCAATTCGATCCCTATGCGATACGCACCTATCCGAATCCGATAGCGATTCGGATAGCCAGCCATCGGTTTTACGTCGTTGATTTCTCTCAAAGAAGCTGCTGCTGGTAGAAGATCAAAGGCGAGAGTGAATATGGGATGATAGACCGGTTGGTTTTTTAGTTTTTTGAGATCGCGAAGGAAGGATTTTCGGTACCTGGTTTCCATCCGGTCATTCCTCTAAGTACTTTAGAGCCTCCTCCCGGCTTAGGAGTGGGGTATCTCGCGCTTCATCCATGGCTTTGTTCAGACAATAATCTTCTATGCCTTCTGACAAGGTCTGGACGGACAGGGGTTCGTCCGGTAGCAACCGCCTCCAGAGTTCTATGGGAATTACCACGGCTTTTGGCTGCCCTTGTCTATCAGTCAGATATTCAACTTCAAACATGATGGCCTCCTGGATAAAGTGACGCTGCGCTAACCCGCTCTGCGCGCTCCCACCCCTTGACTGTCAAGACGGTATCTACCTGGCTGTCAAGCGGCAAGCAGGCGGACATGAGCAATTTCACGGTGAATGACCGGTCTGACCTGTGAGGCGTGTAGACTGGCGACCGCTAAAGTTTCTCCGTCAAGGGCTACAAATTCAACTTCAAAGCCTTGGCCATTTTGGTGAACCATGACCACGGTTCCGATATCGCCAGCGGCGAGTCCGTATTCGGGAAGGTCGGTGGTCAAAACAATGCAATCAAGTTCGTTGATCATCTTGCCCTCTTTAAGGGATGAGCCGTAATGAAGTAAGGCGCGGTTTGTCCGGTTTCGATGAACCACACGATTCAGACTTGAGGGTTTTGCCCGTCCGGAGTTAGCAGGGGGCCATCCATTGCGTAAGAAACGCCGAACGGTGTCATCTCCACCTGCGCGACCTCATATTGGGATGCATGTTGCAGTAGTGCGGTTTCAAGTTGTTGCCAAGCGGATAAGGAGAACCCGAAGCCGAGGAAAAACCTTGCCTTATGCCGCCCAACCGGATGATCTTCAGACAGCAGGTATCGGGTGATTTTCTCGGGTCGAACGAAAGCGCGTTCGAGATTGGGCAGTTTCATGAAGTCGATTATAGCGGAGAGTGTCTGCCTGGAAGGCAAACCGTAGGGCGGGCTAGGGCGTCAGCCCGTAACCCGCCTTGGGGGAAAGTCCCACGGAATCGGCGGGTTACGCTACGCTAACCAGCCCTACGCGCTGGCAAATTCGCGCCAAGGTAGCTGGTTTCATCCAGGATATGTTGCAAATACTCACATGCGGTTGGAGGCATATTCGACCTCACGCAAAATATGCGGTCCAATATAGGGGCTTAATGATTCAGGTGTCACTAAATCAACTGATCGCCCGAAGAGTTCTTCAAGAAAAAAAGCGAGGTGAATATAGTTATCATAGGTTTTTTTACCCATCTCGAATTCGACAAGTAGATCAATGTCACTCTGAAGATTTTGGCGATCACGCAAGAAAGAGCCAAATAAACCGCATCGCTTAACGCCAAATTTTTTCAGTTTTTCGTCAGACTGATCGAGAAGCAAGAAAACCTGTTCTTTCGTTTCCACAGCCATGCATCACCTCCCGAAGTTCAAGCGGTCAATCCTGGCAGTTCTCCCGTCGAGCCTTATTGGGAAGTGTACCACGAGGCGGCGGCGATGTAGGGCGGGCACGGCCCGCCCTGTCGGGGGCGTCGGATGATGGAAAAGGGGGGCGGTGCCCACCCTACCCGGCTACCTGGCTGCACGCTGGGAGTTATGCGGCCCTGAGCGGTACGATATCCGCTTCCGTCAGCGTTGTTGCGTTCAAGCCCTTGAGAACGGCGTTGAGGTCGCCAATCGTCACCGCTGCCGGCGCCGTGATCTCGATGCCGATGGGTTTTCCTGATTCGGTATAATCGACGAGCAAGCCGCCTTCGGCCTTGACAGTGCGTCGACTTCTGTCATTAGGTGAGCGGGGCAGGTACAAATAGGCCGCTAACGGACGACCGTGCCGGAAGGTGACTTCAAGATAGGGTTCTCGCATTGGACTCACCTTGATACAGGGTAGGCGGTGATAACGACGAGCAGGCGCTCGCTCTCGTCTGGCTCTATGATGACCTCTCACGGTTGACCTTGATGGCGGGCCTCGATCACCCATCGTCCCTCAACAAGATCAGATCGGTAGGCGCGCGCGTACTCAAGCATCCTGCGGAGATCCAACTCGTTGAAATCACGATCTTCCATGCGCTTCATCAGGTGAGGCGTGAGTTCGAGTTCCCAGTGCCACCAATCCGGCCAGACAGGTCTTCGCGGCATTTTACCCTCGGCATAGGAAGCTTCATGCTATCCATTTTGCCCCATTCACTGCCCGCGCAACAGGCAAAATGTAGGGCGGGCTGCCATGTAAAGTACCGACTTTCATCGTCCGGGGTGACGTTCCAACGACATGATCGTTAGGGCGTCAGCCCGTAACCCGCCTTGGGGGGAAGTTCCACGGAATCGGCGGGTTACGCTTCGCTAACCCGCCCTACGCGCTACGCGCTTGATACCGTGTTTACCAACGTTGGCCGCCGCTTTGCGTGGGTCCCACTCGAAAATCAGGCTCAAGTTGATTCCTCGATCCAATCGCCATGTGGTGAACAGGGTACGCACCGCGTACCGGCATCTGTCACGCCCGAAAAGGTACGCAATGCATACCCTACCCGACTAACCTGCCCTATGCGCTACAGAGTTGCCTGATTAACCCAATCGGGTTCAGGAACCTCCAGTTTTTCCATGGAAAAACCAGGTTCGAAAGGGATATCGGTTTCCAGCATTTCCTTGGCGCCAATTTTCAGTGACGCAAGCAACGCCTCACGAGTTTTTTCCTGAGCGTTGACGCCTGGCACGTCGACCAGCCAGCCAATCCACCAGCCTTCTGTTTGCTTAATCACCGCTCTGAATTGCATTGTTCACCTCAAAAAAGGAATGCCCAAATCTTTGCAAATCTTTCGAGCCAGTTCATCAACAATCTCGGTGTGTCGGGGTACTTGGGTTTTGTAGCGCCCTAACTGATAAATACTATGACCGCTGCCTTCGCGAAGCAGAAACGCTCCATGAGCATTCAAGTGTTTGATCAGTTGATTTCTTTTCATAATTAAGTAACCGTAGGGTACGCACCGCGTACCGGCCAGTGTCCGCATCCCGAAAAAGGTACGCGATGCGTACCCTACCTGGCTACGCCCTACAGCTATCCGGCTGACAAATCGGCCAACGCTTTGGTGAGCGTTTCCTCGGGTACACCGTGCGCCTTCAGGTTTTCCAACAGGCGGGTCATGGGGGCATCCTCGATGCGGGCCAGATCAGCGCGCAACCCTTGGCCGATATAGGCGCGAATCAAGGGTTGATAACCCGAGTAACCGAGTAGCGGTGCAATGCGCTTGAGGTCGTCGATCACGTCTTCTGGCATACGCAGAGTGACGGTGGTCATCGGACGGTCTTTGCGCAGCCGTTGTTTGAGATCACTCATTTTCATAGAGCCGACGCTCCTCGCGAGTGGCCCGGCGGGCGGAAATCAAGCGGATACAGTCGTCCTCCAATAACAGGTGGACCACGAATAAAAGACACCCGGTTTCGTCATAACCAATGATCGCGTCGCGGGTTTCGTCCTGTCGGCTGGCATCGATAATCTTCAGGAAAGGATCGAAGAAGGTTTCCGCTGCTTGTCCGAGGGATACGCCGTGCTTGCGCAGATTGTTGCGCGCCTTGTCACGTTCAGCGGTAAAACGAACGCCGTGCCGCATGAATTCAATATCCATACAGGAAGTTTAGCGAAGTGTATTTACATTATCAATACACAATGAGAGATCGCCAAGCAATGCACGATGCAGCGGCGGTACCGTTACTACGCTACCCAGCTTACCGCGTTTTCTTGAACATCATCAGGCGGGCAGGCCAAAGGGCGGGTTAGGGCGCCAGCCCGTAACCCGCCTTGTGGGGAAGTCCCACGGAATCGGCGGGTTACGCTTCGCTAACCCGCCCTACGCGCTACCTGGCTATGGCGAATCAATTCGATTCAGATAGTACAAGACACTCAGGACTTTCGCTTTCCGTCGTTCCCGCGCAAGCGGGAATCCAGTAAGCCGTTGAAAAAGCTGGATACCTGTTTTCACGGGTATGATGAATCAAAGTTTCCAGCGAAAGTCCTGACACTATTTATCTGAAACTCTATTTGCGGAATCTCTGAGCTATCAGGGCATTTTTCGTGCAAGGATAGCAGCTTGTTTTGTAAATCATGTAGCTGTCTCTGTGCTCTCAGCCTCGCTTTATTTATTGCTATTAGAGGCTCTGTTGCTTCACGATAAGGCTGTGTACCCCTCCAATAAACATAAGAGTGATAGATAACAGCTACTCCTCTACATGCTGCTTGGGACACGCCACCGTCCCGACTGCAAATATTCATCATGTTTTTATAGAACAATCTATCGCAATGCTCTTTCGGATAACCAGTGGCATAACAGACATCATGCGCAAGACAAGCACTCGTAAAGTCGGCTATCCACCATGGCTTGTCGGGAACCGCAAGTTCCTTAAGCCGGTTTCCATACCCGGGTCCATTAGGCCCGCATACCGCTAATCCGCGCACATCACTTTCATTCACCGGTTCGTTGGAAACATATCTTGAAAGATTGGTATCTTGTCCACCAAACCCAATCGGATCCTTCGCCATCCACCGCCCACTCCCGGCCTCATAATCCCTCGCGCCAAACCGCACCCACCCGGTATCCCGATCATAAATCCCGCCCGCGAAGCCGAACGGCTGGAATCCCGGATTGCTGTCCGCCAACACCTTCCCGTATTCGTCGTAATCCATCCGCTGTTCAATCGCGCCGGTGGCGATATTCACGACCAAGCGCGGGCTGCCGAGATGATCTTTGAGGATGCGGTAGGTTTGACCGCCCTTGATCAGGTAATCCGGTACGTTGACGCCGGTGGCGTACACGAAGCGACTGACCACGTTGCCGCTGCCGTCGAGTTCGGCGACGGGTTGCAACTGGCCTTGATACAGGAAGCCTTGCACCAGCACGTTGTTGATCTTCTTGCCGATACGCCGGTTCTGGCCGTCGATCAGGTATTCGATCTGCGTGCTGTTGGGCAGGGTGACTTGGCGCAGATTGCCCAGCGCATCGTAGTTGTAGCTCGTGGTCTGGCCGCCCTGGACCTTGCTTTGCAGTTCACCGTTGGCGGTGTAGCTGTAGGTCGCGCCGGCGTAGCTCAGCATCCGATCCTGGTCGTCGTAACTGCCGGTTTCGTTGATGCCGGGGCCGGTCTTGCTCAATCGGTTGCCGTTGGCATCGTAGCTGTAGGTCGCGGCGACGCTGCCGTTTTGCCGGACTTCGGTCAACTGGCCGATGGCGTCGTAGGCGTAGGCGTAGGTGGTGGCGACGCCCTGGATGGTTTCGGCTTTCTGGGTGATCCGGCCCAGCTTGTCGCGGGTGTAGGTGAACGCGAGCAGGTTGGTGCTGCTGTACCGGCCGGTGTAGCTGCTGAGTTCGCCGAAGCTGTTGTAGGTGTAGGCTTCGTTGGCGTTGCCCAGGGTGGTGCCGGTGAGCAGGCCATTCTGGCTGCTGCGGGTGAGCGTGAGATCGCCGGCGCGGGTCAACAGGCTGTCGGCGTCGTATTGGTAGGCGACCGGATTCGCGCCGTTGACGGTGATCGAGTTGACCCGGAAATCGGTGTCGTAGCCGTAGCCGACGCTGCCGGCAAGCGGGCCGCTCCAGGTGACGCTGGTCAGGAGCGATCCGCTGTAGCCGTAGTCGAGCGCGACGCCGCCGGGAGCGGTGATGCCGTCCAGCTTGCCGACGCCGTTGTAGCGGTAGCCGTACTGGCCGGCGGGAATGCTCAGGGTGCTGAGTCGTCCGGCGGCATCGTAGCCGTAATCGAGCACGCCGCCGTCGGGCCGGGTGATTTGCGTGACCTGCTTGTCGGCGTTGTAGGCGTAGGTGGTGCTGGTCGCGCCGCTGCCGGCCACGGCGGGCGGGGTGTAGGCGGTGGCGAGGTTGACGGTGTTGTAGGCGAAGCCGTGCGCCGGTTTTCCGGGCGGCGCGAGGCTGGTGAGATTGCCGTTGGCGTCGTAAGCAAAGTCGATGACGCTACCATTGGCGAGGGTTTGGGTTTGCACGCGCCCGGCGGGGTCGTAGGAGAGAGCGCCGCTCTGGTCGATGGCGTCGGTGGCGCTGGCGAGATAACCGGCGGCGTTGTAGCTGAAGCTGGTGACGCGCTCGTCGCCGCCTGTGCCCTGGGCAGCACTGATCAAGCGCCCGCGTGTGTCGTAGCTCATCCGTACCGGGTCGATGCCGGTGACGCCACTTTCGATGACTCGGCCCTTGGTGTCGAGGATCGAGTAGCTTTGCCGGTTGGCGGGACTTCTGCTGTCAGCGCGGCGGGTGGCGGCGGTGTAGGTGCTGGTCGCGGTGCGGTTGTTGAGCGTCGCGGTGCGGGTCAACGTGGTAAAGGTCAGCGGATCAGTGGGATTCGCCGGGTTCACGGTCGCGGCGCTGCTGGCCGTGGCGGTGAGGCCGCCGGTGGTCACTTTGCTGCTGGTGGTGATCGGCGCTTGCATCCCAAAGCGTGGGTCGGGGCCGTCCAGGCTCTCAGTCACGGTGCCGTCAGGCGCGGTGATCTTGGCGCTGCCGTTGGCGCCGAGCAGGGTCAGCGTTTCGGTACCGTCTGGGGCGCGGACTTTGCGCTGGCGGTCGCCGTTGGGCAGGTCTTCCACCGTGTAGGCGGTGGTCCGGTTCAGCGCGGTGCTGCGGTTGACGGTGTAGCCGTCGGCCAGTTCGGTGCGAGCCAGGTTCTGGCTGCCCCCGGCGGCGTTGGCGTCGCGTTGCAGGCGGCCCAAGGCGTCGTAGGTAAATTGCGAGGCGTTGCCCTTGGGGTCGGTGAAGGCGGTCAGCAGGCCGTCGGCGGTGGTCAGTTGATGGGTTTCGCCCGCCGGGTTGGCGACGCTGGCGAGATAGCCGTTGCTGTTGACGGTCAGCGTGGTGCGCTGGCCGAAGGGCGCGACAATCGCCGTGGGGTTGCCGCTACCGTCGCGCTCGATGGTGGTGACGTTGCTGTCGGCGTCGGTGATGGAGGTTAAACGTCCGGCGCTGTCGTAGGCGAAGGTGTAGAGCACGGTCTTGGTGAGGGTGTCCACCGTGCTGAGGTGGCGGCCTTCGGGATTAAAACGGTAGAGCAGGCGACCGTCTTCGGAAGCGACGGCGATGTCGCCGGCGGAGAAGCCTACAAAAGGTGACCCTACCCGATAAATACGATTATTGATTGAATCAGCAAGAAATAAACTGCCATCTGGCGCAAAAGCCATACCTTCCGGGAGCACTTCTGCCTGAGTTGCTGGACCACCATCGCCGCCAGACCCAAACGAACCATTACCAGCGAAAGTGGTAATGATTCCATCCAACCCCACTCGGCGGATACTGCGGTTTCCAGAAATATACAAGCTACCGTCTGAAGCTACCTCCACAGAGGATGCGCTCAGAGTTGTTTGAGTGGCTGGAACACCGTCACTGCTGAATCCCAAAAGACCATTGCCAGCGATGGTAGTGATAATTCCATCTAGCCCTATTCGGCGGACACGACTTGTATCGGCGATATACACGCTACCATCTGCTGCCACCGCTATACGACTGGGATCTATCCTTGCTTGGGTTGCTGGACCGCCGTCGCCACTGAATCCCCTAATACCGTTGCCAGCCACTGTATTAATAATCCCGTCTGGCCCCACCCGGCGGATACGATTAGTATCAACGATATACACACTGCCATCGACAGCGACTGCTACACCCTGATCTTCAAACCCCAAGCTTGCTAATGTGGCCGGGCCACCATCGCCGCTGAATCCAAAAAAACCATTACCAGCCACGGTCGTAATGACACCGCCCAACGTCACCCGGCGAATACTACCAAGCTCAGCTATATACACGCTGCCATCAGTTGCTACAGCCAAATCGTGTGGACCGACATTTCCGATTAAAGTCGTAATGATTCCATCTAGCCCTACTCGGCGGATACGACCATTTCGACGATCAGCGATCAATAAACTGCCATCTGCCGACACTGCCACATCCTCTGGCCCCCATAACATTGCTTGGGTTGCCAACCCGCCGTCGCCGCTATGGCCAGCCGTCCCCGTCCCCGCCACAGTGGTAATAATCGAGTCTCCTTGGGCCTTCGCACTCCGTCGGCTTCCATCGCCCTGATAGAGCACCTGTCCGATGGGATCGTAGACGTGATGAACGTCCAGGCTCCAGCCAACGACGCCGGCCTGTCGAAAATCGGGAGCCTCGCCAACACTGCTTTTCTGATCCTGCCACAACGTCACTTCCTGCCGGGCGGGAATATCGCCCGGAACCCGCTCGCCACTGGCTGCGCCAAAGGTGCGCGCCAGCCCCGGCGGCAAAGCATAAAAACCGTCGTACACATAGCCGATGCGAATGCTAACCGGCTGTGTGCCTTGCAAAGCGCGGCCATAGGCATCCAAGCCGTCCCAAGCGAAGGTGTGGGTTTGGTTGGGCGCAGCGGGGAAGGTTTGTTTGATGACTCGTCCCGCTACCGTGATTTCCAATTCAATCCGTTTGAGCACACTCGGCACGGTCGCGCCGCTCAAGGGAACAGTCAGCGTGTTAGCAACTTTGCGGCCCGGAACGCGGTCGCTGCGATAATTCAGCCCTAACCCCGTACCTACCAGCGGAATGCGCTCACCCAAAATTTGGTTTTCACATTCGATGATCGAATGGAGAACGATTGTTGATTGGTTTACTGTAGCTGGACAGGTTGTACCGGAGACTCCACCTGAAGTGTTAAGCTTCGTCTCTTCGCTCCCCGTAACCTTCTCTTTTCCAGTTTCTTGCGGCGTTACCGCACCGGTCTGCGCCACAAAGCCATAATTAAGGTCATACGGTGTAAGGTGTTGAACCACGGCTCGTTGTAGCGTCTTACCCGCCGGATAGTTTTGCGCCAGCGTCTGCCGTTCCGCCTCGGTCATGCCCAAGGCCACGCCGTTGTCCGCCGCTCCGTCGCCCGTGGTATCCACCTGAGCCACGCCACCGACGATGCTAAGCACCTTGATCACTCGCCCATCATCGGTCGGCACCCACGCCGCTTTCTCGCGGTCGTAATAAGCCAGCGGCACCTGAATCCCAACTGGGAAATTCAGGAAGTTATCGACATAGAACGGAATCGGCTGGCTGAACTGGACGGTCTTCGCCCCGGCGGCTATCGCCTCGTCCACGCTCAACTCCACCGCGTAGGTGTAGGCGCTGGTCGGCGGTAGTTCTGCCGGCATGGCTTGGGGGCCGTTGACGCCGACGGTGTATTCGGTAAAGCGCAGACTGAGGGTCGAGAGCGGCTGGGTGCTGCCGTCGGGCATCACCCGCGAGGCTTGCGTCCCGGCCGGAATCAACAACGTCGGCTGACGACTGCCGTCTTGATCGGTGATTACGGGGCCTTGGGCTGCTTGCATCGTGGTGGCCCCCAACGTGAGCGTGGTGACTTGGCCATCGCGCGGGATGAGCACCACATCGTCCACCACCACGAAATCCTGCCACGGGGCGTTGACCTGCCGTTGCGCCGGCAGATAGCCGGTCTTCTGGTAGTTGACGGTGAGATACCCGCCGCCATTGACCGCCAGATCGAACCCGCCATCGGCGCGGCTCACGGTCTGGCCGAATTCAGGATGATTCAGCACGGTCAGCGTCACGCCAGACAACGGATTGTTCTGTTTGTCCAGCACCCGGCCGCGAATCACAGCGGCGCGTTTGGCTTCAATCGTCCCCGCCGCCACGCCGGTTTGAATCGGATTGCTGCCGGTGTAGAGGAACTGGGTTGCGGCAAAGGTCGTGGTCGCCACGGTGGCGTTGATGGGCGGGGCGACGGTTTCCGGCGCGGGCGGCAACACGCCACCACCACCGCCGCCGCCGCCACCACCGCCGCCACTGGCGGAATTGACGGTCACGGTCACATCGCCGGTCCGGCTCAGCGCGCCATCGCGGGCAGTCAGCCGCAGGACGTAGGTTCCGGCGCCGGGGAAAATAGCGGTCGTGGATTGAGCGCCGGCATTCGCAAAGGTCACGCCCGCCGGGCCGCTGACCTGGCTCCAATTGACCGTCACCGCGCCCGGCGGATTGGGCAAACCGTCATCAGTGACCGTCGCACTCAGCACGACCGTATTCGTCGGGAGGGTGATCGTCTGCGCACTGCCCACATTCACTTGCGGGGCCTGGTTCGTCGGGCCGGGATTCGGGGGCGGCGGAACGGGGGTCGAACCGTCGGTCACGGTGATCAGAATTTGATCGGTCGCCGAGTGCTGGCCATCATGGGCGCTCAGTTGCACCCAGTAACTGCCCTTCTGCGGGAAGGTCGCTGTGGTCTGAAGCGCATGAGGCTGGGCAAAGGTCACGCCGGCCGGGCCGCTGACCTGATCCCAATGCACCGTGACCGCTCCCGGCGGTTGCGGCAATCCATCGTCGCTGACCGTACCACTCAACGCCACGGTATTGGTTGGCCAAGTGAGCGTCTGGCCGTTGCCGGCGAGCACCTGGGGCGGCTGGTTGTGCAACCAATTGGCGGTATCGTGAAGGTCCGTCAGGCTCAGGCCGCCGCCGTTCGCTCCTTCGACCTGCACGGTGTACGCGCCGGGCGGCAGCGTGACCAGCAACGCCGCTTCCAGCGGATCGGTCGGGGCCAGCCCCAAGGCGCGCAGCGTCGCCGCTTCCGGAGCATCCGCCCAATGATCATTCGCGGCCAATTCGGTCCCGTCGGCGGCGAGCAGCCGCAGTCGAGGATCGCCCAGTACGCCCTGCAACGCACCCGCCAGAGAGGGGCCGAGCGCCCGCACGACCAGGGTTTTCAGCGTGTCCCCGTGAATGAGCACACCGCTGATGAGATTCTGTTCGCCGGCTTGCGCCAACGCCCGGTGCGAGAGGCTGATTAACCGGGGTGAGGCGCCGCCGACGGCGTGAACCTCCAGCAGCCCCAGACCGCTGTTGCCCTCCACGCCGCTGAGAATGGCGCTGTACGCGCCGGGGGGCAGGGTGGTCAGCAGCGCCGCCTCCAGCGGATGAGCCGGGGCCAGCCCGCTGGCCAGAATTTCCGCCGCCTGGGCATCCTGCCAGTTGTTGTTCGCGGCCAGTTCCTTCCCGGTCGCCGTGAACAGCCGGAGTTGCGGATCGGTCAGCGCGCCACTCACCACGCCGCTCAACGACGGCCCCAGACCCCGAATCAGCACCTGCTGGGGCGTCGGCCCGGCGATGGTAAACCCGCCAATCGCCACCGCATCGCCGGTGCTGACTTCACTCCGCCCGGACCCCTGAGCCAGCCACGCGCCGCTGGTGTCCACCTCGATGATTTCCATCAGGGCGATGCCGGTCGTGTCGTTCACCCCGCGCAGCAAGGCGGTGTACGGCCCCGGCGGCAAGGTCGTCAGAATGGCGGCTTCCCGTTCGTCCGGCGGGGCTAAATTCGCCGCCCGCACCGCCGCTGCGGTCGCCGCATGGCTTTGCCACTGGTCATTGCGGGTCAACCGGGTGGGCGTTGCGCCGCCGCTGAACAGCTCCAGCCACGGATCGTCCAGTGCGCCGGGCACAGCCCCGGCCAGCGACGGCCCCAGACCGCGAATCAGTACGGTCTTGGGTACGGTTCCGCCAATCACAAATCCGCCAATCAGCAACCCGTCGCCATTTTCCACACCGCCTCGGGTCGAGAGGTTGACCAGCCGGCTAGCGCCTTCACCCAGCGGATACGCTTCCACCAGGCCAATGCCGGTCGCCCCGTTCACGCCTTCCACGATCATCGTGTAGGCGCCCGGCGCCAATTCGGTCAGTAGCGCCGCTTCCCGCCGATCGGGCGGGGCCAGCCCGGTCGCCTGGATCGCGCCGGCTCCCGCCGACTCTTGCCAGTTGTCGTTGCGGGCCAGTTCCTGACCTTGCGCATTCATCAGTCGCAACCGGGGATCGGTCAGCGCCCCCGGAACTGCGTCAGCCAGGGTCGGCCCCAACGCCCGCAGCAACACGGACTGTGGGGCGGTCCCACGGATGATCAGCCCGCCGATCAACACCTGATCGCCGCCTTGCACCAAACCTCGGGTGGACAGATTGACCAGCCGCCCGCCGGTCGGCGCGCTCATCGCAGCATCGCTGATCGCCGGCGCTCGTTGCCCTCGGGCCAATGTCCACCCGAGTAACAGCGCTAACACCAGCAGCAGAGCCGCAAGGGGACCCCGCCCAATTGAGGAGTTCCCCGCTACGCGATGAGCAAAGTGCGACATGATCTGCATTCCCTGAAGGTTCTTAGTTCTTAGTCTGTAGCAGGCGTGAATTTTGGTTGACGTTACTCAGAATAGACAAACCTGCATGTTATTTGAGTATAAAAGGGGTGAAAGCTTTTTCCAAGTGACGGATGATTCAATTGCAGTGGAATCCACACCGTAGGTCAGGCTGCGTTTGTGGCGCCCGATATCCTCAGAACTTTCGCTTTCCGTCGTTCCCGCGCAAGCGAGAATCCAGTAAGCCGTTGAAAAATATGGATACCCATTTTCACGGGTATGACGATCAAAGTTTCCAGTGAAAGCCCTGATCCTGATTCTGCTGGTCAGCCGCTGTTGCCCGTCGCTCTCTTATCCCGCCTGTCGAATCCATGGAACTTGTGGGGCTATCCTGATGTCTCTCATCTCCTTGGACAAGGAGTCATCGAGATGGCCAACAAACAGCTTTTCAAATCACGGCCGGGCCGACTGCCGCCGGAAACCGATGCCCGCAACGAAGCCGGCGGCAAAGCCTACGCGCTCTCGCCCAAAGCCGCGCTCGCCCAGTACGTCGCCACCGGTTGCCTGAACACCACCTTTTACGCTGACGCGGCCACGCAACTGGACACCGTGCTGGAGTTGTGCGCGGCGGTGGAACCGGCGTTCGTCGCCCAAGCGGCGATTTACGCCCGCCAGCGCGGCCAGATGAAAGACATGCCGGCGCTGCTGACCGCATGGCTGGCGCAACACGGTCCGGACTGGCTGGAGCCGGTTTTCGCCAAGGTCATCGACAACGGCCGGATGCTGCGCAATTTCGTGCAAATCCTGCGATCCGGCGCGGTCGGGCGCAAATCGTTGGGCAGCCGGCCCAAGCGGCTGGTGCAAAACTGGTTGAGCGGGCGCAGCGACGGGCAACTGTTGAACGCCTCGGTCGGCAACGACCCGTCGCTGGCGGACGTGCTGAAAATGGTTCACCCGAAGCCGGCGACGCCGGAACGAACCGCTTTTTATGCCTGGCTGATCGGCAAGCCGCATGACGCCACACTGTTGCCGGAAGCGGTCAAGGCGCTGGAGCAATTCAGAAACGACGTAGAAGCGCCGGTCCCGGACGTGCCGTTTCAATTACTGACCGCCCTACCGCTGAAGCCGCAGCACTGGGTCGCTATCGCCTGTCAAGCGTCTTGGCAGACGACGCGGATGAACTTGAACACCTTTGCCCGCCACGAGGTGTTCAAGGTCGGCGGCATGGCCCAGCGCATCGCCGAGCGGCTGCGCGATCCGGCGGCGATTCGGCGGGCGCGAGTGTTTCCGTACCAGTTGCTCAGCGCTTATTTCATGACCGGCGAAGCCATACCCGAGAAGGTTCGAGACGCCTTGCAGGATGCGCTGGACGTGGCGTTGGAAAACGCGCCGGAACTGCCGGGACAGGTTTACGTGCTGCTGGACGTGTCCGGGTCGATGGCGTCTCCCGTGACCGGCCACCGTAAAGGCGCGACCTCCAAAGTGCGCTGCGTGGATGTGGCGGCGCTGGTGGCGGCGGCGATTTCGGCGAAGAACCCGGCGACGGAGATTTTACCGTTCGACACGCAAGTTCACGCGCACCGGTTGAACCGACGCGACAGCGTGTTGACTCAAGCGCGGATGTTGGCGGAATTCGGCGGCGGCGGAACGGATTGCGGGGAACCGTTAGCCGTACTCAATCTGCGCAAGGCGTTGGGCGATCTGGTGATTTATGTCTCCGATAACGAGTCGTGGGCCGATCCGCAGTACGGGCGCGGTACGGAAACCATGCGGCAGTGGGAGGCGTTCCGCCAGCGCAATCCGCAGGCGCGGCTGGTTTGCATCGACATCCAGCCGTATGGGACGACGCAGGCGCAAACCCGCGAGGACGTGCTGAACGTGGGCGGCTTTTCGGACGCGGTGTTCGAGGTGCTGGCGCGGTTCGCCGCCGGGCAGTTGGGCGGCGAGCATTGGGTGCGCGAAATCGAAGCCGTGGAGGTATAATCTAATCAGGACTTTCGCTAAACCCGTAAATTCGTCATACCCGCGAAGGCGGGTATCCATTCTTTTCAACGAATTACTGGATTCCCGCATACGCGGGAATGACGAAAAGTGAAAGTCCTGCTAACAATCGTTTTGCCGTCCGGGCTGGAATGCCCGACCGGGAGTACATGCCTGCTAAGCGTACCCCTCTCGGTCACTTTCCTTGTCCGGTCCGGGCGGTCTCGATTTTTGGCGGCGAATGCCGGCGGGAGTACATGGCGCCCCTTGGAATGGTAGGGTTGCCACCCTGCCCCCGTTTATGACGGGTTTTCCGCTCTCGCTATCCCTTGTCGTCGCCTTTTTGCTTGCCGTGGCGAATGCTGGCAGGACTACATCGTGTCGCGGGTTCGAGTCCCGTCAGCCGCCACCGAAACAGTGGCGGCTGTAGCTCAGTCGGTAGAGCGGATAAATCGTCTTGCCAATTCCTGGTCGCCACGCTTTATTTAGAACGGAGTGCGAATTCACCCGCCGCGCTCCGTTTTTTTCGAGCCGTCCATCATGCCGTCCATCCTGCTCTCGACCCTGAACGCCCGCTATTTCCATTCCTCTTTTGGCTTGCGCTATCTGCTGGCGAATATGGGCGAGTTGCAGCCGGATACCGCCATCCGGGAATTCATCATCACCCAGCGCCCGCTGGACATCGCCGAAGCGTTGCTGGCCGAACAACCGCGCATCGTCGGCTTTGGCGTCTATATCTGGAACGTCGCGGAAACCACCCAAGTCGTCGCGCTGCTCAAGCGGGTGCGGCCCGATCTCGTCATCGTGCTGGGCGGCCCGGAAGTCAGTCATGAGTGGGAAGAACAGCCACTTTTCCAACTGGCCGATGCCCTCATCACCGGCCCAGCCGATCTCGCCTTCGCGCAACTCTGCCGGCGACTGCTCGCCGATGATCCGCCGGTTGAAAAGGTCATCACCGCCGCGACTCCCCCGCTCGATCAACTGGCGCTGCCGTATTGGTTTTATACCGACGAGGACATCGCCCATCGGCTGATCTACGTCGAAGCCTCGCGCGGCTGCCCGTTCCAGTGCGAGTTCTGCCTGTCGGCGTTGGATAAAACCGCTTGGCCGTTTCCGCTGGAACCGTTTCTGGCCGAGATGCAACGACTCCACGAGCGGGGCGTGCGCCACTTCAAGTTCGTGGATCGCACCTTCAATCTCAACGCCAAAGTCGGCGCACGGATTCTCGATTTCTTTCTGGAGCGGTTGGACGAACGGCTGTTTCTGCATTTCGAGCTGATCCCCGATCATTTACCGGAAACGCTCAAGGAGCGGATCGTCCACTTCCCGCCCGGCGCGCTGCAATTCGAAATCGGGGTACAGACTTTCAATCCCGCCGTGCAAGCGCTCATCAGCCGCAAGCAGGACAACCGCAAAACCGAGGAACATTTGCGCTGGCTGCGCCAACACACCCACGCCCACCTGCACGCCGATCTGATCGCCGGCCTGCCGGGCGAGGATTTAGCCAGCTTCGCCGCCGGCTTCAACCGGCTGGTGGCGCTCGATCCGCACGAGATTCAAGTCGGCATTCTCAAGCGGCTGCGCGGCGCACCGATCAGCCGGCATATCGCCGAATTCGACTGCCGCTACAACCCGCAGCCACCCTATAACCTGCTGTGTTCGAGATTGCTGGATTTCCCGACCCTGCGGCGCCTGGAACGATTCGCCCGGTTTTGGGATTTGATCGGCAATTCGGGGCGGTTCCGCCAAACCCGTCCCCTGTTGCTGGGCGACGATCCGTTCGGGCGGTTCATGGCCTTGAGCGACTGGCTGTTCGCCACCACCGGACAAACTCACCAATTCGCGCTGGAACGGCTGTTCGGTTTAGTGTATCGGGGTCTGGTTGAAATACTGGGCGTCGCTGAAACAGCGACGCGCGAGGCATTGACCGAGGATTACCGGAACGGTGGCCTGAAAGGCTGCCCCGCCTTTTTACAGCCCAGCTCGCTGACGGGTGATCGCAATCAAGCCTGCAAAACGACTGCTGCCTTAACCCGGCAGGCCCGACATCGCGGATAAAGAGGCAGACGGTCGATCCAATGTCCCGATGTTAACGCACGGCGACGATTATCAACGCCCCGATAGTTGAGGCCATCTCATTGAAGGAATACCCGATGCATCATGCTCAAATAGTCAGTACCGGCAGTTATGCCCCTGATCAGGTAGTGACCAATGCCGCCTTCATCCCCCGGTTCGGCGAGAAGGTCAACGACTGG
>Ga0209573_1001156_pt1 | contig 43130 bp, 39 predicted proteins | sample TNRBio252014_DNA_FD_185870 | JGI IMG/M metagenome (GOLD analysis project Ga0209573, IMG submission 185870) | Wastewater treatment Type I Accumulibacter community from EBPR Bioreactor in Madison, WI, USA - TNR Reactor_6/25/2014_ DNA (SPAdes)... | ecosystem: Engineered > Bioreactor > EBPR >...
GGCATCTATCAAGCCATTTGGCACGCAACTTCCTTTGCAAGTGGCACCTATTTCTATAAAATGATGATTGGTGATAAAAACCTTTCTGGAAAAATAGTTTTCTTGAAATAATACATCCTGTTTTGATTTTTTAAGCTTGTTATACCAATTAGAAATTAAGCACATGCTTTATCCATCAACGCTGTGTTGAATGTTGAAAGGTTGAAAATGCGTAATATAAACAGTAATTTTCCCTAATTGGTATGACTTATTATTGAGCCAGCCTTTAACTTGTAACCATTTAATAGGTGTTTTGGGTTAATCAAGTCGAAGCCTGCCAAGAGGGCAGACGGGTCTGCCGACTGAGCGCAGATAAGCCTTCCGCCTTGCTTCTTTTGTACGGCCAAAAGAAGCAAGGCGGCTGAGCTAAGCCGAATCCAGTCCCGAGCCTGAAGAAAAATCTTTTCGCCTATGCTACGGATGCCCGATGGGACGAATCGTAAAGACGCACGATCGTTCGTCTCCACACATCCTCCCCTGCAAGGCAATTCGCCCTCAATTATCGGGACTGGTGGCTGAGCCAAGTCGAAGTCATCCTCGCTCCAGCGGATTTTTCTAAGAGCCGCCCTGCCAAGCAAGAATGATGGAGGAAATCACGGAATGGCGTAAATTATGGTTTTACAAGGGTTTATCCTACCTTTTGGTGAAAAACCCAGCCCCATCGGGGCGGTATCTTAGTAGAAACCGGTTTCCAAATACACAACAAAGCCCCGTAAGGGTGGCATCTATAATAGCGAGTGCGCCAAGTCGAAGCTTAGTGGTTGAGCTATTAGGCTGACTTTTCTAAACGCTGCACAGCCATTATTGAACAACACATTATACTATAAGATAGAGGCGATCTCAATAAATATTTTTGAAATACACCCTAACAGCACCTACCCCAAAGGCGGGGTTTCGTGTTCCAAAGACAGTTTTGTGGTTAATGGAACATTCGTTTTTCAAATCAAATTTTGTGGTGAAAGTCCCGCCCTTCGGATAGCTCTAAACCGTTTGTTGGCGAGGGGATTTTTTCATTCAAAAGTGCAGGCCATTTATCCGTCCACTGTAGCGGGCAACCGGAAGATACGTGCGTGCCAAGAATCCTTAAGTGGAAGTTCAAACCCACCGCCTAATAATTCGCCAACGGTTGTAATTCCGGGATTAAAAACAATGGTCTCTGGCCCAACTTTTTGTTCTTGCACCATCTTGCGGAAAGCGGCACGAGGTACGGCTTGAATGTTGCTTTGTGCATCGCGGAAAAGCACCATCAACGGCGAGTCCCACGCAAAACCAAGGGATTGTGCGATTGGGGCAATTTCATGGACGGAGGCATCTATACCACAGCCCGAAATTTCGCCTTGTTCCACATAAGCACCTACACACAAAAAACGATTCTCCCAGAACCGTGCAGCACCATGAACCACGCGGCCATGCGACTTCCAAGTTTTGAAAAACGAACCGAGGGTTTGCAATACCGTTTCTTGAAGCGTTGGTGTTAAATTGCGGTCTGCGATGTAAATCCAGATTTTTGCATCTGGAGGTAAGGCATTAAAAATCATAGCATTATACAAATATTTCCGCTTGTAAACGGCGTGTTTATAAGGTACAAAAAGCAACAAGGCAGGCCTAAGTTGCGTTTGGGCGCTCAACTCTGATCATTCGATCTGCCCGTCCCGCTTCTTCTCCTTCATTGGTTGCCACCAGAATAATTTTACCAACGGCCTTTGCTTGTTGCACAGTTTCCCAAACGAAGGCTTTTCCTGCTTCGTCTAAATTCGCGGTTGGTTCGTCGAGAATAAGTACCGAAGGGTTGGTCAGAAGGGCCAAGCCAAACCGTGCGCGTTGTTTCATCCCTGATGAGTAATTGCCCACCAATTCATCTCCACGTCCTTTTAGTTGTACTTCCTCGATGCGTGCGTCTTCTTGTGATTTCGAGAACCGAAGCCCTCGAACCCGTGCCACAAACCGCATGTTTTCCCGCAAGGTAAACCCTTCATAGAGGTTTAGGTAAGGAGCGACCAATCCCATGTGAAATTGGCGTTCGGTAATTTCTTGGCTGTCGTGAGAGAACGTTACACGACCAGCGGTGGGGGCAAGGATGCCTGCCAAAATGCGAACTAAGGTGGATTTTCCGCTCCCGTTTTGTCCGGTAATGGCTAAAAAATCTCCGGAAGTGGCCTCGAAACCCAAGTTTCTAAAGAGTAACCTACGGCCAAATCGCATTTCTAACGCTTCTGCTTTTAGGAAAAAAGACGCCATTTCATCACCGCCATTTCATCACCAAATCAATAAAGATCAGTGTCCTTATTGGTTCGGCTAAATGGGTTTTGGACTAAGATTTTGGCTTGAGCGCTGTTTTTAACGTACTTGCTTCGGTATAAAGCGCTTCTGCCGATTTTAATACATCACTTTTGGGGAACAACTCCACCAAGCGGTTATAGGTTGCGATGGCTTTTTCGTAACGCTCTGCTTGCTTGGTCTCGACACTGTTTTTTGCATACAGGACATAGGAACGGATCGCACCCAAGAGGGCATCATCGGCCCAAGAAGTATCGGCATAGCCCTGCAAAACCTGTTCGAATGTATGGGCAGCAGCTTGGTAGTACCCACGACGCTCATAGGTTCTTCCAGCTTCAAAAGCTTTTTTTCCTAACTTTTCCCGCAATTCCTTAATCATTGCATTGATTTGCGAAGCCCGGTCATCATTGGGGTATCTTTGCAAAAAGATGTTCATATTGGTCAAGGCACGATCGGTATCGGTTTGGTCTAACTCATAGGTCGGAGACAACCTATAATAACAAACCAGCCGCTGAAATTCGGCCTCGATAGAGCGGGGATCTGCGCGATACAGCGAAATAAAGCGCATAAATTCCTGCTCGGCAACCATGTAGTCTTTACTGCCCATATAACTGAGGCCGAGGTAATATTGGGCATCGTCGGCCCATTCGTTGGTGCGCCCAAAATCAAAGACGCCTTTAAAGAACTCGATGGCATCGCTATATCGCTTTTTGTCGTAGAGCGTTTTGCCTTTTTCAAAAGCCTCTTGCGGCGTCTGATATTTTTGTTTGTTTTGCTTGGAGCTGCTACAAGCGCCCAAACTTAGCGCAATGGCGAAGAGGAAAATTCCGATTATTCGATACATTATTTTTGGTTTTTATAGGCGAACGTATCCATAGGGAACGCTTCGTAAGTCCCAGTATTGCAAAAGAAATAGGAAAATTGGGTTAACGATCCAGAATGATTTGGCCATTGCGGTAGCGGAGGTAGAAAACCGCTTGGTTTTGATTCCCATTCCTGAAGTCATAACGACGTCCTAAGCCATCAAAAGGCATTGCACTACGAATTTGCTGCTGCAACGAACCACCCGCTGGCATATTGCGGATTTGGGTAATCAGGAAGTTGGACAGATCATATCCCGCATAGGCAAGTCCTAAGTCATCCGGCATTTGTCCGGTAGTGATTTGGTATTTTCGCACAAATTCTTGCACACGCGGATCATTCGGACTGACCCAAAAGTCGCTGGTATAGGCTGCCCGATACCGGCTGGCCAGATCGGCATTGGACAAGTCATGCCAATCGGAATTGCCCAACACCACATTGGTTGCACGAACCTGATCCAAGGAGGTTAGGGCGCTTTCTATGTTTCGGGCGGCGTCGCGTCCATTGATGGGCATATAAATGGCTTGCGCTTGTGCAAGTTGCGTAGCTGGGATAGCACGTCCAAAGCGCGACCATTCGCTCGATGAAGCAAGAGCTTTGTTGAAGACAATCGTTCCGCCTAATCGTCTAACCTCGGCGGTAAATGCCTCGATGGTTTGCTCATTTTGGGAGTTGCTTTCGTATGCTACGCCCAAGGTTTTGTAGCCAAGGTCGGAGACGGCATACCGTGCCATCAATTGACCCCGCATAGCAAAAGTAGAACTTGCTTGGAAAACAAAGCGTTTCCCATCCGAAACCCTGCTTTCAGTTGCCACAGGAGCAATCATCACCACCTGCGAACGGTCGGCAACTTCGGCAGAGGAAAGGGCTTCTGGGCTGAACAATGGGCCGATGATGGCGCTCACCTTGCCGTCGCGGATCAGCGAGGTGACTGCAATTTGCGCCGGGTCTAAGTCGCCGCCAGAGTCACGGAAGACCATCCGAATCGGTACACGCGGACGGGTATTGTTGTAATCCTCCACGGCAATTCGGATGCCATTGAACATTGCGCGAACATAGGTATCACTGGCTTTTAAGGGTAAGGCAATTCCTAAGCCAAAGACTTGTGGTTGTTGTGTGGTGTTGTTTTGCCCGCCTGCCAGACTTCTAAGCCTACTCGCATCCGAGACATAGCGGCTGTCGGGATATTTGCTGATCAACTGCGAGGCCAATTCGGTGGCTTCTTTAAACATGCCTTGTGAATAGAGGGCACGCGCACCCATCAACATGGCCGCCGTTGTTTTTTGGTTAAGCGGGAAATCTGCAATCACCCGCGAAAAACGTTGGTAGGCCAAATTGTACTCTTGTTGTCGGTACAATTCTATACCGCGCTCAAAGGTGAACTCCGCCACGTCGTTTCTTGGAACGGCTTGTGCAAAAGCTGTATGCGCAGAGAGGCAAAAAAGCAAAAAAAATAGACTTCGTTTCATAGCTTCAATTCTTTTTTGGTTCTATTCCCATTCGATGGTTGCGGGTGGCTTAGAACTGATGTCGTAAACCACACGGTTGATGCCACGAACTTCATTGATGATTCGATTCGAGACATGGGCTAAAAATTCATATGGAAGGTGCGCCCAATCGGCGGTCATCCCATCTACACTGGTGACTGCCCGAAGAGCGCATACATTTTCATACGTTCGTTCGTCGCCCATAACGCCAACAGACTGTACGGGGAGTAACACCACAAATGCCTGCCAGGTTTCAAGATAGTGCTTTTTCTGTTTGAGTTCTTCGATAAAAATGGCATCTGCTTCTTTTAACAAAGCCAAACGGTCGGTTGTGATGTCGCCAATAATGCGGATGGCCAATCCGGGGCCGGGGAACGGGTGGCGGTCTATGATCTGATCAGGAACCAAGAGAAACCGCCCGACGGCCCGTACCTCATCCTTGAAGAGTTCGCGGAAGGGTTCTATAAGGCGAAAGGGCATGTCTTCTGGCAATCCGCCCACATTATGATGAGATTTTATGGTCACGGAAGGCCCTTTGAAGGAAACACTTTCGATGACATCGGGATAGAGGGTTCCTTGTGCCAGAAATGCGGGTTTCTGTCCTAATTCCTGTGAAATTTCTTGCGTCACATCGTCAAAGACCTCAATAAAAACCCGACCAATAATTTTGCGTTTCTCTTCGGGGTCGGTAACGCCAGCCAGTTCTTGTAAAAAGCGGTTTGTGGCATCAACAGCCTTTAACCGGATATGGAAATGGTCACGGAAGGTGGTTTGGACTTGTTCAAACTCGCCTTTTCGTAATAATCCGTTATTGATAAAGATGCAGGTTAATTGATCGCCCAACGCTTTGTGCAATAAAACAGCCGCCACGGAAGAATCCACGCCACCAGAAAGCCCTAAAATGACATGCCCATCGCCGACTTGCGCCTTGATGTCGGCTATTTTTTCTTCTACAAACGAGGCGGAGGTCCAATCCCCTCGGCCACCACAAATTTGGAGGACGAAGTTGCGGAAGAGGATTTTGCCTTCGGGCGTATGTGCGACTTCCGGGTGGAATTGCACGCCCCAGATCGGTTTGTGATTGGCTCTTACGGCAGCGATGGGGGCATTTTCGGTATGGGCAATAATCCTAAAACCTTCTGGTAGGGCGGTCAGATGATCGCCATGACTCATCCATACCACTGCTTGATCCTTCATGCCCTCAAAAAGAACCTCGTCGGGCTGGGTTTGTAAATAGGCACGACCAAATTCTCGCTTGGTGGCACGCTCTACTTTGCCGCCCGATAGGTGTGCGATGGCTTGAAGGCCATAACATATGCCCAGGATGGGCAAGGGGCTTCCATCTGCACGATTTAGCGACAAATATGTGGGGTCTAATTGTGGCGCATCGGTGTCATAGACAGAATTGGGGCCGCCAGACAAGACCAAGCCCAAGGGCTGCATAGCCGCCACTTCTTCAACGGGTTTGGTACAAGGGTATATCTCGCAATAAACCCCTAATTCCCGAATACGCCGCGCAATAAGTTGTGTAAATTGTGAACCAAAATCTAAGATGACAATCTTTTGGTGCATGTTGCTACTTTTATGGATACAAAATAAAAGGTTTGTTAAATAATAAAGGTACAACATCGCCTTCGGTTCGCCTATTGAACGTCTGCGAAGATTGTACCTTTCGGAAATGGGTGGCCATGCGTGCGTGACGGGGTGCTTTATGTGGTTGTAAAAAAAAACAACGTTAAGGCTACCTTCATACACGCCTGATCATTATATTTCTATTCACTAACTAAGGATTGGTAGGTGTTTGCTGTCAATAGTTGTTGGAGGTCGTCGGCCTTTTGCGGTCTTATTTTAATCATCCAGCCCTCACCGTAGGGATCTGAGTTAATGACTTCAGGATCGTCTGAAATAGTTGAATTGATTTCGATGACTTCTCCGGCGATGGGCATGAACAATTGCGAGACGGTCTTGACGGCTTCCACCGTTCCAAATTCCTCTTCGGCTTCGAAGGTGTCACCAACCAATGGAAGTTCAACAAAAACAATATCACCCAATTCTCGCTGCGCAAAATCTGTGATACCAACTTTAAAAATTCCGTTGCCATCGTCCTGCACCCATTCGTGATCTTTGGTGTATCGAAGGTGCTCAGGAAACATTGTTGCCATTTTTATTAGGGTTTATAATACCAATTTGGGATTAAGAGTGTGCTTTTTCCATCAACGCTTTCACACCCTTTGGAGGTTGAAAGCGTTGAAAACGAGTAGCCTATAAACAGTAATTTTCCCTCATTGGTATAAGTTGTAGAATTTCGTGATACTTGGATGTGGCCAATGCACAAAAAAGACCCGATAAGCTACAAAAGCCCATCGGGTTTATCCAAACAACTTTGGAAAAAAATAGGTTTTATGCGTGCGATATCTCGTTAGATTTTATGCGAAGTGGCCTAACGCAAGGTGAAACCGCTCATAAATCCGGTATCGAACTTTCCAGAAATAAACCGCTCGTCTTCCATCAACTGGCGATGAAAGGGAATGGTTGTTTTGACCCCTTCTACCACAAATTCGTTTAGGGCACGCCGCATTTTGGCGATGGCCAATTCGCGGGTTCTTGCCTTTACAATGAGTTTGGCAATCATGGAGTCGTAGTAGGGCGGAATGACATAGCCTGCGGAGGCATGGGTATCCACCCTTACGCCATGACCTTTTGGCGTATGGAAAACGGTTATTTTACCCGGCGAAGGGCGGAAATCCCGATATGGGTCTTCTGCATTGATTCTGCATTGGATGGAGTGCCCATTCAGGACAATTTGGTCTTGCAAAGGGATGTTTTCCCCATTGGCTACGCGGAGTTGCAGCTCGATGAGGTCAATGTCCGAGATTTCTTCGGTCACGGTATGCTCAACCTGAATGCGCGTATTCATTTCCATGAAGTAAAACTCGCCGGAGGCATCTAAGAGAAACTCGACGGTTCCGGCGCCTTCATAATTCAGGCTTCGTGCCGCTCTACAAGCTGCTTCGCCCATGCGCTGTCGTAAATCCTCATTCACCGCCGGAGAGGGTGTTTCCTCGACCAATTTTTGATGTCGCCTTTGTATGGAGCAATCCCGTTCGCCGAGATGTATCACGTTTCCTTTGCCATCTCCCATGATTTGCACTTCTACGTGGCGCGGGTTTTGGACGAGTTTTTCCATGTAAACATCGCCGTTTCCGAAAGCACCTTCGGCTTCTTGTCGGGCGGTATTAAAGGCTTTGAGCAAGTCCGCTTCGGCAAATACGGGCCTCATGCCGCGTCCACCACCGCCAGCACTTGCCTTAATCATCAAAGGATAGCCCATTTCGCGCGCCAAGGACAGGGCTTGTGCCTCGGTTGCAACAACGCCTTCCGATCCGGGAACCACCGGCACACCGGCCTTTATCATGGTTTCTTTGGCCTTGCTTTTATTGCCCATCAGGTCAATAGATTCCGGAGAGGGGCCAATAAACTTGAGACCATGATCGCTACAAATAGCACTAAATTCACTGTTTTCAGATAGAAAGCCATAGCCCGGATGAATGGCATCGGCGCCCGTAACCTCGGCGGCGGAGATAATGCGATCTATGCGTAAATAGCTTTCTTTGGAAGCGGGTGGGCCGATGCAAACGGCTTCGTCGGCAAAACGTACAGGAAGGGACTCGCGGTCTGCGGTGGAGAAAACGGCGACGGTTTTGATGCCCATTTCGGCGCAGGTTCGGATCACACGTAAAGCAATTTCGCCCCTATTTGCTATAAGAACTTTTTTGATGGCCATAATCGAAATAGAAAAAACAGTACAAAAACAGATTTAACCAATCACAAAAAGGGGCTGGTCGTACTCAACAGGTTTTCCGTTTTCCACCAAAATTTGGAGGACTGTTCCGGCGTACTCGGCTTCGATTTCGTTCATGAGTTTCATCGCTTCGATAATACAGAGGACTTGGCCTTCACGGACGGTATCGCCTACATTAACAAAAGCTGCGGCTTCGGGGGAAGATGCTCGGTAAAACGTGCCTACAATGGGCGCTTTTACGGTTTTTCCGGTAGGAACTGCCACAGGTTCGGGAGCGGGAGCCGCTTCTGCTTTAGGGGTGGGAACGACAGGTGCGGGTGTTGAGACTGGTGCTACTGCAGGCTGCGCAGAAGGGGGGGCTACCGGATAAGACAAGGGCATCATGGGTGGGTACATCGGCGGGAAACCGGCTGCATGTTGCACACTAACGGTTGGCGCTTGCTTGCGAATCACCAATTTGAAGTCCTTTTCTTCGATTTCAACTTCGGCTACGCCACTTTCTCCGACGATCTGGAGCAATTCGCGTAAATGTTTGAGATCCATGTTGTTTGTGGGTGAGCGTGAAAAGAGGAGGGTGTTTGAGGGTAGAAGGAAGATACGCAATTTTGCGCAAGACACCCGCGTACAAAAAGAAACGTATAGAAAAAGGAAAGGGTGTAGAACAAAGGGAGTACGCCCGTCCAAACACCCTGAAACTCATTCATTACTTGTTTACACGCGCCAAATAGCTTCCGTTGGTGGTATCTACACGGATGAGGTCGCCCTCGTTGATGAATAGCGGAACCATTACAGTAGCACCCGTTTCGATTACTGCCGGCTTAGTCGCACCTGTTGCGGTATCTCCTTTCAGGCCGGGATCGGTTTGTTCCACGCGGGCTTCAATCGTTTTGGGCACTTCGACTGTAAGGATTTCCCCTGTTTCGGCGTGGATCAAAACGTCCACCTGTCCATCAATCTTAAAAAAGCCTTTTCCAGAAACCACCTTAGTAGTAGGTGCTTGAATTTGGTCGTAGGTCTCGGTGTGCATCAGATGAAGTCCCATGTCGTCTTCGTACAGAAATTGGTACTGATGCCGTTCAACACGGGCGGTTTCTACCCGTTCGCCTGCTCGGAAGGTATTGTCAACCACTTTGCCGGAACGAACGTTTCTGAGCTTTGAACGGACAAATGCACCCCCTTTTCCGGGTTTAACGTGCATAAATTCAATAATCGTCCAAAGGTCACCGTTCCAAACAAGCGTCAGGCCATTCCGAAAATCGCTGGTATCTGCCATAATGTTTGGTCTATTGTGTTTGGTGAAAAATTTTATACAGACTTGTCAATATAGGAAATTAAGTATTTGTTTTTATCGTAGGATAGACGAACTCTTCTCTAAGAAACACCAACAAAAACACCTCGGAGGATTACGCCGAGGTGTTTTTGTTGGGATAATAGCACCTTATCCACCTGTGACATTCACGGTTACGGATGCCCCAAACCGAATACTGCCATCGGTTCCGATGGACTTGGGTTGCAAGACGTGCATCCCAATGGGGAGTTCGCGTGTATCCAAAATAAAAGAATAAGGGTCTGAAGCATCGGTTCCAACTTGAATTCCATTGACCAATAAGCCTACCGATTGAATGGGGGTCGTATCCTCTGCCGTTACAGCTACTTGTACCACGCCGCGTACTGGTTGCCCTGTGCTGTGGCTGGTAATAAGTACACGCGGTCCTGCGCCGTTGCCGTTAACAACCTGCACATTCTGCGGTAGAGAAACGGTTCTGGAGCCTTGAGAGTCGGTGATGGAGGCTTGAATTTGGTACGCTCCATCTGGGCGGTTAGTCGAATCCCAGATGTATTCAAAAATGGGTTTAGGGCCTGCAATGAGTCGTGTGGCCTCGCCCACCTCTACGCCATTAACAGAAACCAAAACCTTTTCGACAACGGAATCAGTATTGAGTGCTTGGGCTTGTACCCAAACCCGCACCATCCGACCCACAACATTGCCACTTTTGGGTGAAACCACCTCGCCCGCAGGAGCAATTTGGGCATCCGTTGGCGTATCACAGCCCGGAAGAAGAAGAAAAGTGCCCAAAAGGAGCAGCGTTAACAAAAAGAATCTAACCTGTTTCATTGTTCATTATGGGGTTGCTGTTGTATAATAGAACCTGTTTTTCTAATCCAGAAAAATGAAGGCATGTGCTTCTGCGTGAATCTCAAGACGTCGTTAGCCGTATAGGTGCAATCTGGAGATTCATTCTTGGAAACCTTAAGGCAAAATTCAGACCAAAGCCGATACGAATACACGGTTTTTGGATGACATCCGCAAAAATATCGTTGCATTTGGTTCCGGAAGTTCTCACGAAGCCGATTTCAAGTTTGTATTTGCCAGCTGATGATGCTATTTTTGACGCTCAAAATAAATTATGCCCAATATGTCTTTTTCTTTCTCAACCTCAGATTACAGCAAAATAGGCCAAGCATTAGGTGTGGAGCCAAAGCACGAAGGCCAAATGGTTCGGTTTGAACTCAAAGAACCCGTATCTGGGCGGAAATTAGCACTGGAGATTCAGCCCGAAGTAGCGGTTCCAAATACGGAAAACCTGACGTTGGTGACGGTTTTTGCCTCCAATGCGTTTCTACAACTGCAAGGTTGTACCGGATTTATTGCAAGCGAAGAATTGGGCGAGGTGATTTTTTTTGCAAAACGTAGTGGCGCCACCAATGGCTTGGTTGTGGAAAAAGGCGCTGGTTGTTCCTTGTATGCCAATGTGGAAGATGCCTTGCTTAATGCGGATTTTACGCAATTACCCGCAGAGGTGATGATGAGCAGTGTGGCACTTTCGATGACCGAAGACCTTTTTAATGACCTTAGCTAAAACGGCATATGACGCCTTACGAAGAAAACTTAGCCCTTGAAAACGAACATCCTAACCTCCAGTTGGATATAGAAAAAATAAAAACCCTCGTACATCTGATGTTGGATGGCGAGGGTTTTTCCTTGACCTATCTCGGTATCGTCTTATCGGATCATGCCACAATTCATGAATTGAACCGAGAACACCTTGGGCACGACTACGAGACGGATGTGCTCTCTTTTCCGCTCCAGTCCGATCACCACATTCGATCCTCAAAGACCGTGGAGGGTGAAGTGTATGTGGATTTGGATACCGCGTCTGAAACTGCGCCGGAATATAATACAACCTTCGAGCAGGAAGCCTTTCGCTATATTACGCATGGTGTTTTACATCTGATGGGCTACGACGATACCACCGATGAACTACGCAAAGAAATGTCTATACGCGAAGACCACTATCTTTCAGCGCTGACTGCGTAACGTGGCGCTTTTACAACACAGGGTTTCCAAAATTGAGCCGATTCACGTTGTCGCCAATTTGACGTCCCAAATCCAAACCGCGCTCAATATCCATTCGGTAATGTAATCCGCCATATAAGCGCGAAAAAGCTGACTCTAAGGCGACTTGTTCAAAGGTGTTGTAATAGCGGATGGTTTTTGAGAACCCAAAATAAACTTGTGATCTGTCTGAAAAGGGGCGGCTTGCCCCAAAGAGCGATGTAAACACCTTAGATGCAGCACCGATCTCGGAAGAATGACCTGAGACGTAAGCCGGAAATGGCGGCGTTTCGATCAGGGTGTCCCAGTTGGGATCAATGTAACGGCGGATGTACGTTTTTGGGCGCAATAAGAAATACTCGTACTTCACCCACCAACAACGGATAAAGGCATCATTTTCCGCGATGCCCATTTTGGCATAGGCCAAGGCCGAGCGTGCTAAACTGGCACGGTCTTCTTCTAAAAGCTGTGTGAGGATGCTGAAGGTGTGCCCGGTGGGTGTGCAAGTCAGGAATGGATCATCCGCCCAAAAACGTGCAATCTCTTTTTGATCCTCAGTATTGATTTGAGACTGCGTATAGACTTCAAGGGCTTCTTTGTATAAAGCAGAATTGGGGTCGGTAGAGAACGGATGTGGGGCCGGAATTTGTACCGAACTGTTTGTGGCAATCATCAAGCGGTTGTTCCCCCATTTTGGCCCAACGCCTCTTCCCGATCCTGTTTCTTGCCATGCAAATTCTCCAGAACGGGAGACCAAGCCATCATGTGGGCGCAAGTAGCCTTCGTGTCCGCCATCGGTTTTAGACCATTCAAAAATGGCATTGGCCATCTCCTTCCCAAATTGTAGAGAAAGGGAGGCGGTTTCGGGCTTTTCATTGGTCGAAAGCACTTTCATCATGTATGTTTCCAAAGAGTCCAACGACTTTTGGTCTCTCGCCTTGATGTTCACAAAGAAGTTGCGCATGGTTTGCGCCATAGCGGCATTGGCTGCGATCCCCCAGTTGTAGGAGCGAGTCGGGTCTATTTTGGGTAATTTATCGGCGCTCAATTGGTTGAGTTGGCCAGCAAGTGATGCGGATTGTGCCATACCGGGCTGTACCGTCTGGTACAAAACGACACCCATATGGCCAAATGCGCGGGCAGCCATTGGGGGGTAATATCCATCTGTAGATTTTACAACCCTGCAAAGGAGTTTAAACCATTCACGCGCCACCTCGCCCCCATGTTCATTGGCGGTGATGCTTGCATGATCCTCCGTAGGCTCAAGAGCGGATTTGTCACAACCAGAAAAGAGTAAAAGCAGGACAAAAAGTCCAATGGGGGATAAAGAAGTATATAAGCGTTTCATATCAGAATCGGAGTTTGGTCTTTTTTGCATTCCGTACTAATTTCATGCCAGAAACTCATCTTGCGTGGGTATTGCCTGTGGAAGATTGGTCAAGAAATTGATCTTGGAAGGCTTTGTTTAGAGGGGTTAAAATGCCCTTGGTTGTAATTTCGATGATCAAAAAACAAAGGAGCAAACAAGCAATGGCGAAATCAAGCGGTTTCCGGCTTTTGGCACTTGGAGATTCTTACACCATCGGAGAAGGGGTATTACCAGAGCACCGTTGGCCGAATTTATTGGTAGAACAACTAATAATGGCGGGTTTTTCCTGTGAACCACCAATGATCATCGCCCAAACTGGCTGGACGGCAGATGAACTCTTAAAGGGCATTTTAGCCGCCAAACCAAAACAAACATTCGATCTTGTCACCTTGCTTATTGGGGTGAACAACCAATATCGTGGACAATCACCATCCGACTACCAGCAGGAGGCCACTGTTTTGTTCCGTGAGATCCGTAAGGTCTATCTAAATATCCCGTTGATCGTTCTTGCCATCCCCAATTGGGGCCTTTCACCTTTTGCTCAAGGACGTAATCTTGACCAGATCACCAAGGACATAGAAACCTTCAACGGGATCAATCAGCAATTAGCAAATCAATTTGACGCATTTTGGTTTAACCAGATCGGACTTCCTGCCGAGCACAAAACGTCACTTCAGGGCTATACTGCTGATGGATTGCATTATGATCAAGACGTGTACGCACATTGGGCGCGAGGTATTTATAGGGGCTTATTGACACCGCTTCTATCTTTATAGTATGATGTGTTGTTCTATAATGGCAGGGCGGCTGTTAGAAAAATCCGCCGAATAGTTCTTGGCCGTACAAAAGAAGGCCGCCGGCAGGCCCGTCTGCGACCGGAAGGCACTTGTATCCGCTCAGTTATCAGGCTTCGATTTGATTATTCCAAAACAATCATGTTAAATGGATACAAGTTAAAGGCTGGCTCAATATGTAGAGAAAACTTTTTGGCGTTGTAGAAAAATCACCTATTGACAGAAGCCTTATTTGATCTTAACATATACTTAACCTTTCATTTAAGTACCAATGTGACATCATGAAAATGGTATGCATTGGATTTTATCCTCAAACTGGTATAGGAGCGTTAGCGTATGAGAATCCAAATTTCCTCTCGTCAATTCAAAGCAACGGAAAACCTCAAAACATATGCGGAGGAAAAGCTAAAAAAACTTTCCCAATTCTATCCCGACATCATAGAAGCAAAAGTCACCTTCGAACACTTGAAAGATTCCAGCGTCAATACAGCGGATGTGGTACTCAGTATTCCCGGAGGAACCCTTACCTCATCTGCAACCGCTACAAAACATGAAATGGCAATGGATGAGTGTGTCGAGAACTTGCGTCGCCAATTGATAAAAACCAAGGAAAAGCGCAATAACCGCCGTTCTACACAGCCTGTATTTGCAGATGATACATTAGATATTGAACACGATGACGAATGAAGAAGCCCATAACATGTGGACAAATTAAAGTTGGTCATCGTTAAGATGGAGGTGCGGAGAAGTTAAGGCTTGTTCGTCCAAATGCTAAAATTTCAAAGGGTTGTGTTTTGTCGCAGCCCTTTGTGTTAGATAGAATACCGGCGCTTTATGTCTGTTTTGGGTAATACACTTCTTAGGCATTTTCGAAAGGTTTGAGAACTTGACGTAGGATGGTTCGAAATACTTCTATTTTTGTGGTCGAGAAGGTGTAGATGGAAGTGGGTCAACCTCATTCATCGTTCGTTATGGTTATCGGCATCGGAGGCATTAGCCGCTCCGGAAAAACAACCCTTTCGCTGCAAGTGGCGCAACAATTTGGCCAAAACGCAGTGGTCTTACATCAAGACGAATTTGTGGCAGCGCGTCATACTCAGCCTAGAATTAGGCATGGGCTGGAGGATCGAACAGATTGGGAAGCTCCCGGGTCATTAGACTTCCCAGCCTTCATTGCGGCGGTTGCTCAGGCTCGTTCGGTACACCCGGTGGTTATCGCTGATGGCCTGATGGTCTTTTGGGATCCTAAACTCTACCGCTTGTTCGATGCCGGAATTTTTCTCTCGATTCGTAAAGAAACCTTTATCGAGCGCAAAAACCAAGATTTGCGGTGGGGACGTGTCCCAGACTGGTATCGGGAACATATTTGGAACAGCCATCAAAAGTACGGCCAAGTTCCACCCACTTTTCGACCCATATTACCTCTTTCTGGGGAATTGCCCATCGAGATCGCACCCGTTATGCGCTTCCTGATGGAGGTTGCTGCGGGCGAACGGAAATAAAAAAAGCCCCAACAACTTGTTGAGGCTTCGAGCCAATGACCGGACTCGAACCGGTGACCTGTTCATTACGAGTGAACTGCTCTACCAACTGAGCTACATTGGCGATTTTGTTTTGAGACGCCCAAGATACAAGAAAAAAGTTAGGTGTGTCAAGTACTTTTGTGGTGCAAGCGGTGAAACATTGTAAAACTGTTTATGAATTTAAGCCAAAAGGCAATGGCGTGGCGGGAGCGAGTCTGGTGATACACTAACTTTTTTCCGCCACAAACGGGAAGCCTGTTTGAAATCAATGCTGTAGTAGGTCATTGACTTTACAAAAGAAGGCCGCCGGCAGGCTTATCTGCGCTCAGTCGGCAGACCCGACAGCCCTCTTGGCAGGCTTCGATTTGATAAACCCAAAACACATGGTAAATGGTTACAAATTAAAGGTTGGCTCAATAAGCTGCAAAAATCTTAGAGGCTTATAACTTATTCTAATTCAAAATAAGCATTTTTTGATTCCTCTAAGCGGTTTTGGATGGTTTCAAAATTGCTTTTAGTAGGTTCTAAGTTAAGGTATTTGGCAATGATATTCCGACGTTTGAAAAGGATAATTGTACTCCCTACTTCGGGATTAATTTTGTTAAATGCAACATCAGACGCTTCATCGTTAAAAGACGGGACATGGGTAAGTGCCACTTGATGAAGGTTAAGTTCTTGGCCTATTTGCGCTAAAATGGTATTTTTTTCCGAAAAATTATCCTGTAATTCGTTGCCATAAATCAAATAAACTTTAAGGTATTTTCCTCTTTTTATACTCTCGCTTTCAAAAAAGGTTAACCACTGGCGGATGTCTGACCAATTGGGGTGGTTGCCAATGAAGTATAAAATGCCATGAAATTGGCCATATTTACAAACAGGACATGCGGTACTGCCTTTGTCTGGCCCCCACGCATGGGTAGGGGTAAATGAAAAAACATCCTCGCCGATGTTTCTGCCAGAAGAGAGGCCCTTTTCTTCCGAAAGCCCATATGCTGGAATATTAGATCCAAGAATGATGTTCCGTTCACCAATCCATAACCCGTCCTTCTTGACCAAACGTACCACGCCCGTACCGCCTCGGTTTTCCATTTTAAGCCGCCTTTGGGTGGTCAATAAGGGATCGTCATCGAATACCACATCATCAATGTAATATCCGGCTCGGTTTGGTTCCTCGACCGTGAGGTGGATGTGTGCAGGATCGTCAAATTTTGGGTATTGACCGGGGCGGACGGTATAAATTTCGTACTGACCATCTTCTCCCGTCTTGACCCAACCGCGTATGTAGCCATGGGTTTGCCCTTCGGTATTTGGTGGCATACTACGGGGTAATTCTGGTTTGTGTACATATTTTCCTTCTGTATTGGTATGATAATAATAGACCAAGACATTTTTGGCGGGTGTCCGTCCGTCCGGCTGATAGACCTTGCCCGTGAGCAACAACTTGGGACCATTCTGATCCCAGCCCGGGCTTATATCCTTCCACGTGACGTCAATAGGTGGTTTACCCATAGGTGGGCCATCAGGCGAATTGTTGATTGCCGTTATGGTTGGCTGGCCCTTGCATCCAAGGATGCTTAGCCAAAATGCGAAAATTAAATGGGTCTTGCGGTTTAGCTTCATTGCGATGGTGTTTTAGAGGTTTATAGCTCATTTTCCGCAATTTACTGGCAAGATGAGGTGCATAAAACCGCAAATATGGTAACCGGATGGGTTTTTGTATTAAGAGGATGAGTGGGGTCTGAATTGGCACTGTTCTTAAATCTACGTTACGCAAATTCCTATTGAGGCCGTCTCTATCTTATAACATAAAATGTTGTTCAGGAATGGAAGGGCGGCTGTTAGAAAAACCGCCGGAGCAAGGATGGCTTCGGCTTGGCTCAGCCACCTTGCTTCTTTTGGCCGTACAAAAGAAGGCCGCCGGCAGACCCGTCTGCGACCGGCAGGCTTGATTTGATTAACCCAAAACACATGCTAAATGGTTACAAGTTAAAGGCTGGCTCAATATAGACGTGGTATTGACTCATTCTTAGCGTCTTTGTGTGAGATCATGTTTGTTATATGCGCCTTGTAGGGGTTGAAGGCGGTTTTCGTTCTCTGCTCCTATAATGTTTTATTCCCCGACGGGTAAATTTTTATCGTACAAACGTATGTTTTACCCGTTTAGAGCGGCTAATATAAATCACCAAATACATGAAAAAGAGCAAAACCGCAAGCGAAACTGTCAAAATGAATAAAGAGGACTCGTAGTTTTGTCCTCCAAAGTTTATCGTGGAAGGCATCCATTGATTTGCGGTTGGAATTTGGCCTTTAAATACATTGGAAAGTCCAAGTTTTTCAGAGACCATGAACCCAAAAACGAGGATACCAAAGAGGGACAATACGCCAATGGTGGCCCTAAACATAGAAGGGAAGGCTTCTTTTTTGCGAAAGAGATAGACATTCAACATCAACGTCCAGAAAAAGGCCGCGAAGCTACCAAAGGAAGCAAACAGCGCCAAGAGCCTTACGTTATTGGTATCGGGGGCTTCACTTAAAGCCGTTGTCGAAAGTGTTGTTAAAAAAGCATTTAGGAAGGTGCTGAAGGCATAAATGGCAAGAACCAAAAACGCAAGTGTAACCACCATCACAGGAGTGAAAAATCCACCTAATCCCACACGAATGGGCTTGGTTGCTTGCTCTACCTTGTTTGTGTTGGGTAGTCTTGTGGGTTGATCGGGGTTAGTGGCTTGTTTACGTGTATCTGGGGTATTTTGTAGGGACGGTTTTTCGTTTAAGCTCCGTGTAAGGTTGCTCGTTGCTACCCGATCCATGTCGCCGGCTTGTACGGTTTCTAATTGTAATGCGCCATTTTCGCCCAATTCTGCTAATGCGGAGGAAGAAAGCAAAGAATCCGGCAAGGGTTCCCAACTTTTCATACCATCTGCCCAATACAAATCCGCAGGTGTAGGGGGACGTTTGGACATGAATTGCCGTGCTTGGGCATAGGTCATGGGGCCATATTGCTGGCCACTGTGGTAAATAAAGATATTTTCTTGTTTTGTAAGGTCTGTCATGGTTGTTGCGGAAAGTCGGGATGAAACTGGAGGAAAGATAGGGGGATTTGACACGAAGATAAAGAGGTTTTATTAAAAAAAGCCCCTGTCCTTGTTTAGACAGAGGCTGGTATTTCTTAACCCAAGAATGGATATCGGTAATCGAGAGGTGGTGCAAAGGTTTCTTTGATGGTTCTGGGCGAGACCCATCGGATTAGGTTGAGGTACGATCCAGCTTTGTCGTTGGTTCCAGAGGCTCTTGCACCGCCAAAAGGCTGTTGCCCAACCACCGCGCCTGTAGGTTTATCGTTGATATAGAAGTTTCCGGCAGCATCCGTTAGCGCGTCGGTCATATGAGCGAGTGCTGCACGGTCTTGGGCAAAAATTGCACCAGTAAGGGCATAGGGCGAGGTTTCGTCCAATACTGATAGGGTTTCTTCAAATTTGTTGTCTTCATAAACAAAGATGGTCAATACTGGGCCGAAAATCTCTTCGCACATGGTTTTATACTTTGGATTATCGGTGAGTAGAACTGTTGGTGCGATGAAGTATCCGGCTTCGTCGGAATAGGTTCCGCCCGCGATTACTTGTACGCCTGTTGTGTTTCGAGCCTCCTCGATATAGCCAACAATGTTGTTATAGGACTTTTGGTCAATCACCGCATTTACAAAATTGCTTGGGTCTTCTACCGATCCCATTTTGATTTCATCGAGTTGTGTCAAGAAGCGGTCTTTAACCTCTGGCCAAAGGCTTTTTGGGATATAGGCCCGTGAGGCTGCCGAGCATTTTTGTCCCTGATATTCAAAAGCGCCACGGGTTAAAGCGGTGGCTACGGCGGCTGGATGGGCGGAGGGATGTACCATCACAAAATCTTTTCCGCCTGTTTCGCCCACAATGCGTGGATAGCTGCGGTATTTTGAGATGTTTTGCCCGATGGTGCGCCACATATATTGGAACGTCCCGGTGGAACCAGTAAAGTGTAGTCCGGCCAAATGTTCGGAGGCAAAAACCGGATCGCCTACTGTTGGGCCATGTCCGGGTAGGAAGTTCATAACGCCCGGTGGTACTCCTGCTTCCTCGAACAATTTGTAGATATAATATGAGGACAAAACGGAGGTGGAAGAGGGCTTCCAAAGAACAGTATTGCCCATCATGGCTGGAGAGGCGGTGAGGTTCCCGCTAATGGCCGTAAAGTTGAACGGTGCAACGGCAAAGACAAATCCTTCTAAAGGGCGATATTGCAAACGGTTCCAAACACCGGAAGAAGAGATCGGTTGTTGTTCGTAAATAAACGCCATGTAAGCAGCGTTAAACCTAAGAAAATCAATGAGTTCACAGGCGGCGTCTATCTCTGCTTGATAAACGTTTTTGCTTTGACCAAGCATGGTGGCCGCATTCAAGGTGTCGCGCCAAGGGCCGGCGAGGAGGTCGGCAGCTTTTAGGAAGATGGCTGCTCTGTCGAGCCAATTCATGCGCATCCAGTCGTGGCGGGCCTTTGTGGCGCTTTGGATGGCTTGGGCAACCACTTCGGGAGAGCTGTTGTGTAAGGTTCCTAAAGTGTGTTTATGTTCGTGTGGGGAGGAGAAAGACTCCGTAAGACCGGTGAGGATCATTTTGCCGTCCACGATTGGCCCAATTTCGTGCGAAATGGCCTTCATTTCCTGAACTTTTTTCAGGAGAGACGTTCTTTCAGACGAGTTGGGCGCATAAGCACGAACTGGCTCATTAACAGGTTGAGGGATGTTGGGGAGCGCGTTGTTCATAAAAATTGTTATAAAGGTAAAGGGTTTATACAATACAAGCGTAATTTAAGTTTTTAAAAGTATAACATGGCCAATCTTCTCGGCTTTATTTAATCTTCACCCCTTGCATGTTTAAAGGTTTTATTCCCTTTGTGGCGATGCGGTATCTGCGGAGCGCCGAAGGTACTGCAAAAGGCAAGCGTTTTCTGCGTTTTATCACTTATTTATCGGTTGGTGGCGTTGCTGTTGGTGTGGCGGCTTTGCTCCTGACGCTTGCCATCGTGCGCGGATTTAGCAAAGAGATCGAACGTAAAATCGTGGCCTTCGAGTCACATGTACAGATTACGTCTTGGCGCAATACACCTCTTACACGCCTCGACCTGCTCAGGATTGGTCTGGATAAAATACCGGAAGTGGAATTGGTGGAGCCGAATATCTCGGACTATATCTTGCTCAAAGCGCCCGGCGAGGCGAATATCGAAGGCTTGTTGGTGCGAGGCGTCGAAAAACCGCCTGTGGATTTGGCGGGAACCATTCAAGAAGGACGTTTTTCTTTTGAACCCAATGAAGAAGGGCTTTCCGGATTGGTTATTGGACGAGGGCTGGCCAATTTGATGAAGTTAAAGTTGAATGACCGTGTAACGGTTTTCTCCAAACCGGAAGGATCCGACTCTTTAGGCGCTGAAACGGTACTTAATATTCCCATAAAAACCTTCCGTATTGCGGGCATTTTTGATTCGGGTATGCGGGAGTTTGAACAGGCATTTGCTTATATGGACATTCATCAGGCCCGCGAAATGTTGGGTTATCGTCCCTTTGATGCCTCTCGTGTGGACATTCGGACGGAGAGCTTGGAAAAGGCGCAACAGGTTGCCGCGAAGATTGAAAAGGAATTGGGACTCGGCAGCCGCTTCCAACTCCCCCTCCAGGTACAAACCGTATATGAAGCACAAGAAGGGCTTTTTGCATGGACAAAACTCCAAGAGCAGATTATTCCGCTACTCATTGGGGTGATTGTCTTGGTTGCCGCCTTTAACTTGATTTCGATGTTGCTCATGCTCATTTTGGAGAAAACCAACGAAATTGGCATGTTGCAAAGCATGGGCGCTTCTGGAAAGCGGATTCGGCAGTTGTTTCTCACCCTTGGTGTAATGATTGGCTTGGTTGGATCCGCTCTTGGGATGGTCTTGGCATGGGGATTGGCCATGCTCCAACTGCGCTTTCATCTTATTCCGCTGCCGGTTGAGTCATATTTTATGGATACGGCTCCCATCGAACTAAGCGGGTTAGATTTTGTCGTTGTGCCCATTTTCGCGCTCCTCCTTTGTATGGTGGCCTCGTATTTTCCGGCTCGGTTTGCTTCTAAGATTGATCCCATTCAAACCATTCGCTTCAATGGCTGATGTTTTTTGGCGGGGAAGGATGTACGAGAAGCGTTTCAGCTTAAAAAACGGGCACGGAGTTCTGGTGTTGGTACTCGGCAAGTTTCACTTTTGCCAAACCATCTGTATCGGTTTCGCGCTATAAAATGATATACACCATCTCTAAGAAAGCGCGGGAATACAATAAAACCAAAGAACAATGGCCATGCCCCATCCAGATGTTTAGCAATGGTCAAAGCGGCATCCGAATGGGTATAAGCACGACCACCCATAATCAGAACAACGGAGTCCACTTCCGGTTCGATTAGGTCATACGCTTTTCGTAGGGAAAAACCAACGTCGGATTGTAAGGAGGCAAAACGAAACAGCCCTTTTGTATCGCGGTCTATGATGAAGTGTATAGAAGCATTACACAAATTGCAAACACCGTCAAAGAGCACAAGCGGGGAGTCGGGTAGAGACATAATACGGTTTTTCATACAGGTGCTGATCTGGTAAAATTAAGGGAAGTATAGGGACTTACGGCCTTAAAAACAAAAAGGTCGTGAGGATTGTGTAAAACTTTTTTCGTATATGCCCTCTTGGGTTCAAATAGGTGGAAGTGACCTCTGTTCACTTGAATAAAGTACATATTTTTCGTATATTGTTATCTTATTAAAAAACCTACCATTAAGCATGTTCGTCGTGCAAGTTCTCCGCCTCTACGTACTGCCCTTGTTTCAAAAGAACCACGTTTGCCGTTTTATGGCTTTTTTAGGACGTGTCCGTCATGCTGCGCGTCTCATTTGTTCAATCCAAAAAGGATTCAGACCTACATGAAGATACTCTTTGTCTCCGGCGAGGTAAAGCCCTTTGTTCAGCACACGCCCAATGCAGAACTTCTCCGTCAGTTGCCTGAATATTTGAATGATTTGGGAAACTACGAGATTCGGATCATGATGCCCCGCTATGGCACAATAAGTGAACGTAAAAATCGTTTACATGAAGTGATCCGCCTTTCGGGTACGAGCATTCAGATTGGGAGCCGCTCCGAGAGTTTTGCTGTTAAGGTTGCATCCATCCCTGGGATTCGGCTTCAGGTTTATTTTATGGATAACAACTTCTATTTTAAACGCAAGGGCATCTTTGCGGATAAAGAGGGTAAAATTTTCACGGATAACGAGGAGCGTGCGCTCTATTTTGCACATGCTGCATTGGCAACCACAACAAAACTTGGTTGGAAACCAGACATCATTCACACGAATGGTTGGATGAGTGCTATGGTTCCTTATTTGGTGAGAACCAAATTGGCAGATTCACCGCTCTTTGAACAATCTCGAATTGTCCATACACCCGATAATATGGGGTTGGATGTGAAGTTTTCGGCGGCGAAGGTGAAACAGTACCAATTGGGGGATGAGCGGATTCCAGACCTCAACTTGAATCGTGTTGCATCTTTGTATAGCGATGGGCTTGCCTATTATGAGGAAAGTTCCGTTGAGTCGCCCGATGATGCCATTAAGCTTTCTTCGGAAAAAGATAAACTTCTTGAAACTGCTGTTGCACTTTACCAACAACTTGTGGGTACGGGTGCGCTTGTCTGACGGTATGGCTGGCTGCCTTAATGAGAAGCCCCAACGACCCTGTCGGATGGGGTTTTCTGTTGGTTGGCTTTTGGGAAAGCGGTAAAATTTGGTAATCTTTGTTGTAAATAAATTCATGAACGTAGCTTTTTATGCTTAAGATAATGCCTTTGAATATGCTTAAATGTTCTTTACCTGATGGGCGGTGCGGCCGCTTTTTTTCCCCATGTAGGATGTTGTTTTTATTGATGTTGTTATTGTTCTGGCTTGGGGGGTGCGACTCGCCGGGAGATGCCGGACTTACCACCATTGACGATATTGCGAGTGCACCGAACCGCATAGAAGCCGGCTTAGCCCCAACCTCGGAGGCGGGGCTATATCGCGATGTAACGGGTGCTGCTTTGCCTGTATTGACGGGTAAGGTAACAGAAACAGGCCCCCTTTCTGGGGTTGAACTAGAGGCTTACGGGTACTTAGACTTCCTCGAAAACACCGACCGAACCACTAAGTTCAAGGATGGCAGTGTTACGGATGTAACGATTGTGCTCAAAAAGGCTTATACCTATGGCCAGACAGATGCACCCATCCGGCTAAAAGTCAATGCCATGACGGCGGAATGGACGCCAACCAATGCCAAATATGATTCTTTGCTGGTTGCTGGCGCTAATGTAACAACGAGCGGAGACCTGCTGATGGGTGATAAGAATTTTGAAATCAAATTGCCTTCAACTTGGATTCAGACCTACGATAGGTTGTTGCGGGGGGTGGAGAGTGGTAAAACCTTTGATGCCTCCTTCAATGGGTTTCAGTTTCAAGCAGATGCGGGTAATGCCATAGTGGGCTTTACGCCAGCGGATTCCTACTTGCGGGTTGTGGCCGGAGGAGATACCCTGCGTTTCACCTCTACAAGTTCAAAAGCGCATACCTACCTAAAGCGGACTGGGAAACCAACTCAGATTACAGGGCAGCACCTCCTTCAAGACAACACGGGCGATGCCATTAAATTAACTTTCGATCTTGCCCAATTCCAGAAACTTCCGATTAATGGCACGCTTATCCGCATCCCGGCTGATACGTTAGCCCTTTATGCCACTGGTGCATTTCAACGGCCTATTGTTCGGCAACTGGGGGTTTATCGGGTGGGCGAGACGGGCGCTTTGGCCCAACTTGCGAGTACAAAATTTAAGGAAGGATACTTTACGTTCTCGGATCCGCGACTAACAAACGAAATCCAACGAATGGTGATTGGGAAATCTAATGCCAAGCAATTGATTATTATTCCGGAAGTGGGCACAAGTTCGATCAATCCATTATTTTGGTTTTCACAAACGAATACAGCGCTTAAGCCGCAACTATTCGTCACGTATCTACCATCCAAATAGCTAAAACATTTTTAAAGAACGATAGGAATATTCGTTATGAAAAAGCAGTTTTATAAACTCATCTTTTTGTTTGCATTGCTTTTGGGTGGGCAAATACTCTTTGCACAGGTCGTAAGCGATGGTTCGGTGTATAGTCGTTATGGACTTGGGGAACGACATCATTACAACAACTCCCGATCGGCCGCAATGGGCGGGGCTGGAACGGGGTACAGTGATGCCATTTATGTTTCGGCGAACAATCCGGCAACTTTGTCTTACCAAGTACTCACCCGCTTTTCGGGGGGCTATCGGTATCAGGCAAACCGTTTTTCCGACAAAGCGGGAAATTCATCCAATTTGGGCGTGGGGAGCATCGAGCATTTCCAGTTTTCATTCCCCATTGTTGACCGGAAGTTGGGCTTAGGTGTTACTTTTTTACCCTATTCCCGAACCGGATATAGGGTTCAGACAAAGGGCGAGTTGCCAAAAGGGGATGGCTATCCCGATACCACACAATATGTAACCAGTTACGAAGGGCGGGGTAGCCTTCATCAATTTGAAGTGGGTTTGGGGGGCAAATTAGGGAAATTGGTTTCCGTAGGTGCTGGCTTACGACTCTACACAGGGCAAATAGACCACATCCAACGGACGTCTTTCGACGATGTGACGAACTTCACCGAGCGGCTTTCTACTACTAATACCCGCTTGTTTGGCACGGGGAGCAATTTTGGGGTGCATTTCGAGAAAACCAAGTTGGGCAAAAAGAAAAACCAAGAAATTGGCTTGGGGGCAACCTTGAGTTTACCGACCTCTCTCAAGACCCGTAGAACACGCATTCTCGGTGAAAATGAGATTGTGGATACCCTTAGTGTATCTTCAGATTTTACAACCACTTTGCCACGTTCTGTAATGGTTGGATTGGCGTATCGCCCCAATGAGCATGTGCTGATTGTTGCGGATTATTTGACGGAGAATTGGACAGGCTTCAAAAGTGGCTTGGCTTTTGGAGGATATAACCCCGCTGTGGCAACGGAAAATCAATTTCAGGATAGAACCAGAGTCGGAGTTGGAGCGGAGTACGTTCCTGCCGGACGCAACTTCCGAGACAACTATTTTATGCGTGCCGCGTATCGTTTTGGTGTTTATACAGAAGGTGGATACTTTAAGCCCGCTTCCAACCAGAACTACTTTTTACGTACCAATGCACTTACGGCTGGGGTTAGTTTGCCCACACGAAAAGTTGGAACAACGATGGACATAAATGTGGAAGTAGGGATGCGTGGAACAACTGATTATGGCTTGGTCAGAGACCTTTATTTTAAAATGGGGCTTTACCTGAACTTCGGCGAAAAATGGTTCCAGCGTTTTAAAATTCAGTAATGGCGTTTCGGAATCGCTTCCGGTTGTCGTCTTTTCCGAAAGTTCAACGAAACATCCGCCGAGGATCATCAAAGGGTTCTCGGCCTTTTTTATTTTGAAGAAATACGAATATTGTCGGGCGATCTTATGCCCGCTCAACCCTTTAAATGTGAAAATTTTATGTCTTACATCTCCGACATTATCGCACGCCAAATTTTAGACAGTCGTGGTAATCCAACCGTAGAAGTGGATGTCCTTACAGAGTCCGGCGTTTTGGGACGTGCTGCCGTTCCCAGTGGCGCCTCTACCGGCGAATACGAAGCCGTGGAACTACGGGACAACGACAACAACCAGTATTTGGGCAAAGGTGTTTTGAAAGCCGTTCAGAATGTGAATGAACTGATTGCCGATGAGTTGATTGGGATGGATGTGGATGACCAAGTGGCTATAGATCATCTACTCCTTCAGTTGGATGGAACGCCAAACAAAGCCAAATTAGGGGCAAATGCCATGTTGGGCGTTTCGATGGCGGTAGCGCGTGCTGCGGCAAGTGCGCTCGGGCTGCCGCTTTACCGTTATCTGGGCGGGGCAAATGCAAAAATGCTTCCCGTTCCGATGATGAATATCTTGAATGGTGGCGTACATGCGGATAACAACGTGGATATGCAGGAATTTATGGTGATGCCGGTGGGAGCGGCTTCCTTCTCGGAAGGTCTCCGAATGGGAATTGAAACCTTCCACACCCTCAAAAAGGTATTGAAGAAAAAGGGCTATAACACGGCTGTTGGGGATGAAGGTGGTTTTGCACCCAACCTACGTTCTAATGAGGAAGCGGTAGAAGTGATTCTGGAAGCGGTTGAAAAAGCTGGATTTACCGCCGGAAAAGATGTCTTTATCGCCCTTGATCCGGCATGGAGCGAAGCATACCAAGACGGGAATTATGTATTTTATAAAAGCAATCCAGATCGAAAGTTGTCCTCGGATGAGATGGTGGAATTTTGGACGGATTGGGTGGGCAAATACCCGATTATCTCCATTGAAGATGGATTAGACCAAAACGATTGGGACGGTTGGCAAAAACTCACGAAAGCGATTGGCCATAAGTGCCAATTGGTGGGGGATGACCTCTTTGTCACCAACTCTGAGCGCCTGCAAATGGGGATTGACAATGGTAGCGCAAACGCCATTTTGGTAAAACTGAACCAAATTGGAACCCTAACGGAGACCCTTGAAGCCATTGAATTGGCACATAAATACAAATATACCAGCATTATCAGTCACCGCTCCGGCGAGACGGAGGATAATTTCATCGCAGACTTGGCCGTAGCGACCAATGCGGGCCAGATCAAAACCGGATCGGGTTGCCGTAGTGACCGGTTGGCAAAATACAATCAGTTGCTCCGGATTGAGGAGAAATTGGGAGATGCAGCCGTATATCCGGGCATGAAAGCCTTCCGATTTGCATAAACCGAATGATGGATGGGGTAAAACGTATTGTCTTGCCCCATTCTTCTTCCTTTAACGCGGTGTTGCGAAAAATGGCTTGTGGTTTGTATCTTGCGCAACAAGTTCGACCACCTGAATCCGTCAAATGAAACAAATATTCACTTTTCTGCTCCGTCCTCGATACCTACTGGTATTTTTCATACTGGTTTTTGGCCTCGTCTGGGTGCTGTTTTTTGATAGCTTCAGTTTTACCAATCGGATAAAATGGGAAGTGGAAAAAGAATCGTTGATTCAGGAAAATCATTTGCTCAAACAAGAGATTTTATCCCTTCGGAATCAAATCCAATATGTGGATTCATCGGAAGTGATTGAACAATCTGCACGTAAGCGATTTGGGATGCGACGACCGGGTGAAGTCGTTTATCAAACACGCCGCGATACTACGGAAAAACCATAGGGACTTCTCTAAAAGATACATTATTTCTAAAAGTTACCTTCATGCAGCATTATGTCGTCGGTGTTGACTTAGGCGGAACCAGCATAAAATTTGGCTTGGTGGCCGCCGGAGAGGGCATCGTTTACCAAACTTCACTTCCAACAGATGCCGAACAAGGCCCAGATCATGTCGTAACACAAATCTGTAACGGAATCCGACTATTGATTGATGCCGTACCGGACTTGTCGCAGATCGAGGCCATTGGAATTGGGGCACCGGGAGCGGTGAGCTGGGACAGAACATCGGTGAGCGCTCCGCCAAATTTTCCGGGCTGGGAAAACCTAAACCTTTCAAAAGCGCTCCAATCTGGCTTAGGGATGAATATTCCGGTAGTCGTGGAGAATGATGCCAATGCTGCCGGGTTAGGCTCTTCTTTTTATGGTGCTGGCCGCCCTTTTGATTCCTTTATTATGGTGACGCTCGGTACAGGGGTTGGGGGAGCTATTATTTATAACAATCAAATTTTTCGGGGTGCTACTGGCGGAGCAGGGGAGTTGGGGCATATCTCGGTAGATTACGAAGGGCCTTTAGATCGGGCTGGGGTGGCGGGCGCTGCCGAAGCCTATTTGGGTCAGCGGTTTTTGTCGCGTCATGCACGGTATCAGTTGCTCAATCGTAAAGATTCTCTACTTCATCAGATGGCCGACGAGGACTTGCTGAATATTACCCCAAAAATGCTGCATGAGGCCGCACTTGCTGGCGATGCTGGGGCACAAGAGGTCTTGGCATGGGCTGGGCATAAATTGGGTGTAATGCTTGGCTCGGCGATTAACCTTTTGGATATCCGGAAGGTCATTGTGGGCGGAGGCGTTTCGGCTGCGGGTGATTTTATTTTAGGCCCGGCGCGTGATACCATGATGCGTTTTGTGATGCCCGGTCTGCGTGATGGTGTAGAAATCATTCTCGAAACGCTGGGGAATGAGGCGGGCTTATTGGGGGCGGCACATTTGGCGTTCCAAGCAACATTAGATTGATTTTAGGCTCAATAACATGCAAGCCCGCCGAAGGTTTAACCAACGACGGGCTTTTCTTTTTTGTACCCGTTCGGGAAAATTGCGACTTAAGGAGCGCGTTTCGGATGAATCAAGCTAACGTCAGGATGGACTACATATTCCGAACAAACGGTAAAGGGATTGCGTAATTGAGAAAACTTAGAGACCAATTCTGGTGAGTTAATTCTTTTAATAACAATCATTTAAGCCGCATAATGCACGTTAGAATAATGCCCTAAGCGAAAAGATCACATTCCGTCCGGGGGCGACCAAGCCAGAGCTATAGGGCCGATAGCGTTGGTCGGTAATGTTTTCCACACCTGCTGTTACAGCCAAATTGGGGTGGAATTGGTACATAGCTTTGAAGTTAAAGACCTGCCACGCTGGAGAATAGGGTTTCCCATTTTTGTCGGTGGCATAAATTGCGGGCTTAAGCCGTTCTTCTTCGTTCAGGTTTTGATAAGAGACCTCTGCGCTATAGGCTGTATTGAGTTCCATTGTCAGGTTTTCATGGCTAAAAGAAAGACGGCTGATACCAAATGCTGGAGCCGCATGGCGTGATCTGCTGAGAATTCCGTTATCCATTTCTTCTTTGCCAAATTGGTAGTTGTAGTGCGAAGTTAGGCGGAGATTTGAGGGAAGTTGGATTTCAAGCGCGGCACTACATCCCAAAACCGTACCATATGCCGCATTCTGAATGGCATAAACTTTACTCGGTTGCCCATTGAAGATGATGGTTTCGTGCCCATTAACGGTAAACGGGCGGCGAACCATCGCTTGGTCTAAATAGGTGTAAAAGCCAGTAATATTCAATTTTACGACATCCTGAAACGATTTCCAAAAGCTCAATTCACCATTGTACGCATATTCGGCATTTAGGCGGGAATTAGGTACAACCACTTCCCCCGTCCCAAAATCGAATAGTTTACCAAGGTCATCCACATTTGGGGCACGGAATCCGGTACTGCCATTTGCATTGATTTTTGTGGTTTCGTTTGGACGGAAAACAACACCCAAACTTGCGGTTGTGGCCGCGTTTCTTAAGGACGTAGTGGTGAAGTCGAACGGGAAGAATGATAAATGCCTCGTAAAATCGGAATTCAGGTTGAAGGCATTGACCCGAAGGCCGGCTTGTGCCAGAAAGCGCTCCGAGGCCGCATATTGCATATTTGCATACACCGCATAGCTTTTCCAATCGGATTTTGGGTAGCGATCTGGAACGGCGATTGGCGCACCACTTCTTACGTCAACCGCTGTTCCGGTAGAAGTGACCAGATTGAGGACATATTCTGCACCATAAAACAAACGGTATGGCTGGAAATGCTTCTCGAAGTCCAAATTTCCCGAATATGCCTGAACCTGTTCCAAATTGGTGCGCAGGCGATGATGCGTAAACCGTCGGTCTATTCGGCTTTCTTCAAAATACTGTGCTGCAAGGCGGGTTGTCATCTGGTCGTATGCAAAATTACCCTTTTTGTGGCTGAGGATCAGGTTTTCCATACGCCAAATTTGTGGCCCATATTGCCAAACAGCAGACGTAGGCAAGCCATTGGTGGTCTCAATTAGACGGTCGTAACGTGAATAGTCCGAGGTTTCGGCATAATGCAAGCCAAATTGAACATCCCATTTTTCATTAGGGCTATAACGGAGTTTTTGCATGAGGTTAATTTGTGAATAACCACTTGGGTTTTGGATAAGTGGGTTTGGATTTTCCACCATCCGATCTACCTGATCTATTCGTTGGACGTAGAATTTTTTAAGATAGCTTTCGGGGCCTTTTTTTCCCATTTTTAAATCTCCATATTTGGAGTACGTTAGACTCGTAAGAGATGCCCATTTTTTTCCACCCACATTAGCATTAAAATGTTGCGTAATTTCTTCGTTGGCAGAAGAAAAACGAGAAACCGATTTACCACTCGTATGCACATTTTTAGAAGTTGAAAGTTGAGGTATAAGCGTTTGAAAACTCATGACGCCGCCAATGGCATCGCTGCCATAAATAATAGAGCTTGGGCCAAAATAAACTTCTGTATTTTCGATGGCGAAGGGGTCTAAAGAAATCACATTCTGAAGATTACCCGCCCGGAAAATGGCAGCGTTCATCCGAATACCATCAATGGAGTACAGTAGCCGATTGGCTGCAAATCCGCGAATCATGGGACTACCGCCACCTTGTTGGCTTTTTTGGACAAAAACTTCTCCGGTAGCGCCCAATACATCCGCTGCGGTTTGTGGGTTATACAAGGCCACTTCTTTTGCTGATATTTGGGAAATTCTGGCAGGGACATCGCCCGAACGTTGTCTCCAGCGGGTTGCAGATATCACCACCTCGTCCATATTGGTGGTAGAAGGAGTGAGAAAAACAATGAAATCTTGAGAAGACAATTCCAAAAAACTCGCTACAAAAGTGGAATATCCCATCATGCGAATTTCGATTCTGCTTGCGCCTGAAAAACCAGAAATATCTGCCAAGCCTTTGGTATTGGTGGTGGTACTGAGCCTTGGTGCGTCGCTGACAATGGTGGCCATGCGGATCGGTTCGTTCGTTTGACGATCTCTAAGGCTTAGGGTTTGTGCATGTATGGTGACCCATGAGGCCATAAGAAACCATACAAAAAAAAATATTTTATTGTTCATAGAATGAAGTTTGAGCATGAGAATATTGGTCTGCATTTCTATGCGAAGAACAGACAAAAGAATGCAAGTAATTAAGACTCAAACAGACTCCGGCGGCGGGCTTGGTGGTGAAATAGAAAAGGATTTATATATAGAGGTTTTCCAAAAAATGGTTGTATTTTTCTTTGGAAATTGTATTGAATTAGATGGTGACTTTTCTGAAAAAAAGAGCGTTTTTAAAAAAAGTAATAAATGCAAAATTGTTTTTTGTGAAGTGCTATTATTGTGATAAATAATGTCCCTAAAAATTTTAATTTTCTTTTTGGCTGTGGTTTCTTCTTTATCCCACCAACACCAAATATAAGTGGTATCGTCCACCACTTTGGATTCAATGACATCATACATATTTCCCCTGAACTCAAATTCTTTAGCATGTTCCCAGCGAAGCTTGGTATTTAGCTCCGTTACGCTGAATTTTAGCAAGACAAATTGTTGTTTTTCTGGCTTTTCTGAAAGAATAGCTTGTGCGCGCTGTTTCGCTGCCCAAATTTCGTTTTGTAGTATCATCCATGTAACGGTTGTGGGCAAAAGAATACAGACTGCTACAAATAAATAGACCAATCGCAGAAAAAATACATGAATTGCAAAGGACGTTTTCTTCCAATTTTGGGGCAGGGTGGCATGATTATCACCCAAACCCAATAAAAATATCGAAGAACTAAACCTACGTTCTTCCCATTGGTTTGAAGCGAATAAATAAGGTCTGTTTTGGGATTCCATACCAACAACGTGCCATCTGGTTTTAGCCTAATGGACAAAGTTTGGGTTGTTTTACCGTGAAAAACGGCGTACGGTTTGTGGGTATAGTATAAGGTCAATAGAAAGGGTGTTCAAGTGTTATTTCAATAATCTGCTAATCAGGGAATTATGGAGATCACCTCTATCTTATAGGATGAAGTGTTGTTCAATAATGGCAGGGTCGCCCTTATAAAAATCCGCAGGAAAAAGGGTGGCTTCGACTTGGCTCAGCCACCGGGCTTCGATGAAAGAGGGCGAGTAGTTAACCCATGTCATATTTTAGAGCTTTGAAATGGTTACAAGCTCAAGACAGGTTCTATAAAATGTGGCTCCTCATCATGTGGAAGGCTTGAATAACCCAATACTGCACGCATTACAAAGAGGATAGGACAGGAGAAGAACTACCCGTAGCAACAAATTGATTGTCTATCAACCGTGTTTGGCCAAGAAAGCCAGCAACAGCCACCAAATACTCGGTTCCGGGCAAAATTGTGATAGGGCGTTGTAATTGCTCGGTGTCCACAATTTCGGCATATTGGACAGAAACGCCCTCCACTGCTGCCATAGCATCTCGCATGGCTTTTTCCACCACATCGGGACGCCGTTCGCCAGCAGCCACCAAATCTCGCCCCAAGAAAACCGCTTTAGAGAAAATACCGGCCTTTTCCCGCTCCACTTCACTTAAGTATCGGTTCCGAGAAGACATCGCAAGCCCATTCGCCTCTCGCACGGTCTCCATCCCCACCATTTCGATTCCAAAGTGCAGATCGTGCACCATCCGACGCAGGATCAGGAATTGTTGGGCGTCTTTGAGGCCAAAAACCGCTACCTGTGGCCGGCACGCCAAAAAAAGACGTGCTACCACCGTCGTAACTCCTCGGAAATGCCCCGGACGAAAAGGGCCACAAAGATGTGTATCCAACCCCTGTACCACTACCCACGTCCGGTCATTGGGTGGGTACATCTCGGTCACAGTCGGGGTAAAAACACCAGCAACACCTCGTGCTTGAAGCGCTACAAGATCGGCCTCCATCGTGCGCGGATAACGGGAAAAATCCTCGTTTGGCCCAAATTGGGTTGGATTGACAAATATAGAAACCAGCACCTCGTCGGCATGTCGGAATGCCTCGTCCACCAAACGCAAGTGGCCTTCGTGTAGCGCACCCATTGTGGGGACTAATGCCAAACGCCGGCCAATTTGGCGTCGGGTATTAGAAAAAGCCTGTGCTTCGGTAATGGTTTGAAAGATTTTCATGAAGGAACGAACATTTTGACGGTGAATTCAAGCAGGCATACGTACCTTTTTGAATTGCGCTCGATGCGCTATTATTTGGTTCAACAATAATGATATTCAGACCCTATAATCCAGACTGTTATGAGTGAATTTCGTATTGAACGGGACTCTATGGGCGATGTCCAAGTTCCGGCTACTGCTTGGTATGGTTCACAAACCGAACGCGCCAAGAATAACTTCCCGATTAGCTCGCTGCGTTTCCCGCGCCGTTTCATCGAAGCCTTGGGCATCGTCAAGAAATCTTGTGCGATTGCGAACGAGAAAATAGGACTTTTAGAGGCCGAAAAGTCCGTCATTATTCAAGCTGCTTGTGATAAAGTGATTGCGGGCGAAATGGACGCCGAATTTGTCTTAGATATCTTCCAAACGGGTTCCGGAACCTCTACCAACATGAATGCAAATGAGGTGATCTCGAATCTCGGTACGGTGGCGATGGGCGGCGAACGGGGGGGCAAAAAAATCCATCCCAACGACCATGTTAACATGTCGCAATCTTCCAACGATGTGATCCCCACGGCCATGCACGTTGCGGCTCGTGTGGCCATCGAACGGGAATTACTTCCGGCCCTCACGGCATTCGAAGCGTCGCTAAACGCCAAAGCAGCGGCTTTTGATCATGTGGTCAAAAGTGGACGTACCCACTTGATGGATGCCACACCGGTTCGGTTAGGCCAAGAATTTGGCGGATATGCCGCACAAATGGCCAAAGCACGCATCCGAATCCAACGCGCTTCCGAGGAACTTTCGGAACTGGCGTTGGGCGGAACCGCCACCGGAACGGGGATCAATTGCCCGCCAGCTTTTCCTGTAAATGCGATTGCGGCCATCTCGGAACAAACGGGAATTGCCTTCCATGAAGCCGAAAACCATATGGAGGCACAAGCCTCAAAAGACGCCTACGTCTCGGTTGCTGGCGCACTCAACACCTTGGCCGTCACGGTGATGAAGATCGTAAACGATATTCGTTGGCTTGGTTCTGGTCCCACCAGCGGCCTCAGCGAAATTCTTCTCCCCGATCTCCAACCCGGCTCTTCCATCATGCCCGGAAAGGTGAATCCGGTCATGAGCGAGGCCATGATGATGGTCTCTGCACGAGTGCAAGGGAACCTCACCACCATTACCGTCGGTGGGCAAATGGGTAATTTTGAATTGAACGTCATGATGCCCGTCATGGCCCATGCGATGTTAGAAAGCGTCGCCATTTTGTCTAATGGTCTCGATGCCTTCCGCACCAAATGCCTCGATGGAATCGTGGCTAACGAAGCCCGCTGTAAGGAACTTTTGGAACTAAACCCCTCCATTGCAACTGCCCTTAACCGGACGATTGGGTACGACATGGCAGCAAAAGTGGCAAAACAATCTGCAAAAGAACGCAAATCCGTCCGCGTTGTGGTGAAAGAATTGGGCTTGCTTACGGATGAGGAACTGGATGCCGTCTTGGATGTGCGTAGCATGACGGAAGCAGGAATCCCCGGAAGCTAAACCATTACGCCATTAATGAATTGTAGATAAAGCGCTTCGGTTCCGAGGCGCTTTTTTTATGCCACCCAACAATATAAAATCTCAAATATCCGTTTCTCTATCGCTACGATTCATGTTCTGTGGTTTGGAACAAAAGACATGCGTATAGATCCGTTCTGGCGCATGTCTTGTTTTTTGTTTATGAAACCCAACCCTCTTTTTTGCGTGAAACAAACCAATAATTTCCATCAACTAACTTTAAAACCTTAACCCATAAGCTATGAAAGACATGAAGCGCAAAGTGCTCATGGGGATCCTTGTAGCGGTCTCCGCCTTCTTCGGTGGTATGGCATTTACCGCCGGCTCCAAGTTCTTCACACCAAACGAAGTCCATGCTTCAACCGGAATTGCCACACCAGAAGACCTCGGTAATGCCTTTTCTGCGGTGGCCGAAACCGTAAATCCCGCCGTCGTCCAAATTATTCCAACCCAAAAGGTAAAAGGGATGCCCAATCCCTTTGGCAATGGAAGCCCATTTCGGTTCTTTTTCGATGATCAAGGTGATCAAGAAAACAACAATGCCCCACGGTCTCGCGATCAATTCCAACAAGGGCTTGGCTCCGGATTCCTCATTCGTGAAAACGGTTACATCGTAACCAATAACCACGTCGTGAAAGATGCTACCGAATTAGAGGTTAAAACCTTTGATTCAAAAACCTATAAGGCCAAAGTTATTGGAACCGATGCAAGCAACGACCTCGCGGTCATCAAAATTGAAGGAAATAGCTTTCCAACCGTTCAATTAGGCGAAGTTTCAAACCTCAAAGTGGGTCAATGGGTCGTAGCCATCGGTTCGCCGTTCGAGCAAGACTTGGGCAATACCGTAACCGCTGGAATTATTAGCGCGATGGGGCGGAATAAGGCTGAACTTACCACATTTTCTAATTTCATCCAAACCGATGCCGCCATCAATCCGGGCAATTCCGGAGGCCCTTTGCTAAACCTGCAAGGCAAAGTGATTGGTGTAAACTCTGCCATTCTCTCGCGTTCGGGTGGATTTCAAGGCATTGGGTTCGCCATTCCAGCAGACATTGTTCGTAATTCGGTGGATCAAATCATCAATAAAGGAAGGGTAAGCTATGGATTTTTGGGCCTAATGCCAGCGGCTGTTCCGGCAGGATTGGCACGGGCAATGAACCTTCCGACGGGTGGCGCACTTGTGAGCAGTGTAAATGATGATTCCCCCGCTAAAAAATCCGGTTTACTTCCAGATGACGTCATTACATCGTTAAATGGACGAAAAATTAGTGGCCCCGATCACCTACGTTCAATGGTTGCCAATATGCCACCCGGCACAAAGGTCAATATGACGTACTTCCGAGACGGGAAAGAACGCAAAACAACCGTAACTTTGGCCGAGCGCCCTGCCGATACACTGGCAGAGGCCAACGAAGAAGCCACAAACCCATCAAGCGATGACGAGGAAGCCCGGACGACCTTAGACAAATTGGGGTTCTCCCTCGAAAACCTCACGTCGGATATTCGTCAAAGGCTCAAATTCAACGAAAACGCCACGGGGGCTTTGGTAACAGATGTTACGCCATTGGGTGTAGCATATAAAGAAGCCGATCTCCGGAATAATTTCCTCATCCAGTTTGTAGGAAAAAGCCGTAACGATATGGTCACCGTTAAGTCAAAAACCGACTTCCTACGTGAATATAAAAACTACAAATCCGGAGAGGTGATCTATCTTAGAGGTCAATATCCGGGCGGAAACACCGTCCTAACTGCGTTCACAAAACCCTAAATGTGGTTGCAATTTTTAAAGGCCGCTTCCTTAAATGGAGTGGCCTTTTTATTTTATGAATAAAATCTTTTTTTAATGCGATTGTTGGGATATTGAGCCAGCCTTTAATTCGTAAGAATGATAATGCTTTAACGTGCGTTATAGGTTAATCAAGCTATCGGCAAATGGATGGCCACTGCTATCAAGATCATAGGGTGATGTCCTTATTCCTGATTCAAAGAAACCTCCGAAGGCGGCTTGGCCAACTGATTTCTTTTCAACAGGTCTCATGCGATACTTTTCGCTTTTGGGGCAACATCTCATTGAACAACGAATACTTTTACCTCACAACGCACGTCAAAGAAGTTCCTAAAAAATTGTACCTTCCATTTAGAAATCCTTATATTGGACTTGGTGAATCTGCCTAAACTTACCGTGATTCAAGGTAGCACCTATGCGCCCATTCACAGACCGTTTCGCCGAAAGTATTGCATTCATGAAACCACCCTTCCGCACCGGACTGCCCCCGTATCGTTCGACAAAGCGGACATAAATCCTCATTCAACTGCTGCTCAAGGGGAGCCGAGGCACAAGGTTGACATAACGCCCGTTATAATTTAGGGCGTGAAAAGGTTTCATGAATAGACGGCAACTGGAGGATAAAAATTGGTGGAAGCCGGAAGTTTCCAGGCCCACGGCTAATCCAAAAACGATTAGGACACCGCAACATCAAACATCAAACCGACGTTGCGCCATACCCACGTATGCCAACGAACGATGCGGAAAATCCAAGGCTCCTCGGCCTTCTTTTTCGCGGAAAGTACGACAAAAAGGGGAGAAGTTGCGGATATAACTGAGTTACCTGCTATTTTAAAACAACGACCGTAACAGAACGACAATAATGACTGACAAAATAAAAAACAATTATCTACTAGTTATTGGCATATTGACAATAGTAGCATCTCACGTTTCTTACAGCATTGACATTGCTGCTTGGATTTCAAGTGTTCCGTTTTTACTTTACTTGTCACGAACGAAAGGTACAAAATCAAGATTACTTTTTGTATTGGCTTTGTTTACCGCGTGGACACTTGCCACAGCAAAAATAATTACAGAACCTATCCCTTTTGCAATGGTATTTCTTTTTTCGTTTCCTCTAACACTTATTCACTTACCAGCTTATTTGGTTTGGGATAAGTTTAAAGACAGGAAATATGCGATGTTTCTTTTTCCAACTGTATTTGTAATAATGGAGTGGTTACAATATACCGTTATGCCATTTGCAAGCTGGGGTGTAGCAGCTAATACACAATCACATAATATAGTTTTACTTCAATCCCTTTCATTATTTGGGATGGCAGGTTTAAGCTTTGTCATTTATTGGATAAACACTTCAGTATTTGAACTATTAAAAACAAGAAAGCCAACTTTATTCAATAGTTGGTTGCCTTTTGGTTTTCTAATCTGGTTGCTGGCATATGGTTCACTTCGTATAGACTTTGGAAAAGCGACTTCAAAAGATACAATAATTGTAGCAACAGTTGGAACAGACTCAGACATAAGTGGATTTCCATTCGCAAATGAAGAAACAAATAGTAAATACAAACAAACCCTATTAAGCCGTACAAAAACAGCAGCACAAAATGGAGCAAAATTAATATCGTGGAATGAAGCAGCCATATTTATTCAAAAAACAGAAGAGAAACAATGGAAAGACACACTAAGATTATTAGCCAAGAACCTTAAAGTTTCTCTTATGGCTTCTTATGTTGTTCCACTTTCAACAGAACCCTTAAAACTTGAAAATAAATTCTTATCAATAAACTCAAAGGGAGAAATTGAATACCAATACTTAAAACACCAACCAGTACCAGGGGAACCTTCTATAAAAGGTAATGAGCCTTTTAAAATAATGACAGACAATGGACTTAATATTGGTGGTGCAATTTGTTACGATTTTGACTATCCTTATATCGCAAAAGCATTTGGAAAACTAAATGCCAATATAGTGGCAATTCCCTCCTCTGACTGGCGTGGAATTGACCCGTTACACACAAGGATGGCTGCTTTTAGAGCAATTGAACAAGGCAACTCACTTTTACGTTCGACACGATTTGGACTTTCTGCTGCAATTAATCCTTATGGAGAGATGACTGCACAACAAAGTAGTTTTGACAGACACAACAAAATTATGATAGCTGAACTTCCAACAAAGAGAATTCCAACATTATACAGTATTATTGGAGACAGCTTTGTATATGCTTGTTTTGGATTTCTATTTTTGCTTTTATTGACAATACTCAAACAAAAAGATGAAAAAAACAGCAGGTAACAGGGGTTTGAACGCAATGGGGGCAGATGTACTAAATTCAACATTTGTACTTCTAGTGAGTTTTTGTAGTAAATTGAACATTTGTGCTTCTAATCCCCCACTGCGTCAAGCCCCAAACCGTTGTATGAGATTGAGAAAAGAGTTCGGTTTGTTAATTTTATTACTAAATATTTCAAAAAATATGAATAAACAATTTTTAAAACTATTAATTTTAATACTATCTCCATTTTCTATTTGTTATGTAAATGCACAAACATATCCAATAGTGTTGGAAAAAAATTATGATGAGGTTGAGAGTTTTTGGGAAGGTTTTTCAACAGTTTCCATGAGTGGAAAATATGGGTTTATAGATAAGACGGGTAAAGAAGTGATTCCATGCAAATATGACAATGCTTTTGGTTTCTCGGAAGAATTGGCAGCAGTAGAACTAAATAAAAAACTCGGATTTATTGATAAAAAAAGAAATGAGGTCATTGCTTTTAAATATGACCATAAGACTTTTCCGAATCCTTCATTCTCTGATGGTTTAGCAATAGTTAGTATTGATAATAAATATGGCGTTATTGATAAAAAAGGAGGTGAGATAATTCCATTTATTTATGATGGGATAAGTGAAATGTCAGAAGGTATTTTTAGAGTATCTGTTAATAGAAAAGTAGGTTACATAGATAAAGAGGGTAAAGGTATAACCCCAATTATTTATAGTGGTGGGCTGCATTTTTCCGAGGGATTGGCTTGCGTAATTTTGAATGGAGAAATTTTTTTCATAGATAAAGAGGGTAAAAATAAAATAAAATTACCAACATTAAAGCAAAATAATCTTTTTTGGGGTGTTTCTTGGTTTTCAGAGGGGTTTACTCAATATGTAACAGACGATAAAAAATGGGGTTTTATGGATAAAGCAGGTAAAATTGTTATTCCTGTAAAATATGATTGGGTTGGTGTTTTTACACAAAAGCAAGGATTAGCACCAGTGAAACTAAGTAATAAGTGGGGATTTGTTAATCAAAGTGGAGAGGAAATAGTCCCCATAATTTATGATGATGTTACTGATTTTTCTAGTATAGGCTTGGCTTGTGTTAAGTTGGGTGGAAAATATGGCTTTGTTGATAAAGAAGGGAAACAAGCTATTCCTTTGAAGTACGAAGACCATGCTTGTTATGCGGAAGGGGTAGCTGCCGTTAAGTTGAATAATAAATATGGATTTATAGATAAGACAGGAAAAGAAGTAATACCATTTATATATCAAGAAGTTACACCTTTTGTTGAAAATGTTGCAATTGTCCGAAAAGAGAATAAATGGATTATTATTTCACACCCCTTTGACAAAAATCCTTCGACAGAAGGTTGGTCGGATTAAGGATTGTGAAATGGAAAACTCATACAACAAAAATATGAGCGTCAAGTGCAGCGAATCCAAACGCACAAACCAGCCGCACCGCTTAACACCTGCGCTCATATCAGTCGTTACAAGCAACCCTAAAAGACAGACTTACAACTACAAAAGAACATGATAAGAATAATACATATATCAGACTTGCATTTAGAAAAGGAAGCACCATCTTTTGAAAAGTCAGCAATAATAAAGGCTTTAGCCTTAGACTTAAAAAAACATGTGAATGAAAATAGCTTACTATTTTTCACAGGTGACCTTATTGACAAAGGGGCTTTCAACTTTTCAGACAAAGCAAATGCCTTTTATACATTTGAAAAGGTATTCATTGAGCCAATAATTGATGAAAACCCAACTTTAAAGGGGAGAATCTTTGTAGTACCAGGAAACCATGATGTTTTTAGAGATAAAATTGACAAGTATTCAGAAAGTGGATTAAAGTCAGAACTTGATGATGTGAAAGGCTTAGATTCATTTATTCAATCAAACAGATTAAAATCAAAACATCTTGATAGACTTGAAGACTACAAAAAATGGGAAAGTGATTTTTACCAGAGAAACAATTCAAAAAGTTCAACAAATTTTGAATTTACATTTAAACTAAACATTGGAAAATATAAGGTTGGGATAACTTGTCTGAACTCCGCTTGGTTGTGTAAAGATCAATTTGATAAAGAGAATCTTCTACTTGGTAAAAATCAAATAGAAAACTCCCTATCAGAAATAAGTGATTGTCAAGTAAAGCTTGCCTTATCTCATCATCCTTTAGAATTTTTTAAAGAATTCGATAGGGAGACTTTGAAAATAGCAATTTATCGAAATTTCGATATATTATTTACTGGTCATGTTCATGAATTATCATCTTCCTATACATCAGATTTATTTGGAAACATTTTTATTTCAATAGCTAATTCAACAATTGGCGACTTTCCTAAGGAAAGAAAATATGTAAATGGATACACTATAATTGACCTTAACCCCAATCACGAAATTGTAGCACATTACAGAAAATTTGTAGAAACGCACAAAAACTTTGTTCCAAACACAGACATTGGAACAGAGGATGGAAAAAAAGCTTTCCCTATTTTAAAAGATGAAAAACTAGAGATTTTCGAGGCGAATCAACAAATTATTGATGGAATTGAAAGTAGATTTTGTGAAAAACTTAATGAAGACATAATAATGTCTTCGAGCAATACAAACGTAAATTGTTCAATTGATAATTTGTTCGTTGAGCCTACTATTCTAAATAGCCCACAAGGCAATTTAAAAGAAGAGGATACAATCAGGTATTATATAGATACTATACTGTCTTCAAGCGAGAACTATCTAATATATGGCATGAAGGAATCGGGCAAAACATTGCTCCTTGACAAAATGTTCATTGAATCTGTAAGGAGATATAATCAATTCAATAAGATTCCAATACTATTAAAATATAGCGACTTTAAGAAAAAGGAAATACTTAAAGTCATACGAGAATTTATTGCTGTTTCCTCAAATGACATTGATACTTTTCTTAACAAGAATGAATCCATATTATTTATTGATGATATAAACTTTAATGGTAAAGAAAAAGAACAAATAGACTCTTTAAAAAAAACTATTACAAAAGTATCCCAAAATACAGCTCGTTGCGACATCTGACTTAGTTTTAGAAAATGTAATTCCTACGGATTATTTAGAACATAATGATATTTTACAAGCAAATATCACCTTCATTCAAAACTTCAGTAGCAAAGAAATTAAACAGCTAATTCAAAAATGGTATGTGGGGAAAGAGGTTGACTTACAAGACAACATGCAGAAGCTAATAAAAAGTTTTATTGATTTTGGGCTTCCTAAAACACCACTATCTGTCACATTATTTTTATGGATTTTCGAAAAGCAAGAGAAAAAGCCGATTAATAATTCAGTTTTGGTTGAACTATTCATTGAAAATCTTTTAGAAAAGACTAACATAGAGAATATTTATAGCGAAACTTTTGACTTTACTAATAAGAAACGATTGCTTTCTTTTGTATCGAAATATATGCATGACAACGGGGATGCCGATTATAGTTATGCAGTCGATTATGTTGATTTACTTGGATATTTTAAAGATTACTTAAAAACAAGATTTCATGGGCAACCTCAAAAGGTTTTAGACGATTTTATCAAAAGAGGTATTTTAACTTATCATGATGATAATCTAGTTCGCTTTAAGTCGGCATTTTACTTCCACTATTTTCTTGCACTCCATTTCGATTATGACCCTACTTTTAAAGAGCAAGTTTTTACAGGCGAAAATTATTTAAGTTTCATTGAAGAAATAACTTATTACACAGGCCTGAAAAGAGATGATGTTGGTGTATTAAATTTTACTCAAGAAAAGTTAAGTGAAGCATTTGGAGATTTCAATGATGACATTAGAAATAACCATGAAAAGGTAGATAAAGTGCTGGAATCTAAAAGGGACAATACACTCCCCCCTACACTTTTAGGGCAAGGTAGCTAAGCATAGATAGCTGTTTATTTTCGAGGTATGAAATCCATAGTTGCAGCTTTTTTTGGTGTCGTTTTGACTTTATAGCTTGTATCAAACAATCA